>Ga0210018_1000851_pt1 | contig 16008 bp, 22 predicted proteins | sample CryGeyCG2014_010_2_FD_183967 | JGI IMG/M metagenome (GOLD analysis project Ga0210018, IMG submission 183967) | Groundwater microbial communities from aquifer - Crystal Geyser CG09_land_8/20/14_0.10 (SPAdes) (version 2) | ecosystem: Environmental > Aquatic > Deep subsurface > Groundwater | place...
CTGCCTCCGCGCTTCAAAATCGCCTCTTTGGCTTGTTCTATCGTGCTTGGCATATCATAAATTATATAATAACATATCGTTATCTAACACCTCCCTTAATGATTAATGAATTTTCGACATCTTCTTTTTTAAAAGAATATTTTTGATCCTCAACTTTTCCCAAAAATTCAGCGCAACTCTGGCAATAATTTGCTAAAACAGTGTGGGCTTGGATTATTTTTTTCATCTCTTCTTCTTTACCCTGAACCTTATCTGGATGGTATTGATGGGAAAGCTTGCGATAAGCCTTTTGAACTTCCTCAAGAGAAGCTTCTTCACCCAGGCCTAGCAGTTTTCTCGCCTCATTTACTAGTTCAAAATTACCTAAGCTAAGATTAATATTTACAAAACTATAAGGAGGCATCGGGCCTACATATTTAAATCTTAACTTTTCTCCATACCTCTCTCCCAGTTCTTGCATTTTTTTATCAAATTCGTTTTCAGCTTTCTTTTCAATAAGAAAAGAAATATTTCCAATCATTGTTTCATCAAGAAGTTTTCCCGGCTGAAACTCTAAAGAACATTCTTTTAAGGAATTTTCAACGTCCTTTATATATTCTTTGCGCTTATTTTCTATGGTCTCAAAAATCAATTTCCCTAATTTTAATTTTGCAGGTATCCCTTTAACCAAAGATTGAGCTTCTTCTTTTAACTTCTTAATTTCTGGATTATTATTTACTAACTCTTCAAGGAACTTCTTTTCCTCCCAAAATATTTGGACTGCAAATTCTACTTTTCCAGCAATTTTCTGCAAAGCCATTTTAAATTGTAAATAAGCTTTTTCTAAAATCCTGAGGACCTCATCCTGATTCTGAGCAATTAGTCCAAAGGCCATCGGAACAACGTCGTACTCTCTTAAAAGCGCTTCGTTTACCTTTTGGTGCAACGTTACATATTCGGTTAATTCCTCTTTCTTCAAAGAACCGAAGTCAATATCCTCTATGATGCTTGCGGTCAGAGCAATATCTTTGCAGGGCATGGCAACCACTTCCTGATTTTGCAATCCGATTCTTCCAAAACTGCGATTTGTATCTTCGTTGATAACAGAATAGATATATAATGCCATAGATTGTAATTATGATTTTGAAGCAGTACATTCGCGTAATGCATCTTGAAAATGTTTCTTGGTAATATTAATTTTTGTTTTTTTCTCGTTGATACTCGCGCGGATTGCACTCAATGCCGCTTTTGTTGCTACTGCTTCAATGTCTGAACCGGTCAGCCCTTCTGATAGTTTTGTAAGCTCTTTGAGGTCCACATTTGCCGCAACCGGTTTTCCTTTAGTGTGGATTCTCCAAATCGCAAACCGGGATTTCTCATCTGGTTTTGAAACTTCAAGAAGAAAATCAAATCGTCCGGGGCGCAAGAGAGCAGGATCAACGCGGTCAAGCCGATTTGTCGCTCCCAACACCACAACCCCTTGCAATTCCTCCATCCCATCCACTTCTGTTAAAAATTGGCTTACGACCCGTTCGCTAGCCTCGGAATCAGAACTCTCACTTCGTTTTGGAAGCAGGCCGTCTATCTCGTCGAAAAAGACAATGCATGGAGCTGCTTGTCGGGCCTTACGGAATACTTCTCTCACGGCCCTTTCCGATTCCCCGATGTATTTTGAAAAAAGCTGCGGCCCTTTTATGGAAATAAAATTGACGCCGGATTCAAAAGCAACTGCTTTCGCAACCAGTGTTTTCCCGCAGCCGGGAGGACCATACAATAAAATTCCCCTGGGCGGCACTACGCGCGCTTCATTAAAAAATTTTGCATACTGAATGGGCCATTTGATTGTTTCTTTCAGCGTTTGCTTAATATTCTCTAGTCCCCCGACATCATCCCATGCAACATTCGGAATTTCGGTAAATACTTCGCGCAATGCAGAAGGCTCTACCTCTTTTAATGCCTCTCGAAAATGCTCTATGCGGACATCTATCTCTGCCAACTTTTTATATGGAATATACTCTTTCTCAAACTCAATTTCCGGCAGAATCTGACGCAAAGCAGCCATGGCCGCCTCTCGACAAAGCGCTTCCAGATCCGCTCCCACAAACCCGTGAGTAATCTCTGCCAATCTTTCAAGATCGACATCTTCTGCTAAGGGCATTCCTCGAGTATGAATTTCAAGGATCTGCTTTCTTCCATTTTTGTCCGGAATACTTATTGAAATTTCTCGATCGAATCGTCCGGGACGGCGCAAGGCGGGATCAAGAACATTTGGAATATTTGTAGCTCCAATAACAATCACTTGCCCCCGCGACTCCAATCCGTCCATTAAAGCAAGAAGTTGCGCCACAACTCTTCGCTCAACTTGTTTCTCACCTCCCAACTCTTCTCGTTTTGGCGCAATCGAATCAATCTCGTCTATAAACAAAATTGCCGGGGCATTTGCCTGCGCTTCTTCGAATACCTCCCGGAGCCGCCCCTCACTCTCGCCATAAAACTTCCCCATGATTTCCGGCCCCGTGATGCTTGTGAAATACGCGTCGGTCTCGTTCGCAACGGCTCGCGCGATCAAGGTTTTCCCGCACCCGGGAGGACCATGAAGCAATACTCCTTTGGGCGCATTGATTCCCAATCTTTCAAAGATCTCGGGATATTTTAATGGAAGCTCGATCATCTCCCGGATCCGCCCAATCTCTTTTGAAAGCCCGCCGATATCTTCGTAGGTTACTTCTACCCCCTTTTTTCCTTGCGCCTCGCCTTTGATCTTAACAACAGTAGAAGAAGTAATAATGATCGCTCCCGCGGGATCGGTATCTTCCACTAAAAAATCCTGGGCTCTTGAGCCAAAAAAAGTTATGCGCAGCGTATCGTTTTTTATAACAGGAGTGCCATCAAGAAGTTTTGTAATGTATTCTTTGTCTTCTCCTTCCGAGGACAGGGCGCGTGTGCCGGTAAGAGGCGCCAAAACAACTATATTCGCTTCGGACGAGGAAACTTTTTCAAGTATCATTTTTTCATCCAACCCCACTTGCGCATTTTCTCTCGTGATCCCGTCGATTTGAACAATTTCTCTCCCCCGATCTTCCGGATAGAGCGGCATTATTTTCACCACTGTTTCTCGGACCTTTTCTTTAAGTCCGCCCACTCCTTTCAATTTGGCGATATCTCCTATTTCAACGTTAAGATCCTTAAAATACTGGGGATCGATCCTTGCAATCTTCCTTCCCACATCCTTGCTTTTTGCCTCTGCTACCCGCAAAATCAATTGTTGTGATGCGCTCTTCGATGTCATTTATTCCCCGGCTTTTTTAAATTTAACTTCCAATACGCCATTTTTGAAGAAAATCTCTTTCGATGCTTCATCTACCTTTGATGGCAGCAGAATTTCTTTTGCAAATTTTCTGCCTCCGTCAAATGCCTCCAACATGAGCATGTCTCCCTTTATATCAATCGTAATATCCTTCTCGCTTATGCCCGGCAACTCCGCGACGACACGCACATAATCCTTTTCGTCAAACACATCTACAAGCGGTTCTCTTGTTTCTTCTACCTTCAACCCCTCTTTCGTTTTACGAATATTTCCAAAGCTTTCGACGTGCGGCTTTCTCCACTTTCCCTGCTCACCAAGACCCGTTCGGATGGTGAACCCATACACTCCCCGCATATCTTCTCTTCCCCCGAGGCCCTTAATGATGCCTTCTTTTTTGAACTCACCCCCTGCTTCTTCCGCTTTCTTAGCCAAATCAATCAGTTTCCCCAAACCCCTAAAGAGACCTCCTACCAAAGGAAGATCTTCTAACTCTTCTACATGAAGATCTTTCAATTTTTCTGCATCACTTTTCCCTTTTTCGCCTTTTTTATCTGTTTTCTTCACCATGTTTTTTGACCGTTTGAAATCCTATTCTCAACAACTAAAATTTTAATCCGCTCCTTTTTCGCTCTGCGCAAACAAAGCCTGCGTAATCCACACTTATTTTAAGCTCTCGGCTGATCTGATGTTTGGACGCCCTGCCTCCGCGCTTCAAAATCGCCTCTTTGGCTTGTTCTATCGTGCTTGGCATAAAATGAGTTTACTTCCCGCGCTTGACCTTCAGTTTGTCCTCTAAAGATTCTATACGCTTAGCCAGCTTGGTGTTTTCTTTGGACAATTCAAGCTCTTTGGCTTTTGGAGAGAGATATGAATCATGCTCCCACCAAGTAATTCCCATCTCCTTCGCTTTCTCAACCGAGGCAATAAGAAGTCGGATTTTAATGTTCAAAAGCTCGACATCCGCCAACTATATCCGAATGTCGCCGGCAATGACGATGCCTTTGTCCAGCACCCTTTCCAGAATATCAGCCAGATTGGTCGACTGTGACATTGTTTGTGCTATTTGTCTTTCCATAAGGTTATTTGCCTGTTGCTAAATCTTTGTAAAGCTTGACGGCGGCGTACTTTCGACCCTTTTTGTCCCAATCTTCGGCGATTTTCAGAAGTGCGCCCCTGGCCTCGCCCGCTTCTGAACTTTCAGAATCAATTTGAATCACATCCTCATACGACTTTATCGCGTGATGCATGGTATCTTCGGACTTATGCCAATCTTTGGCCATCTTCAAAATCGCCTGCTGGGCTTTTTTGATTGTGGCTTGATTTGAAAAATTTTTGTTGTTTTCTTCTGCCATATGTTTAATTTTATTAAGTTTAAAGAAGATTACCTAACGGCCCCAGTTCCAAATTTAATTCTTCTTTAATACCAAATAGTGCTTTCATTTCTTGAATTTTTTTCTCAAGAACTTTAAAGGTTAGTCCCAATTTCTGAATTTCTGTTTCGGAAAGAGTGCCTGTATCGACCCTTCTCACCGCCTCTCTTTCCAGCAATTGGCTGATTAATTTAACAAGTAATTCCTCTCTGGCCTTGGCTTTAGTTTTGTCCGTAGTTACAGCCATAAAATTAATTTATTAATTAATATTTAAAACTCGACTTTGTTTTTATTTTGATTTAGATTTTCCTTCCAAGCTTTCTACTTTCTTCTCTAACTCTTCAATTTTCTTTGCCTTTTCTTCATCCTGAGCTTTACTGCAAAGAAAAGAGTCTCTTTCCCACCAATCAATCCCCATTTCTTTAGCTTTATCCACTCCACATATCAAAAGTCTTATTTTGATGGTTAATAAATCAACATCGGCTAATTTAATCTGAATATCGCCGGCAATAACAATACCTTTATCCAAAACAAGCTCTAAAACATCCTTAAGGGTTGAACCGCCAGTTGATGTTTTAAGTTCTGTTTCTGCCATAAATTATGTCTTTAATTCTTTTTTAATCATCTGAGTTTTCCCAGGGGACCCAAATTTAAATTCAAATCTTCTTCTTTGAGTCCAAAGACTAATCTAAGCTCTTCTATTTTGGTTTCAATAGCCTGAAGATTTAATCCTAATTTTTGGATTTCGGTTTGAGTTAATTGCCCTCCTTCAACCCTTCTCATCGCCTCTCTTTCTACCAAATCAGTAATAAGTTTGATTAAAGTCAAAACTAATTGGGCCAATCCTGACTCTGCTTCTTGGGAATTATCGGCATTAATCATCTGGTTGATATGAACCTGGGCTTTCTCAATTTGATTTTCCATTTTTTTAAGATAGACTTCGTCCCCTAATTCATTTTGGTTTACCTCGTCAGTTCTCTTCCCCTGCTGAGCCTGTAATCTTGTCATAGAAACCAAAATAAGTTTTAACTGAATAGCTAACAAATCTAAATCGGCTATTCTCACTACTATATCTCCTTGAACTACCACTCCTTTATCAATTACTGTATCTAAAGCATCAACTAAACTAGCATTTTTATTTTCTGAGTAAGCCACAATTGATTAGATTAAGCAAAGTGATAAGAGGGCCAGGGCCCACTCATTTCAATAATAATCCCCTTGCCATTATATTTTTCTTTTAATTCCTCGACCTTTTTTTGAAAATCATTTAATTTTGCTTCTTCTATTAAATGAAAACTGTTTAAAATCATTTCTTCTATTTTCCCGGTAAAGTCTTTTTCCAAAATTTTGGCTTTATTAGAACTGGCTGCTAACTGAGATAAACTTTCCTGGATTTCGCCTGTGATTTTATCTAATTCTTTTTCTTTTATTTCATCGATTTGGGAAACTGCTTGCTTTTTTGCAAAAAAAGCCATTCCTTTTGGGAGGGATTCTGCTTCTTTCTTTTTAGCTAAAACTTCCTCGCTTCCTTTTTCGAGAAATTCCTCAAAAACTTTCCGACTCAGGAAGGCCTTTACTCCCCATTCCTGTTTTCCTGTTAAGTATTCTAAGCTTTTTCTGAATTTTTCAAGATTTTTACTTAAGGTTTCTTCCAGTTTTTCTTTAGTTTTAAATATCACTCCAAATTGCATTGGAATTACTGGAATAATATTTGAAGTACCCTTTCCCATTGCCCGTTCAATCACTTCTTCGTGTATCTGGGCTTTTTCTTTGATCCAATTTACATCGTCTTCGGCCTTCTTTTGAATTTCTTCTGAACCAAATTCTTCTAAAGAAACCTCAGATACCACTGCTTCCAAATCTTGATAAGGAATACTAAAAACTTCTTCTCCACTCATTCCTTTCAGAGAAAATTTAGAATCGCTTTTTTTCCTAATACAATAAAGATAAAAACCTTTCATAATTTGGCTCCGAATTACGAATTTTTTACGAATATACGAAAACAAAACAATTTAAAGATTCAGTTATAACAATTTCGTATATTCGTAGATTTTCGTATTTCGTAGATATTACTCTTCTCTCTTTTCAAAAGTCTCGGTGTCCGCCTTTTTTCGCATTTTTGTTTTATCATAACCAAGCAGCTCTCCCTTTGCATCTAAGTGAACATCATAAGTTCCTATAATATCCATCCCCTCGGGAATAGATTTTTTCTCAACAATCTCAACAGTAACCATCCATCCTTCTTTTTCTTTTTTCAATCCTATTCCAGCCGGTTCTTTAAAGCCAGTTAAATCGGCCAATTGTTTTTTTGCTTTTTCTACAATCTCCTTTAACTCCATAATATTTTTATATTAATTGCATTTTATTTTTCGACCTTGTTATTTTTAAAAATTTATTTAATGAAGAGGAATTTAGATAATTCCTTTAAGGACTTTATGCCCCTTATATCGTAAGAAAACAGGGGGACTAAAACTACTTCTTTTTTAGGATATTCTTTTTTTACTCTGGTAATATATTTTTCTTGATTCGGCCTTTTGGCTTGACAGAATTTACATTGAGAAGCGGGGCTAATCATATTCAAAATTATGTAATTATAAGGAATGTTAAGTTTCTCTAAGGACTGAGCTAAATCTCCCATTTCTCTTACCCCCATTTCTTCGGCAATACTTATCATTATAAACTCCGTAGCCTTAGATTCGAATAATGTTTCTTGAATTTTCTTTATATCCTTGGAAAAATCTAATAGCTTTCTTTTAATCTCAACCAGTCCAACTATATTTCTGTATCTAAGTAAAATTTTGAAGATGCTTTTTAACCAATCCCTGATTACCTCTGGAAGTTCTAGAAATCGAAGTAAATGACCGGAGGCTGCTGAATCTATTACATAAATGTCGTATTTGCCAGGGGCCCGCTCGCCTTCGGCGAGTGGGAGGGTGGCGGGTGGGTTGGAGTCCTTCATTAAATCTATGATTTCGCCTAAAACCATCAGTTCTTCCAGCCCCGGAGGGGAAAGTTCCATTAACTCCTCCATCACTTTTCGGTCAAAGGCTGTATCCATTCCTCCTTCAATAAACTCCTTAAAAATAGTATCTATATCTTGGTGATATTCGTTTTTCCATTTTCGAAGCTTTTTTTGAGCATCTATTTCCAGAGCAAAAAGATTACTAAAACCTTTTAAAGGAACCGCCTTTGTATCTAAAGGAATATCCTGAGCAAAAACATTGCTAAGGGCATGGGCTGGATCGGTAGATGAAATAAGGATTTTCTTATCTGCTTTCTTTTCAGCCAAAGCTACAGCGGTTGTGGCAGCCATTACCGTCTTTCCCACTCCGCCTTTTCCTCCACAAATTATAAAGTTCAAATCTTTCTTCAAAAAATCAGCCATTTTAGCTCCGGGTAAAGCAGGAAATTTTGAGGGGACAATCTTTGGCAAAATGGATTGATATTCTTTCTTACCAAATAAGATTTCAGCATACTCTAATAAATCTTTTTCTCCCCGAATTTCTTTTGGAAACAAAGGTATTTTCAAAACCTGAAATCTCTCAAACTTTTCATCAATTAATTTGGTGTGTTTTTCTTGAATTTCTGCTCTTTTTTTACAAAATTCACATTCGCCCGGAAATAAAATTCGATTGGCAATAACATTTTCTACCTTTATATCCAAGTCATTGAGATATTTAATCAAGTCTTCTGTCTCTAAAATACTCATTGGCTCAGGAATAGTAACTGGAATAAATTCAGTTAATTCAGGATTTTTTAAAAGATCTTTAACTTCAGTGACATCGGCTTCAGTTTCTTCTAAAAATTTATCGGCTTCATCTTTCACATATTTCCCTTTCCAGTGTTTCTTTAAAAATCGATGTTTCTCTTGCATTAAATTCATTACCGCGAGCCAATTCTCCATAGCCTGAGGCAGAGATAAAAGAACTTTAGTATGACCGGTAGGAGCAGTATCAAGAATAATCAAATCATAGGCTTTGGTATTTAAAAGATCGGCGATTTTTATTATGGCTATCATTTCATCCATTCCGGGAATAGCCAAATTTTCAAATACTTCAATATCTTCCTGACTTAAATAAGTACCCCGTTCTACTAAAGTTTTAATTACTTCTAAATTCTTTTTTCTAAATTCTTCTAACAATTCCTTAGCATCAAATTCAATAGCCCAGAGATTGTCTTTAATTTTGGTAATTTTATTTCCTATCTCAACATCGAAACTGTCTCCAAGAGAAGGGGCCGGATCAGTAGAAACTATTAAAATTTTCTTTTTCGTGGTTTTAACCAAATAGAGAGCGGCAGCCGTAGCCGAAGTGGTCTTTCCGCTTCCCCCTTTTCCGCCAAAAATGATTAATTTCAAATTTTTATTTTTTAAAAAGTTTTTCATTTTTACTTTTCGCCTTCTTTTTTTCTCAATGCCTCCATTCTGGTTAATATATCCTCCTCTCTTTTTTTATATTCTTCATCGGTAATTTGTTCTGTCTCCAAAGCCATTTGTAAATCCAAAAGTTCTCGCTGAAGTTTTTCTGGAGTTTCTTCCAGTTCTTCCAAAGCCATATCCCGGACTTTTTCAGCTATCCAAACAATACCTTTAATTGGTGCTAATAATATATCGTCTATGAAAAATGCCATAATATTTATTTAGCTTTTTTAAACCAGCTGTAACCCATCTCTCTCATCTTTTCAATTGTTTCGGGCCAGGCAATTTTCATACAATTACTCAGACAATTAGATGTAATTCCACAAAATTAAAAAGGGGAATGGGACCTACGTAAATAAATTTAATCCTTTTATCGTATTCTTTAATAAAAGCTTCTACTCCTTTATCAAATTCTTTTTCATTCTCTTTTGAGACCAGGAAAGCGCTGCTTAAAATCATTGAATCTTTCATAACATCTTTTGATCTCAAAAGTTCTCTTTCTTTAAAATCTACTGCTAGCTTCTTTAAAGGACTAAGAATTCTTTGGGCCTCTTCTTCTCTTTTGGCATCAATGGCCTTTTGGACTAGTTCCCCGACACTCGCCACCTTCATTTGAAAAGGATTCTTTTGAGCTTCCCTTCTTGCTCTCTGAATTTCTGGATTTTCTCTAACAATTTCCTGAAAAATAGCTGGCATATCTTTCCAAATAGCCCTGAGACCAAGTTCTACTCTTCCTTCCGCAATTGGAAATGTTTCTAAAAGTTCTTTCCTTTTTGCTTTTAATATTTTTTCTTTTATATCTTCTGTATTTTGTGCAACTGTACCGAAGCGAACTGGCAGAACATCGTATCCTTCTCTCATCACTTCTTCAATAACTTTTTGATGCCCTGTCAAATGTTCTTTGATGAATGAGTACTCTTCTTTCGAAGTATCGCTCACGCAAATTGCCAAATTCCCTTCGTTGATTGTATAAACTGCTTCCCCATCCTGCCCCAAAATATTAAATTTTTTTGGCTCTCTTTCTTTAATTAAGCAGTAAAGATATTTTCCCATTGTATTACTCATAATTATTTTGGAGCTGGCAGGCCCCTAACGAGACGCTGAAATAGTATCCCGCTGGGGATCAACCATTGCTGGTTGCCCCGTGTGTTCTACTGGAATCTACTTTTAATGTTTTCAAAATAGCCGAAAACGCTCTCGACCATGCGATATTCTTTTCTCCCAGTATTTTCTTGATCAACTGTCCTATAAAGACAGCTAAAAACCAGCCGATAAGAAGAACGAGGGCCGCCCCCCCCCGCCGAGCATAGGCGCGAATGTGCCCGCAACGCCGCTCCCGAGCTCGAATAACGCCGCAAGGAATGTCTCCCACCAATTTGTAAGATATATTGCAATCATTTTGTTAAGTTTATCCTCATAAAATATCTATGACCACTCTCGATATTTTACTAATTTATAATACGACCTTTTAAACGAATAATTGTTTCCCTAAACTCTCCAAAATTTTTATGCCTTGAATTTCACCTGCCTGCAATAAGACTTCTGTGATGGCGTGATTGCTGAATTTCTTTTTGATTTCATTTATATATTTTTCCTGATTCTTCCTTTTAAGTCTTACAAAATCGCATTCTTCTTTTGGCCTGCCCGCCGCAGCTTTAGCGAAGGCGGGAAATATATTGTTGATAATGATGTGGCGCGTTGGAATGTGAAATTCTTCAAGAGTGTTTATCAAATCTTCCGTCTCTCGAACCCCCATACTCTCGGCAATGGTGACTACAATAAACTCTGTCCTTTTCTCGTCTTGCAGAAGCTCCCGCAACTTTTTGACCGTTCTTTTCATTTCCAGAAGAAACTGATCGGCTTTCGTAACTCTTTCTTCTCTCGCAAATTGCCGCACCATCGCGTGATACTTCCAGCGAAGGCTTGCCAAAAACTTTATCCAATCGTCCAAGAGTTCTGGAAGAGTGAGGAGTCGCAGGGTATGGCCGGTTGGCGCGGTGTCTACAATATAAAGCGAGTATTCCTGGCTATCCATAAAATCAGTAATCTTTTTCAGCCCCATCACTTCGTCCAGTCCCGGAATATCAAGGCTAAATATTTCCTCTACTTCTTCATTGGCCAAATAAGTGCCTTCCTGTAAAATGTCCAAAATGTCCTCGCCATACTCTTTCTTGAATTCTTCAAGAACAATCTTCGCGTCTATCTCCATTGCAAAGAGATTTTTTGCGCCCTCAATCTGAGTTGGTTCATTGCCGATTTTCTGGCCGAAACTGTCGGCAAGCGAAGGAGCCGGATCAGTGGTGAAAATCAAAATCTTATCTTTCTTTCTCCTGCTCGCGTACTCTTTGGCAAACTGAAGAGATGTCGCCGCGACCATGCTCGTTTTGCCGACCCCGCCTTTTCCGCCAAACATGATGAATTGTAGGGGTTTCTCTAGTAAATCAGTAAGCATCTCATTTCTTCTTTGACCTCAACTCTTCGGGGTTTAAACCAATCTTTACTCGCAGACCGTAAGCTCCTCGGTATTCTTTTCCGCTTTTTGTTTTGCCCTTGATCTCGCCTTGCTCTATGTGCTCCGACTTTCCCTGCCGTTCCATTTCTGCCGCAAATCCCAAAAGACCGCCGAGTCCCTTGATAAAACTTTCAGCTAATCTTCCCAAAGGGACTGCCAGCCCTTCTTTATTTTGTTTCCTAATGTTTCGAGCCATTGTGTTTCTTTTTTAATTTCTTTGACAAAGGGTTTGACAGGCTTCAATCTTTTTTCAATCTCCTTTGTTTTTTTCTCCGCCTCTTTTCTTGTCCACCCCAACCTTTTTGTGATTTCTCCCAAACGCTCTCCTATAATATCCGCAACCTCGCCGGCTTTTTCGGACTTTTCAATGACGCCCACGCCTCGGCAATGAATGCAAGAGAGCAATGAGGATAGCGAAGTTTTGCCTCTCCCTTGGCAAGAAGGGCATTTAATCGGGTTCTCAAATTCCACTTCTCCTTTTCCTCGGCAAGCGCTACAACGGCTATGCAAAGAACGGGGCTGAATACCTGACCCGCCGCAGAAAGCGCATTTAAATTTTCTATCTGATAGAATTTCTGCCATGTTAGTATTCCACCGTCATACGGGGCCGCCCGCGGCCTTCCCTTTTTACATTAATCTCCACTGGCACTCCCGACTCGCCGCGAATTTCAGTTGCTTTCTTTCTTGCCTGCTCCAAAAGATCGTCCATCTCCGACTCAATCTCTACGAGGCGTCTATCGATCTGTGTCTTTCTTTTTGAAAGCCGCATCCTTTCCTTGACAAAATGACCCCGCTCATTGCGAGCCATATTGAGCGATAAAATCGCCGTCGTTGGAAGTTGCGGTTTCGCGCTCCTTCTTGTCCGAGGAATTGTGCGAAGATCGTGGAGATTTGCGATATTGCCTAAACTTTTGATTGTTTTCATGGTAGTTTTTTTATTTACCCCGTTAGAAATCACAACATAAACCGGTATTCCAACGAAGTAATAACTTTATTTATCTTCAGGTTCATTTGCGCCCTCATAACTTAAATTTCTAACGGGGTTTATCTCCAAAAATTACCGAGAGAAAATCGTCTCTTGCAATTCTTGTCAATCAGCTGATCAACCAGTTGCTTGACTTTTTCGTGGTTATTTCTCGTGCCAAGCCGCGATGTCTCTGAAGAAAGGATGTCCCGGCAGATTTCGCGAAAAACTTTGCTATCGGGAGCAATCGCCGCTCCAGCATGCGTCTTGCAGGACCTGGCGATCATTACCGCGCCCCGCACTGTCGGCGCAAATTCGTATTCGCCGGAATCCCGCAATCCCCGAACGATGTCAACAATGGCCGCCGATTCTTCGCGGGAGAGACCAGATTTTGCCTGGCAGATCGCAATCTCGGTCGGACGATCCATATAATCCAAGTCAATCGTAATCATTCTGTCCCGCAAAGCGTCTTGGGCTTTGTGCACGCCGGCGTACTCTTCGGGGTTGGAAGTGAAAATCGCCGTAAAATTCGGATGCACCCTTAAATACGCCTCTTCTCCGCCGCGATTTGCCGGCAGATCCATAACTTTTTCCTGAAGAATCGAAAGAAGAATATTGTTCGCTTCGGGTCTCGAACGAGTAAACTCATCGTATACAAGCGTATAGCCGCTTTTGCAGGCAATGGTCAAACGGTTGTCCGCCCATCGCTTGGTCATGTCCTCTTCGGTTTTGAGAACGCGAGAGATAAAATTGTCCACCAATCTGCGGTAGCGATAACCATGTTCTCCGCCAACAAGATCAGATGTGCCCAGCTGATCATCTCCGTGGATTAAAACAACGGGCCTCTCTATCTTGCTTGCCACATGCATTGCCAGCGTCGTTTTGCCTGTCCCTGAAACTCCTCGCAAATGCACAGGAAAGCCGGCCTTAATATAATTTAAGGCTCTTTGGGTCAGTTCCTTTATATACGGAGTTTCCACAAAACCAGCTAAGGGTCGTGGCTCTATGATGAATGCTTCTTCGTCTGAAGATAAATAATTGGACATTTTGTAGTTTTATGTTTTGAATCTCGCAACACAATTAAATATAGTTTTGAGCAAAAACTATAAAAGCTCGACCTTTATTACAAATCTATATAGCTTCTACTCTGCTACCTCTTCCTTCTTCGGCCGTCCCGGCTTTCTGTGTCCGTCCAGCGAAAGCCAATATTCCCTCGCCTTTTTATGATCGGCCGTGTATTCCTTGACCAAATCTCTGGCATCCTTGCGGACACCTTTTTGCCATTTGCTAATATCCTCTAATTGGCCGGCGATATCCTTCATCACTACCGCAAAATCTTCTTTTCTTACCTTCTCACTGTTGGCTAAGAAATGCCTCAAATCCTTTGCCATTTCTTCCAATTCTTTAGTGAATCGCGCAATAAGTTCCTTGACATCTTTTGACATGTCTTTCACAAAAACATGTCTGTCTCGAGTAGAAGCTTGAATATCTTCTACAAGACCTTTCATTGATGTTGCTAATGACATAATGATATATCTGCTTTTTAGACAAGGGTTTAAATTAATATTCGCCCCCTGTCTTTTCAAGCAAATTAAATTTAAATTAATAATTTATTTTCTTCGACCTTTTTTAATTGATCCCAAATCATAAGCGCTTAAACAGGGAAGCCCGGTTTCCACATCAAGCATTTCTTCATTTTCTGGCTTGCATCCATATCTCCTGTTTTTTCCTGGAATCTGGTGAAGCTGCCCTTTCCCTTTGCATACAGCGCAGGGCAGCCGATGGTGTTTATATGCTCCGCTTCCCGTGCAAGCCGGACATTCTTCAAACGGCTCAATAACAACATTCTTTTTTCTCCCTTGGCAGACCTGACATTGTGAAAGTTTTGACGGAATGCCAAACGGATCAACACCGCGGCCTTGGCAGTAGGCGCAAGTAATAAGAGTCCCGTTGTCTTTCTTTATTCTTTTTTGCTTTTTCTTCTTAACCATATCGATTTTTATTTATCCCCTGACTTCTCTTTGTGAAAAAGGCCGAGCATCTCATGCCATGCCGTGGCCATGGATTGCCTTTCCTTTTTAAAGTTATCCAGCATCGCATGAACTTCTCCTCGCATGTCCTGCAGCTCAACCGTGATAGACTCTCCAACAGCTTTCGCCTTTCTGTCTTGTTCCTGCCTAATGTCCGCCATCATTCTTTTGAAATCCTTGATTCTTATTTCTTTTCCTCTTTGTAGAAGTTTTTTCAGTTTCTCCGCCACCATTTCTTCTTCTTTGCGAAAATTGTCCATCATTTCCCGTACCTCTTTTTCCCGTTCGTTTTGCCGACTAACAATATCGGCCATCATGCGAACGAAATCCTTCTTCCTCAACGACTCGCACTTGGCTAAAATTACCTGCAGTTCTTTTGCCATAGTTTCTCGTTTCTCTTTGAAATCATCCATCATCTTATGGGTGCCCTCAATAATGCCTCCGACCACTCTTACGCGGGTCTCATAAGACGCGATGATGTCGTCCGCTATATCTTTCAGGTTTCTTTTTTCATCCAATGATTCTTTTTCTGCTTCATGCGCTGACTCGGCGTCAGCTCGTTCTACAACGGATTCTTTAAGGAACCTTTCTTCTTCGCGAATTGGCTTTATTTTTTTATTCTTGGGCATAATTTAGAAATGAAAAATGTTCCGCCATAGTTTTTTCTGCGTTTGGAATTTCTTTGATTCTCGAATTGACCGCGCGATATCATTTGCCCCCTGCATTGCGTCGTTTAACGATTTATCCGTTATTTCCGATTTTTCTTTGCACCTGAAAATGTTTTTAAATTTTTCCGCTAATTTATTCATAATTAATAAAATATTGGCTAAGGCATACTTTTCGACTTAATCCCAGTTAGGTCGCCGGGGGGCATAAAGCGCTCCGGCCATCTAAAGGATGCCTCATCCAACAATTTCTACTCCAGCTTAAGCGGCGGTTGCCGTAAGACCAACTGCCTCTGCATATTTGAGGTAGGTCTCAACTGACGCGATCACTACGCGAGCTTCAATTGCGAGAAGTTCAATCCCCACGAGCGACACTCTTGCCCACGCGTCGATCACGACACCCTTATCAAGGATTCGGTCTACCACCTCTACTAAACTGGAGCTTGCCATTGTTTTTTCTACAGCCATATTTTTTACTCCTTATTTTTTTAATTTCTTCGACCTTTTTATTCTTACTCTTAGTTTTCTAAGAGGTAAAAATCATTTTTAATGCTTCGACTTGGCTCAGTATTCGGCCCATGCCTGCTTTTCGCTCCCGAAATAGAAAATCCGCTGTAAAACTACAGCGGATTCTCCGTGTTTAGTAATAAATTGAAAACCGTTAAGGTCGAGTCCCTGATTTGTTTTTGAGACGGGCAGGTAAAAGCATTCTCTCTCTCTCTCTCTCTCTCTCTCTCTCTCTCTACCAATAAGCCATTTTTTGG
>Ga0210018_1000853_pt1 | contig 16002 bp, 18 predicted proteins | sample CryGeyCG2014_010_2_FD_183967 | JGI IMG/M metagenome (GOLD analysis project Ga0210018, IMG submission 183967) | Groundwater microbial communities from aquifer - Crystal Geyser CG09_land_8/20/14_0.10 (SPAdes) (version 2) | ecosystem: Environmental > Aquatic > Deep subsurface > Groundwater | place...
ACTACTTAGCTTGCATTGAGCGGAGCGAAATGGCGGTGTAGCTCAGTGGTAGAGCAGTGGCATCATAAGCCATGTGTCGTGGGTTCGAATCCCTCCACCGCTACAAACTGGTGCGGGGCAAGTAAGTAAGAGGTTTATCCCGTATCGAGCTTTGCTCTGATGCGGGGTTATCGGTTCGAGTCCGACTGCCGCCATAAAAATTGCAAAGCAATTTTTAGTAAATAGCTCTTAGTTATTAGTAATTAGGAAACAACTAAACTAATTCCTAAATATTACATACTAATTACTAAATACTAACTTGTGGGGACGTGGTGTAGCGGTTTAACACATCTCCCTGTCACGGAGAAGATCGCCGGTTCAAATCCGGTCGTCCCCGCCTTCGCTCGCCGAAGCGAGCTACGGCGGGTAAAACCCGCTTGGCTCGCGAAGGCGAGATTCACTACTCTTTATGTATTATGTTTATATCCTTGAGTGTCGTAATAAGACATTTTATGTAGGATGTACAAGCGATCTAAAAGACAGAATAAAAAGGCATAATCAAGAACAAGTGTCAGCTACTAAAAATAGACTACCAGTAAAAATTATTGTTTATATTGCTTTTCAGGATAAATATTCTGCTTATAATTTTGAGAAATATCTAAAAAGTGGTTCTGGAAGAGCTTTTCTGAAGAGACATTTCAAGGATTGATTTTAAGAGCTGATCTGCAAATAAATTAGCCCGAGAGTTTTTCTCGGGCTTTTTGTTTGGTATAATAGGGAATATGGAAAAAGAAAGGAGACGACAAGCACTTCCAGTAGGAACAAAAATTATCGCTTTGTGGTTAATAGTGAGCGGACTTTTTTTCGTGATTTTTATTCTGATGGCTTTTTCGTTCGGTCCCGGAGCTCGCGGGACTGATGAGAACCTTCATATACTCCTTTCATTTATTACAGGAATAATATGTTTGGGAAGCGGTACATCTCTTTTTAAAAAAAGAAAAATAGCTTGGAGGTGGGGTATAATTGGTAGCATCCTTTCTATACTTATTGTTTATCCCATTTTTCGTTCCGATATGGGCAGTTTCTCATTTGCTGCTTTTTTATTTTCTGTTCCGATTATCGTTCTTCTTATTGACCGCGAAGATTTCTTAGAAATAGCTAAAGAAGGTAAGCCCTTTTCACGGGCTGAAGTCGTAGTAGGAGGTCTAGTGTTCTGTTTAGCAATCGCCTCTGTTGTTTATTTCTTTATACCTCAAAAGTGTAAAGTTATTAGTTCAGAGCATGCGGCGATTACATCGCGAATGAATCAACTAAGAACCGAAGCAGTTATATATTATGAAATAAAGGATTCTTACCTTAACTTAACAACAGATCCAGAGGCTTCAGAATTGATAGAGTGTATTCCAAAAATAGGAGGAACTAATTTCGCCATGAACATAAGTCCCGATGGCAGAGAATACTGTGCTGAAGTTTTGATGAATACTGGTACTTGGTATTGCACAGATAGTAATTTGGTTGCGAAAGAGTATACCGATAACCCTACTTGCTCAGCTAATTACTATACTTGTGAGTAATGAAATAAATCTCACGTAATTTGCAACAATTCCTTCACTTTTCCCAGCGCAATTTCAGGCTCCTCATAACTCTCCACCCAATTCAAAGTTCTAAAATCGTTCGGTAGTCCCCGAAAATTTAGCCCGAGAGTTTTCCTCGGGCTTTTAGTTGTGGTATAATAAGAGAATATGGAAGAAGAAAGAAAACAGATATCAATTCCAATAAAAACAAAAATTGTAGCTTGGTTATTGATAATAATTGGAGCAATAGAAGGAACGTGGGGATTGATGGGGGTGTTTAGTGGAGGGGGTGGCGATTTTATGGCAATATTTTTTGTGGGAATTATGTTATTTATTTTTGGCTCTTTATATTTTATTTGCGGATTCTTTCTTTTAAGAGGAAAAAGATGGGCTTGGTGGACGAGCACAGTTATCACAGGCATGCTTTTAGTAATTGCTACCATACCGGTGGTAATCTCAATGATAGCTGGAGGGAGAATTACAATGGAAATTTACGAATTCAGCATAATACCATTCATAACTATGATTTTATCACCCTTGTTTATTACGCCTCTTCTGTTTCTTGACAGAAAAAAATTTTGGGAAATCGTTTCTTAGATAAACCTCATATAACCCGTAACAATTCCTTTATGTTTCCCAGCACGACCTCAGGCTCCTTATAACTTTCCACCCAATCTAAGGTTCTAAGTGCGTCCGGTCGTCCCCGCCTTCGCTAAAGCTTCGGCGGGCACAGCCCGCAAATGAAAATCGCCAAGAAGGCGGTTTTTTGGTAGATAACTTGATTTTTCAAAATAATAAGTGTATTATAAAAGTGAGAGTTGAGAGTTTCGGGTTACAATTAGTTATATTTGTTGCCCTTAGAGAAGCTACCAAATAATACTATTTGCAACTCCCGCGATTAAGATGCTTTTAATTTAAAAATGACCAAAAAACAACAATTTTTATTGGAACATAATAGATTATCTCCCCTCAATCTACAAGCTACAATATCTTTACTTTCTCGTTTTAGAATAGAAAGGGCGTCACTTTTTAAAGAAAATAACTGGCCTGTAGATAAACTTCGGAGGCCATTTATTTTGTGGCTTATTTCTTTAACATCAGAAGAAAGAAAAAATATAAATTAATTAACCAAGTGTTTCTTTAAATGGAACAAAAAAAGGAATATCGTGCTCTCTAAATCTTACATTAAGATTTTTATTAGTAAGAAAGTTAGGAGCAGGTCGTTAAATAAAATAAGTTTTAACAAAAATATGGAAAAAAAGCTTTATGTAGGAGGTCTTTCTTATGAGACGACTGAGAGTGTCCTTAAAGAGTTATTTTCCCAGGCCGGAACAGTAAGCTCTGCATCTGTCATCATGGATAAATTTTCTGGTAAATCAAAAGGATTTGGTTTTGTAGAGATGTCTTCAGAAGAAGAAGCCAAAAAAGCGATAGAAATGTTTAACGGGAAAGAGTTAGACGGAAGAAATATTATAGTGAACGAAGCTAGACCAAAAAGGACCTTTTAGAAAATTCTCTAGTTCTCGCGGGAGTTTTGACCAATAAAGATTTTTTAAAAGAAGATTTCTAAATTAATTAACAAAAGAGCCTTTTTAGAAGCTCTTTTGTTTTTTGGAAAAAATTCAGTTTCTCTTTCATTATCGTCATATATTCCCAATTCTCCAAGATTATAATAAGCTTTGAACTAAGGAGCAAATTAGCCCGAGAGTTTTTCTCGGGCTTTTGGTTATGATATAATAGAAATCAACAAATAATATTATGAAAAAAATATCAAAGATAGTCCTCATTTTATTTTTTGTTATAATTGTATTGATTGGCATCTGGTTTTCTTTAGATAAAACCACTAGATGTAATTTGATTTACGGGAAAAATATTTGCAATTTCTATGCTATGCTGGATATAGCAAGTAGTAATCCTTCAATTTCGGACTTTGATAAAATGATAAGTTTATGTAGTGAGATGGAAAATGTTCCCAAGAAAGATAGCTGTTTTGAACTTGTCGCAGAAACATTTGCTGGTATTGACAATACTAAAGCGAAAGAAGCCTGTGACGAGATTAAAGAGATAAAAGATGAAGTTGAAAATGTAGTTCATAAAAAAGAAGATTGTTTTAATAAAATCCAAAAACAATAAATTTCAGCGGCTCAAGCAATTTGCAACAATTTCTTTATTCTCCCAACACAACCTTAGGCTCCTCGTAAATCTCCACCCAACCTAAGGTTTTCCACCTTCGTTTCCTCTTTCACTAAAGTTTCAAAGGACAAGAAAACTTCCACCTTCGCGAAAGATCCAAGCTCCGGTGGACAAGTCGGCGGACAGGTAAAGTCGTCCAGCCGTCCCTGAAAATAAAACCCGAGAGTTTTTCTCAGACTGGCAAAATAGATAAAAATATTCAAAAAACAATTAAAGAATTAATTCCCAAAAATGGCCTCTACGGCGATTGGGAGGGGCGAAGAAGAATTGCCAAAAAGATTGAAAAATATCTTAAAACTGGTAAATTATAAAGCAAATAATGAGCATTTTTTATAGAACCAACATAAAATTTCCTAACTTTCAATTTTATTTGTATTGATTTATAATAAATAAGGTCGAAAAAAATTAGTAAAACAAATTTAGATTATGGAAAATCCACAAGAGTTAGAAAGGCTAACAAGGGAGGAAGATACGTTAGAAAAGCAACTAACAGAAATAATTAGAGAAGAACAGGATCTTCAGAGAAAGAAAAAAGATGCATTAGATAAATTAGAGGATGTTCAAGACGCCAAAAAGGGAGTGATAGGAAAGATGAAAGAATCGGCAGAGAGAAATCAATAGTCTCTTCAAAATCTCGATTTCAGTAGATTGAGTTTATTAGTAAAATAAATTTTTAGGGCCGATAGCTCCCCATAGTATAAATAGATTATATTTGACTACGGGGCAGGCAGTTAGAGAGAGCGCCGGTTTTGTTCACCCGCCTAAATTTTAAAGGGCCCGTAGTTCAGCTGGTAGAATGCCGCATTTGCACTGCGGAGGTCAGCGGTTCGACTCCGCTCGGGTCCACTCAATAATTGAGAGATTATTATTTTCGTTAGCATTTTTTAAAAAGGTCTTATAATTCTAAAAGAAAAATAAATTTATGACTCCGGAAATTAGCAATCTTTTACAGAATGTAGAACAATTCGGTCCGCTCTTTAGAGTTCTACTTTCTCTTTTGATTGTTCTTGTAGGATGGTTAGTCTCGGTGGGAATAGGACGACTGGTAGCAGCACTTTTGGATAAAATTAAAATAAATCAGGCTTTAAAGCGGATGGGATGGGAAGAAGCTTTAGCTAAGGCGGATATCGAGCTTAATGTTTCTAAGTTTTTAGGTTGGATTGTTAAATGGATTTTTGTGATTATCTTTTTGATGGTTGCTTCCGAAGTATTAGGACTGGCAGGATTTACGGAATTCTTGAGTAAAGTCTTAGATTACGTTCCCAATATCATTATTGCTGCTTTGATTTTTATTGTAGCGGTATTCTTGACTGATTTTTCTTATCGAATAGTTCTTGTCTCTGCCCAGAAAGCTAGAATTAGTTATTCGAAGCTTTTAGGAGCGGCAATTCGGGGAGGAATATGGACATTTGCTATCTTGGCGATTTTGCTTCAATTGGGAGTGGCTTCCGAAATTATCGAGGCAATGGTTTACGGAATGGTAGGAATAATAACCTTGGCAGTAGGTCTTGCCTTTGGTTTGGGAGGGAAAGATTTAGCAGCGGAAATTTTAAAAGAATTAAAAGAGAAAATAAAATAGAAAAAACAGACAACTAACAACGTTTTTAGTTTTTAGTTTTTAGTTGTTAGTTTTCAGTTGTCAGTTGCTTTAGCATATAGGTTTCTTTTAACTTATAATCTAACTTTCTCCAATAATCTCTTGCCCCTATCCCAGAGATAACAGCAATTTTTGTTAAACCAAATTCTTTTTTGGTTATTTTTTCTGCCTCTTTTACTAATTTTTTTCCTAGTCCTTGGTGTTGAGGGGCTACTTCTTTTTTGGCAATGGGGACAAGCTCGCCATAAGTGTGAATTTCCCGGATTATCGCCGAATTTTTTAAAACTGGTAAAAAATATTTTTGAGAGGGCTTACCCTCCGACCTTCGTCGGCCGAAGCCGACTACGGTCGGCGAAGGCCGAAGCCGCAGGGTGTAGGAGGGAATCCGTAAGCGCAAAAAGGAAAAAAGTTTGGTTCTATTTTTATTCTCAAAACTCAAAAATATTTCTTTGCCATCTGAAGCATTATAATCTTCTCGGAAAAAATAAATTTTTTCTTTCGGGTCATAATTTTCTTTTACTTCCCGACACCGGATACAATAACATCTTTTATTTCTTTTTTTCATTTCTTCCAAAATTACTTCTCTCAAATTAGAGATTTTTGAGCCAGCCTCAATCTTCTGAGCGGGGATATCCCGAAATATCCTCGCCACCCTTACCCAAAAAGGCAAATTTATTTTTATATTGATTAAAAGATTAATTAAAGTATCGTTAGAGTAAGGATGATATGCTCCCTCTTCCCATAATTGATAGAGTCTCGTTCCTTTGCAGACCAAACAAGGATAAATTTTGAGCCAATCGGGCTTGAATTCTTGATTTTGAAAAATTATCCTAAAAGCTTCCGAGTCTTTTTTTGGAGTAGACCCTGGTAAGCTTAGCATCATTTGATACATTACTTTAAAGCCCGCATCCTTTAAAAGCTTGGTTGCCTGCGCTGTTTCTTGAGTTCCATGGTTTCTTTGACATTTTTCTAAAATTTTATCAAATACAGTCTGGACCCCCAGCTCTACCATAGTTACCCCAAGTTCTCTTAAGGTCTTAATTTCTTTTTTATTAATTAAATCAGGCCTTGTTTCAATACTAACTCCTACTATTCGATGTTTTACTTTTTCATTTATTTTTTGTTCTTCCTTTAAAGAACTAATTTTTTTCTTTAATTTTTCATTAGCAGCCGCAAAACAATTTTTCAGAAACCAAGTTTTATAATCATCTGGATAAACTGAAAAACTCCCACCGATTATTCGAAGTTCAATTTTATCAGTAGGATGACCTTGCTCTCTAAGACTATCAATTCGCTTTTTCACTTGAGAATAGGGATCAAAATTAAGTTTTTTTGCTCTTTCGACAGCCGGTTCGCCAGAGAGATAACTTTTTGGAATTCCTTTTTCTTCTGGACAATAAATACACTTACCTGGACAAGGATAAGGTTTTGTTAGAACAGAAACTACCGCCACCCCGGAAAGAGACCTTACCTTTCTTTTTCTCAATAATCTTTCGAAATTTTTGTCATTCTGAGCTCTCCCTTTTTTAAGTAATTTATGATAAACTTTAATTAACTCAATATTAGCAGGAGGAGAAATTTTAAATTTTTTAGACGCCCAGCGTTTAATAGCCGAGAGTTCTTTCTCAGCTTTTACTTTCTCTTTCAGACACCGCTCGATAATCGTTTCCAGAACGATTTTCATATTTAAAAATAATTAAAAATAAGTTTTTGTTTGCTAAAATATGAATCCTAATTTTGCTGATTATCTTTTAAAAAAGACTCAGAAAGATTATAACCAGGTCGCTAAGACTTTTTCAAGCACCAGAGAGGAAACTTGGCCAGAGATTTGGTTTTTTAAAGATTTTGTTCAGCCGGAAGAAAAGATTTTAGATGTAGGATGTGGGAGTGGAAGACTGTATAAACTTTTTAAAGGTAAAGAAATAGAATATTTTGGAGTTGACTTTGCAGAGAGACTAATAGAAATTGCTCGCAAAAAATATCTGGCCTCTAAAGAATTAAAAGAAGGAGGAGTGCCACCGGTTTTTTTAGTGGTAAATGCTCTCCATTTACCCTTTGAAGACAATTTTTTTGATAAAGTTTTTTCTATTGCTGTCTTGCATCACATCCCTTCCGACAAACAGAGAGTATTATTTTTAAAAGAAATTAGAAGAGTTTTAAAGCCAAAGGGTGAATTATTTTTAACAGTTTGGAACCTCTGGCAAGTAAAGTACTTGCCTCTAATTTTAAAATGGACATTGCTTAAATTTTTAGGTTTGACTCGAGTTGATTATGGCGATATTTTCGTTCCTTTCCAAGGGACAGAGCGGTACTATCACTGTTTTAGAAAAAAAGAATTGGAGAAAGCAGCAAGAAAAGCATATTTTGGCGATATTAAAGTAAAATATCTTCAAAGGAATGAACAGAATTTTAATATCTTTTTAAGAGCAAAAAAAATATAATTAGATGCGCCCGTAGTTCAATGGATAGAACGTCGGCCTCCGGAGCCGGAGATTACTGGTTCACCCTGCACCAAAATATGTCTCCATAGCTTAATGGATAAAGCATAACCCTCCGGAGGTTGGGATGAAGGTTCGAATCCTTCTGGAGACACTTATTTATCGATTTGGTGCAGGGTTCAAATCCAGTCTGGTGCATAAAATTAAAGCAACAGACAAAATTTAAAAAGCTTAAATTTTCTATTAAATATATAAAATATGAAAAAATTGATAGTTTTTGGCGTACTCCTTGAGAGTAAAATGGGAGCATTTAAAGATATTTTGGCCTCTTTAGGGAAAGAGGAAGAAGCTCTCAAAGTAGAAAAGGAATATCAAAAAAGAAAGTTAACTGGGCCCTGGGGATTAGAAAAGCTGGCTGAATTATATAGAGGTTTTTCTAAAAGGAAATTAAAAGAGATGGCTTTAAAGTATTGCACCGAAAATTTAAGGAAAGGAACGAGAGAAACTATAGATGAATTGAAAAGGAGAGATTTTGTAGTCGGAGCTATAAGTAGTGATCCTCAATTTGTTATGGATGCTTTAACTGAGATTATACCATTAGACTTTTCAGAGGGTACTAAACTAGAATTTAAAAAAGGAATAGCCACTGGCAGGATTGAAAGAAAAATTGATCGATATATTAAAGTCGATATCCTAAAAGAAAAAAAGCGAGAATACGGAATAGAGAAAGAAAATGTCATATTAATTGGAGATGCTATCACTGAATTACCAATGGTAAAGGAAGCAGGAGTTTTTATTGCCTTTGATGCCAAAGAGGAGGAAGTCGAAGATATAGCTAAAATCATTATAAGAGATAAAGACCTCCGAAAAATATTTGGATATTTTCATCAAAACATATAGATGGAAAAACCGATTATTTTAAAAAACAAAAGAGGAAAACAGTTAGTAGGGATTTTACATCTGCCTAGGGGGAGAAAGAAATGGCCGCTGATTGTAATCTGTCATGGGTTTGCTGGCATTAAGACAGGTAGTGGCGGGAAATACGTAAGATTGGCAAGGGATTTAGAGAGTAAGAAGATAGCCTGTTTTCGATTTGATTTTGAAGGATGTGGAGATTCAGAAGGGGACCTTGAGGGAGTTACTGTTAAAAGATGTGTTTTTGATTTGGAATCGGTGATGAAATGGGTTTTAAGACAAGAAAATATTAATAAAAACAAAATAGCGTTTTTGGGGTCAAGTTTTGGAGTGATCATCGCCACTCTTCTTATAACAAAGACGAAATTTCCAGCTAAAACCGCAGTTTTCTGGAATCCAGCATTAAACCAACGGAAACTTTTTCCTGTCTGGTATACAAAAAAAGACTTAAGGATATGGAAAAAGCGAGGTTATATTATAAGAAAAGAAAATAAAATTGGTATAAGTTATCTTAGAGAAAACGAGAAAAAAGACTATTCTTCAGTTCTCTCTCAAATTTCAGTTCCGATTTTGCTAATTCATGATCAAAAAGACGAAACCGTTCCTCTAAAGTTTTCCAAAAAGTTAGCCAGAGAACATCGAAATATTCAATTAAAAATTTACCCCGGGGCGGATCATAAATTTGAAGATTATTATATCCAAAAAAGGTTAGTAAAAGATACGCTAAACTGGTTTTTAAAATTTCTTAAATAATATTTATGACCCGAGAAGAGGCTCTAGAAATCATTCAAGAGAAAATCAACAATCAAAATCTTTTAAAACATTCTTTGGCGGTCGAAGCCTGTATGGAATCTTTAGCTGAATATTTTAAAGAGGACAAAGAAAAATGGAGGCTATCCGGACTTCTGCACGACATCGATTACGAAGAAACTAAAAATAGTCCAAAAGAACACTCGTTAAGAGGAGCAGAAGCATTAAAAAATCTTGGCCTGAATAATGATATTGTAGAAGCAGTAAAAACCCATAATGAGGCTCATAATATTCAGCCCACAACCAAGATGGCAAAAGCTTTATTTTCGGTAGACCCTTTGACCGGTTTAATTGTTGCGGCAACATTAGTATTGCCAGAGAAAAAAATATCTTATCTTACCGCTCAGAATGTTCTAAATAGATTTAAAGAAAAATCATTCGCTCGGGGCGCCAACCGAGAAATTATTAAAAAATGCGAAGATATCGGTCTTTCTCTCGAAAAATTTATAGAGATTTGTCTTATAGCAATGCAAAAAATTTCAAAAGGGCTCGGATTATGAAACTAATTCCAAGCACCAGGCAAACAATAATTGTAGTAAGTACTTTTATAGAGAAAAGAGGTAAGTACTTATTAATTTTTGATCCAAGACTTAAAGTATGGAGAGTTCCGGGAGGACGTCTAAAACCTGGAGAGAAGATTAAAACTGCTCTTTTAAGAAAGTTAAAAGAGGAATTAGACGTAGAGCTTAAAGTCGAGAAATTTTTAGGTTACGGTGAAGATATAGGCATTTTTAGAAATCAAAGAAGGACAAGGATTATTTTATATTTTAAATGTAAATTAATTAAAGGGGAACCAAAAATTAAGATCCCGAGAGAGATTTCTAAGATGGTTTGGTTAAACTTAAAAGCAATTAAAAAAGATAGAAATCTCGAGCCGGCTATGAAAAAATTTTTCTCAGGATTTAGATTTGATTAAGAAATTTATGAAGAAAAAGCTTTTAATTGCCACCCGAAATCCCGCAAAGCTTAAAGAATATAAGATACTCCTTAAAGATTTACCAATTGAGTTAGCATCTCTAAAAGAATTAAATATTCAAGATAAAGTAAAGGAAGATGGCAAAAGTTATCAAGAAAACGCAAAAAAGAAAGCAATTTTTTATTCAAAATTGAGAGGATTACCAACCTTGGCTGATGACGGCGGTTTAGAAGTCGATTACCTGAACGGTGAACCAGGGATAAAATCGCGCCGATGGCCAGGCTATGAAGCAAGTGATGAAGAACTAATCCGGATCATTTTAGAAAAGATGAAAGGAATTCCTTTTTCAAAAAGGGGAGCCAAATTTAGAGCCGTAATTTCTTTAGTCTTTCCCGGCGATAAAAAAAATTATACTTTTGAGGGAATTTTAAGGGGATACATTACCGAAAAACCAATAGCTCAACGATTTAATGGTTATCCTTTCAGGTCGGTTTTCTATCTTCCAAAATACAAAAAAGTTTTTGCTGAGCTACCTCAAGACAGAGAAGCGAAGATTTCCCATCGAAAAACTGCAATAAAAAAGGCGATACCTTTATTAAGGAAAGAATTTGGAATATAACATTTTATTTTTAGTAAAAATCTTTAGAGTCTTTGCTTGTCAGAGTTATGAAAAATAAAAAATTATTAATACTTCATGGTTGGGACTCGAATTGTCAACGTTGGCAAAAAGTTAAAGAAATTTTGAAAAAATCAGGAATAGAAGTGTTAGTTCCTGATCTCCCTGGCTTTGGAAAAAATCCACCCCCACAAGAAGCTTGGGGAATTGAGGACTATAAAAAGTGGGTAATGAAATTTGCAGAAGATAAAGGATGGCAAAGATTTAATCTTTTTGGTCATTCTTTTGGAGGAGGGATTGCCATAAAAATAGCAGCCGACCCCGCCCTTTTTAAAAAGGGCGGGGTTGATAAACTTATTCTTTGTGGTTGCGCAGCAATAAGAGATGAAAAAAAACCAAAGAAAGTTTTATTTTTCTATTCTTTAGTAAATGCTGGAAAAAAATTTTTCTCTCTTCCGGTCTTAAATAAAATTTATCCTTTATCAAAGAAAATTTTTTATCGTCTTTATGGTCCAACAGATTATTATTTAGCAAAAGGAATAATGAAAGACATATTCAAAAAAATAATTAGCGAAGATTTAAAAGTGAATTTGGAAAAGATAAAGTCTCCAACACTGATTTTATGGGGAGAGAGAGACGATTTAGTTCCTCTATCTCATACTCGAATCTTAAAAGAAAAAATAAAAAATTCAAAATTAGTTATCTTTCCCGGAGAAAAACATGCCCTTAATCTTCAGATACCTGAAAAATTGGCAAAAGAAGTTATAAAGTTTTTAGAGAATTGATATGGATTTAACTTTTTACTTTAAAATTTTGGCCCTTGTTACCTTTCTTTCTTGGCTATTTCATATTTTTCGAAGACTCTCTCTCTGGCTTTATTTTTGGCAATTAAAAGAATATAGATTCGACAGGTTTTTAGATGGAATTAAAGAAAATAAATTTCTCCTTTTCCCCAGGGTAGTAATCTGGAGCTTAGTTTTACTTTTGGCCTTAATTTTTTCTCTAAGTTTTGAAATTCCTCACTATATTTTTATTTTTTTGAGCCTACTCTTATATGTCATTCTTGGCTTAAGGTCTTTATATTTTTTCGTCAGGAAAGAATGGAATTTGCCAAAATTCACTTCTAAGACGATTGTTCTCTTTTTCTTTTCCGGAGGGGGAACATTATTTTTCGGATTTAGAAACTCTTTATATTTTTTCCAATCTGTTTTGAGCCCCTTTAACTATTTTCTCTACTTATTTTTATTTGAAATTTTCTTTCCTGTTTTTATTTCTCTTTTGATAGTCCTATTCCAGATTCCCACCTTTTTCATTAAAAAAATGATAATAAAAAATGCAAAAGCAAAGATGAAGAAATTCAAAAGGCTCCTTGTAGTAGGCGTTACTGGTTCTTATGGCAAAACTTCTACAAAAGAATTTCTATATAAATTACTTTCCCAAAAGTATAAAACCTATAAAACTCCCGCTAACCAAAATAGTGAGATTGGGGTAGCAAAAGCTGTTTTGGAAGATTTAAAAGAAGACCATCAAATTTTTATCTGTGAAATGGGCGCTTACAAAAAAGGAGAAATAAAAGCAATATGTGATATAGTTCATCCCAAAATTGGTATTTTAACAGGAATCTCTGGGCAACATATCTCTTTATTCGGAAATTTAAGAAATATTATAAATACCAAATATGAATTGATTAGTTCTTTACCAAAAGATGGACTTGCTATTTTTAATAGCACAAATGAGGAGTGTCAAAAGTTAGCTCAAAGAACTACTATAAAAAAATTTATTTATTTTGTATCTTCAGCGCCACAAAGCGAACCTCGAGACCAAAAACCTGATACCTTGGCTCAAGATATTAATGAGACGCCAGATTTTATTGATTTTTTAATAAAAACTTTTAAGGGAGACGAGAGAATTAGATTAAACCTTTTGGGAAGATATAATATTGAAAATTTTTTAGGGGCAATAACCTGTGCTCTTTATTTGGGAGTTAGTCTTAACACTATTAAAAAAATAGCGCCAGATATCAAACCCTCCGAGACGTCACTTAGAAAAAAAGGAGGTAAAAATAATGTTACAATAATAGATGATAGTTATAGTCAAAATCCTGATGGAACTTTTTCCGCAATTGACTATTTAAAAACATATAAAAATGGCAAAAAGATAGTCTTGATGCCTTGTCTTATTGAGCTTGGTAAATCGGCGCCAGCAATTCACAAAAGCATCGGAAGAATGATAGGTAAAAATTTTGATTTAGCAATAATTACTACCCCTTTTTATTTTGAAGAGATAAAAATTGGAGCGATGGAATCAAAAATGCTCAAAGACAAGATTTTATTTTCTAACAACCCAGGAGAGGTTTCAAAAGAACTTCGGCCTTATTTATCCCCAGGAAATGTAATTTTAATCGAAGGAAGAGTTCCGAATAAAATCAAAGATTTTATTGGAATTCATTGAAATTAGTTCGCTTCGTTCACGAAACTCGTAGAAATTCATTGTTTTAATTTCTACAAATTTCTATAAAATTTCGCATCGAAAGTACTAATTTCGCAACCAAAGGATGTAAAATTCTATGAATCCTTTTCGACCAATTTCTATATCTTTTTCTCCCAATACCGAGCCAGACGATATTAAACTGGCCTGGAGAATTTTATTTCAGCCTTGGCGATGGCAAAAAGGGGGAGAGATCCAAAAATTAGAAGAGAAATTTAAGGAATATTTACAAGTGAAATACGCCTTCTCTTTTAACAGTGGTCGTTCTTCCTTATTGGCAATTTTAAAATCCTTGGATATTAGTAAGCAGGAAGAAGTTTTACTTCAGGCATTCACTTGCAATGCTGCTGTTAATCCAATCTTGTGGCAAAAATTAAATCCAGTTTTTGTAGATATTGATGAGAGCTTGAATTTAGATCCCAAAGACCTGGAAAGAAAAATTGCCCATTCGACAAGCTCAGGGCAAGCCTCAAAAATCAAAGCGGTAATTATTCAACACACCTTTGGCTATCCGGCCAAAATCGAAGAAATTAAAAATATATGTCAAAAATACAATCTTTTTTTAATTGAAGATTGCGCCCATTCTTTAGGAGCTGAATATAAAAGTAAAAAAGGCGGCCTGCCCGCCGAAGCTTCAGCGAAGGCGGGAACATTTGGTGACGCCGCTTTTTTTTCTTTTGGTCGCGATAAAATAATTTCTTCTGTATTTGGCGGAATGGTCGTAACCAATAATGACAAATTAGCTCAAAAAATAAAAGAGTTTCGCAAAAAAATAGATTATCCTTCAAATTCTTGGATTTTCCAGCAACTTTTACATCCAATTTCATTTGCCTGGTGTTTGCCAATTTATTCTTGCTTGAACATTGGCAAAGGTATTTTGTATCTAAAACAAAAGTTTAAAATTTTATCTCCCTCGGTTTATCAAGAGGAAAAAGAAGGAAAAAAGCCCTTTTATTTCCCCCAAAAAATGCCAAATGCTCTGGCGGCTCTGGCCCTAAATCAATTTAAAAAATTAGAGAGATTTAATAGACACAGAAAAGAGATTGCTAAAATATATAATCGCGAATTTTCATGGATGAAAGTGCGAATTTGTGCGAATAAAGATACAGAGCCAATTTATATGCGCTATCCAATATTTGTTAAAAATGTTTACCCCGTTAGAAATCAGGGATTTCTAAACGGGGCGAAAGAGATTCGCCAAAAATTAAAAAAAGAAAACATTTTTGTAGATGACGGTTGGCACACTTTACCAGTTGTTCCTCCCGATACAGATCTTCAAAAAATGAATTATATTAGAGGAAAATGTCCTCGGGCAGAAGGGGTCGCCCAGACAATTTTGAACTTACCCACCAATATTAATATATCCAAGAACGATGCCCAAAAAATAATAAATATATTATCTAGATTTATAAGATAAACTTCACCCCGTTAGAAAAGGTGGGGCTTTATACTTATGGAAATTCGAGAAATAAGTGATAAAAAAATTTGGGAAGATTTCTTGCTTAAAATCAGAGAAAAAACTTTTTTACAATCGTGGAACTGGGGAGAATTTCAAGCAAAAATAGGGGAAAAAATATGGAGGCTGGGAATATTCGACAGTAGCCACCAAATAGGTGCGACTTTAGTGATAAAGATAACAGCTAGGAGAGGAAATTTTTTGTTTATTCCTCACGGGCCCCTTGTTAAAGAACTATTAATGAACGACAGAAAAAAAGTCCTGGAACTTCTTTTAGAAAGACTGAAAAAGATTGCTAAAGACGAAAAGGTCGCTTTTATTAGAATTGCACCCTTGTGGGAAAAAAACAAAGAGAATATAGAAATCTTTCAAGAATTAGGTTTTAGGCCAGCCCCCATTCATATTCACCCTGAGGTAACTTGGCAACTTGATATTACCTTCCCAGAGAATGAAATTTTAAAGAAGATGCGAAAAACCACTCGTAATCTTATAAAAAGATCCCAAAAAGAAGGAGTGAAAATTTATTTTTCAAATGATCTTAAAAATGTAAAATTATTCTGTGAGCTTTACCAAGCAACAGTGAGTCGTCACCACTTTATTCCTTTTTCTTATGATTTTTTAAAAAAAGAATTTGAAAGTTTTTTACCTGACAATGTGTTGCTTTTTTTCGCCCAATGGAAAGACAAAATTTTATCTAGTGCTATGATTATTTTTTGGCAAAAAATTGCTTTTTATCATCAAGGAGCTTCTCTAAGTTTATTTCCCAAGATTCCCGTCTCATATCTCTTGCAATGGGAAATTATAAAAGAAGCCAAAAAAAAGGGATGTGTCCTTTATAATTTTTGGGGAATAGCCCCGAAAGAAAATCGTCACCATCCTTGGCATGGTTTGACTCTTTTTAAAAAAGGTTTTGGGGGAGAAAAAAGAGAATATATTAAAACTCAAGATTTTCCTCTCTCCCATCGCTACTTCCGAAACTGGATTATAGAAACATTTAGACGATACAAAAGGAGATTATAAT
>Ga0210018_1000854_pt1 | contig 15978 bp, 14 predicted proteins | sample CryGeyCG2014_010_2_FD_183967 | JGI IMG/M metagenome (GOLD analysis project Ga0210018, IMG submission 183967) | Groundwater microbial communities from aquifer - Crystal Geyser CG09_land_8/20/14_0.10 (SPAdes) (version 2) | ecosystem: Environmental > Aquatic > Deep subsurface > Groundwater | place...
TAAAGGCCGAGGGAATATTAAGACTTTTAATTTTTTCATTTCTGATTATCGCTTCAAAAGTGGCGGTTCTACCCAACACGTCGTCCGATTTAATCGTTAAAATTTCCTGAAGAGTATGAGCCGCTCCGTATCCTTCCAGAGCCCAAACTTCCATTTCTCCGAATCTCTGTCCTCCGAATTGAGCTTTTCCTCCAAGTGGCTGCTGGGTGATTAAAGAATAAGGGCCGATTGACCTCATATGAATTTTGTCTTCAACTAAATGATTAAGTTTCAGCATATAAATATAGCCAACTGTTACCGGCACTGGAAAAGCGTTACCCGTTCTGCCGTCAATAACTTTCAATTTTCCATCAATCGGCAATCCGGCTTTTTTAAGTTCTTCCTTAATTTCATTTTCCGTAGCGCCGCAGAAAATCGGTGACACCGCGCGATAACCCAATTTGCCGGCCGCCAAACCCAAATGTGTTTCCAAAATCTGCCCCAAGTTCATTCTAGAAGCAACTCCGAGCGGATTTAAAATAATATCAACTGGTGTGCCGTCTTCAAGATAAGGCATATCCTCCACTGGCCTAATTTGCGAAATAACGCCTTTGTTACCGTGCCGGCCAGCCAATTTGTCGCCAGCTCTCACCTTTCTCAACTGCGCCACTTCCACTTGAATTCTTTTAATAATCCCCGGTTCAAGTTTGTCTCCATGGTCGCGCGAGAATATTTTTACTCCGACCACACGTCCTGATTTTCCGTGCGGCATAACCAAAGAAGTATCTTTAATGTCGCGAGCTTTTTCTCCGAAAATCGCCCTTAATAATTTTTCCTCCGAAGAAACTTCCGCTTCTCCCTTAGGAGAAATTTTCCCCACTAAAATATCATTTGCCCTCACTTCGGCGCCGACTCTGATAATTCCTTCTTCGTCAAGATTTTTCAATTTTTCTTCAGAAACATTGGGAATGTCAGAACTGGTCATTTCCGCGCCAAGTTTTGTTTCGCGAACATCGCAATAAAAATCTTCTATATGAATAGAAGTAAATAAATCGTCTCTCACGACTCTTTCGGAAAGGATTATAGCGTCTTCAAAATTGGCCCCTTCCCATGAAATAAAAGAAACGAGAAGATTCTGTCCCAAAGCCAGCGCGTCGTTATCAATAGAAGTGCCGTCCGCCAACACATCTCCTTTTTTCACTTTCTGTCTTTTTTCAACCAATGGTTGCTGCGAAATACAAGTGAAATAATTTGACCTCTTAAATTTATAAAGATTATAAATTTTTTTCTTTCCGGACGAATCTTCAACAACAATTTTATTAGCATCAACCTCAACAACTACACCGTCTGTCTGACTGATAACCGCCCGACCCGAATCAATGGCGGCTTTTTCTTCCATACCGGTTGAAACCAAAGGAACAGACGGCTTTATAGAAGGAACTGCTTGACGCTGCATGTTTGAACCCATCAACGCCCTGTTAGCATCGTCATGCTCTAAAAACGGAATCAAAGCAGTGGCTATACTGGTCATTTGATTGGGCGCCACATCAATAAAATCAACCTCTTCCTTTTGACAAACCGTCGGCTTTCCCTTATAGCGTATTTCCACGACGTCATCTTTAATTTTATTATTTTTTATTTTAGTGCTTCCTTGCGCGATTTTATATTTCTCTTCATTAATAGCATCAAACCAAACAATTCCATCTTGAATTTTCCCGTTTTTAACTTTAGCATAAGGCGTTTCCAAAAAACCAAGATTATTGACTCTAGCGAAATTCGACAATCGATTTATCAAGCCGATGTTCTGGCCCTCCGGAGTTTGAATCGGACAAATTCTACCATAATGGGAAATATGGACATCGCGCACCTCAAAACCGGCGCGTTCTCTTGTGAGACCACCCGGTCCCATTGAAGAAAGTAAGCGCTTATGCTCAAGCTCGGCTAAAGGATTTATTTGGTCCATAAATTGCGATAATTGAGAAGTGGCGAAAAACTCCCTGACAATCGCCACCAGCGGCCTAGTATTGACTATTTGGACCGGAGTTAAAGTATTAATATCTAAAGTTGACATTCTATCAGTAGCAATTCTACGCAAACGCGCAAAACCGATACGCAACCGGCCCTGAAGAAGCTCTCCTACTGATTTAACGCGTCGATTGCCCAAATGGTCAATATCATCCGGCTCAACCGTAGGATTGTTGTTTAACCGAATTATTTCCTTGATAATTAAAATTATATCGTCAACATCAAGAACCGGCTCTTTTCTTTCTTTAATATCAAGCCGTTGATTGAATTTAAAACGCCCCGGGTCGGACAAATTATATCTATTCTTTCTTTCAAACATCGCGTCTATCAAATTTTTGGCGTTTTCAAAAGTCGCCAAATCGCCGGGCCTTAATCTTTTATAAACCTCGGCATAAGAATCTTGGACTACCTTGCTACCGCTTTTTTTAACGGTAGTTTCAATAAATTTAATCTGGCCGTTATCAATATCGGAAAATAATTTAATAATATCTTCATTGTTTTCAAATTTTTTCTGTTTGGCAATCGAGGCGAATATTTTCAATAAATCCGTGATTGCGGCTTTGCGATGGCGGTCTATTTTTACTCCAATAAAGCCATCGTGGTCAGTTTCAAATTCAAGCCAGCTTCCGCGATCAGGAATAACTTTAGCGCCGAAAAGTTTGCGACCGTGATAATTCTTGGCGGTGAAATAAACTCCCGGCGAACGAATAAGCTGGGAAACAACTACTCTTTCAACGCCGTTAATAATGAACGTTCCGCGGGAAGTTATTATCGGAAAATCGCCAATATAAATTTCCTGCTCTTTAGTTTCTTTAGTAAAATTATTGACTAATTTGACCTTGGCTCTCAATGGCGCTTCAAACGTTAAATCTTTGGACCAAGCTGTTTCTTCATCGTACTTCGGCTCGTCAAAATAATAATCCATAAAATAAAGTTCCAATTCTTTGCCACTCGAATCTTTAATCGGAGAAATTTCATTGAAAAGCTCTTTGATTCCTTTTTTAACAAACCAATCCCATGAAGAATGTTGAATCTCCGCTAAAAAGGGTTGTTTAATTAAAGGTTGAGAAAGAAACGGATGAGATGAAAAAATTTTAGTTTGTAATTTAGCCATAAAAATAAAAATTTCTCCCTTCTGGTTTCACGGGAATATGTTTTAGATTATTTGTTGTTTAACAAATATTTAGCACGGTTTATATTATGTTTTTCCAAATTCTCCGAAAAAATCGTTTTTTTAGTTTTGGGGTCGGAAAGGTAAAACCAATATCCGGAATCTTTTTTTTCAATTACCGCTTTTATGGCATCCAAACTCGGATTGGAAATTGGCGTCGGAGTCAATCCTAATCGAGTATAAGTATTGTATGGCGAATCTTTTTTAAAATCACTTTTTACAAGCAACGGGCATTCTGAAAATCTTCCGGAACATTTATTATATAAAACAGTGGCGTCAATTTGAATAGGCATTCCGATTTTCAATCTTTTTTCAATAATTCCAGCCACTATTCGGCGGTCATCATTACCAGGAACCTCCTTTTCCAAATAAGACGCAATGGTTATTAATCTTAACACACCGCTGTTTTTTTTGTCAACCCCCCACATAGTCTCTGTCTTAAATTTATCAGTTGAAAGCGACTCCGCCTGTGCCTTATTTTCAATAATTAATAATAAACTAATTATTGAACTATGTGGGGGGTCAACCCCCTCTGCCAAGTCCTCTCCAATAATCGCCATTACTTTATTTTTAAAATTATCCAGAAATTTTTCGATTACTGAATCAACATTAGAATCCTGACGGAAATTATAAGTATCCGGCAATAAAAATCCTTCCAAAGAAATCGCTTCAGATAAAAAACCGTAACGATTTTTCAATTCTTCAATCTGTCGATTGGTGGATATCAAATCGCCCGCTCCGATAATATTCTCTTGCGACAATTTATCATCAATTTCTTTAAGCGTCATTCCCGGAAAAATCAACACCGAAATATCTTTAGGACCGATTTTTAAAACGCTGACCAACCCCGGAATTGAAATTGGAGAGTTAAATTTATATTTACCGTTCTGTAAACGATGCGCGCTGGCGCTTAAAAGCGCGTAAGTCTTAAAAACAGTTTTTGATTTAATAAGTCCGGCTACATAAAGTTCGTCCGCTATTTCGCCAAAACCATCTCCTTTTTGAATATTAATAATTGTCGGCGTTTCTTTTAATTCCGACAATAGCTGAAGTTTTGAAACAAAAATAAAAATGCCAATTGTGGCGCCGATTATCAAAATCCCAATAATAAAACTTATGAAAAATAACTTCATATATAAAAATCAAAATGATAATAACTGATAATTTTTAATTATCAATTTACAAACGTAATTAAAAATTGTTAAATTGAATCATTTAATGAAAATTGAAAATTAGAAATTGAAAATTTTGATTTATTTTCGGACAACAATGGATTGAATAATGCCTAAAATAATCAAATTAGTCAACAAACTAGAACCGCCATAGCTCAAAAACGGAAAAGTGACCCCGACAACCGGCATAAAACCCAAATTAGAACCAATATTTAAAATAAACTGAGTGATAAAAAGAATGGCCGCCCCTAAACAAATAAACCGGTTAAAATTAATTTCCGAATCAATTCCAATTCTTATTATTCTGAATATTAAAATAATAAAAGCCGTTATCGCTAAAAAGCCGCTAATCAACCCGAATTCTTCAATTAGCGCCGCGAATATGAAATCTGTTTGGGCTTCCGGTAAAAAACCCAATTGAACCTGCGTTCCCTGTCCAAAACCTTTACCAAAAAATCCGGCTGAGCCAATGGCGATCTTTGATTGAATAACATTATAATTTATCCCCAGCATATCTCTACCCGGAAAAAATACGCCCATAATTCTTTCTTTTTGATAATTTTCCAAAACGCTAAACCACATTACAGCCGCGATAACGGAAAAAATTAATAAAGAAATAATTATATGTTTCGGCCGCAAGCCAGAGACCAAAAGAAACCCAAACCATATAAAAAATAAAATGATAACTGTCCCAAAATCCGGCTGAATCGCCACGAGCAAGGCCGGAATAAGAAAATAAATGAATGAAACCAATAAATTTGAAACTCTCGCTATGGAAATATGTTTTTTCTTGAAAAATCCGGCAAAAACGATAATTAACGCAAGCTTGGCAAATTCCGAAGCCTGAAACTGGAAAGAACCGACCATCAGCCATCCCTTAACTCCTCGAACAACCGGCGCAAAAAAATAAGTGACGATTAAAAGCGCGATTATAATAAAATAAAATCCCAAAATAATACCGCGATAATTGACCAATGACCGCCAATCAAAAGCGACTATTAAAAAAACAAACGCGATGCCGATAAACCAAAATAAAAACTGTTTATAAAATAAATCCGGCTTTACGCTCGCTAAACTCAACAATCCCATTGCCCCTAAAAATAAAACCGCTAAATTAAGTTTCCAATCGAAATTTTTTAATTGAAAATTCATATGCCTAAATTCCCATTAGCTATTAATCGCCTATTTTTCTTTTGTAAATAATTTATGTATCCGGCAACGGCAATCATTGCCGCGTTATCGCCGCAAAAATTTTTTGATGGGGCAAAAAATTTGACCTTTGATATTTGTCCGTCTCCGCCAATCGGCGGATGAGGCGGATTAATATTTAACTTAAATTGTTGCTGTAATGTTTTATTGGCCGCTACGCCACCGGAAATAAAAATTGATTTCGCCTTAAATTCGTTGGCGGCTCGCAAAGTTTTTTTAATCAAAACGTCAAAAGCCGCTTGCTGGAATGACGCCGCTATATCAGGTTTTAGGTTTTGGGTTTTGGGTTTTGGGTTTAAATCTCGTAAATAATACAATACAGATGTTTTGAGGCCGGAAAAACTGAAATCGTAATTCTTTTGGTTAAGCATGGGACGCGGAAAATTTATCGCGCTTGAATTTCCTTTTTTTGCGAGTTTCTCTATTTCCGGACCGCCCGGATAAGGCAAATTTAATAATCTCGCGACTTTATCAAATGCCTCGCCAATTGCGTCGTCTCTTGTTTCTCCTATTTTTTTATATTTTACCAACGAATCCATTTTAACTAAAATAGTATGTCCTCCGCTCACCAGCAATGCTATTGCTGGGAAAACATTTGACATTTGTCCGCCAGCTGGCGGATTGACATTTGACACTGCGATTTTCTTCTCAAGAAGAAAACTATATAAATGGCCTTCCAAATGATTCGCGCCAACAATCTTAATTTTTTTATTCTTTATTTTTTGTAATTCTTTCGCGAAATTTATGCCGGTCCATAATGCCGGCTCAAGCCCGGGACCGACGGTTACGACAATCAAGTCGGGAATTATGAATTTAGAATTATGAATTATGGTTTTTTTGTTTTTATTCTTAATTCTTACTTCTTTATTCATAATTCTCTGCCACAATAGTGGCAGATTACGTAGATGTTCTCGTTTTGCCAGATTCGGCACCACGCCACCGAACGGCCGATGAATTTTTATTTGCGACGCCACCAAATTTTTTAAAATTTTAATCTGCCATCCGCCAACTCTGGCGGAGGCGGAGCGGTTTTTTATCAAAAAATCTCCTTTTGCTTCAATAAGAGCTAAAGCAGTTTCATCACAACTTGTTTCAACCGCGAGAATTTTCATTGATTTTAAAAAATTTTTTCTTTCAAAAATTTTGCGAATTCTTTCATTTCATTTTGATATTGTTCTAATCTTCGCGATAATTCATTTTTTTGACCCTCTGTTAATTTTTCAAATTTTTCCTCAGTTATTGGATGATAATCTTCGCCACCATTATAAATTCTAAATTCACCCTCAGCATATTCAATAATTCCAAGTTTAATATTTTTTAAAACTTTTCTTTCTTTATAAAATTTATTTAATAATTCTGATGCCCTTCTTATTAATTCCTGATTTTTTTGCCTCCATTGCTGAAATTCCAAAGTCTCGCCGTTTTTCTCAAATTCATCAAAAGCTTTAAAATAAATTTCTCTATTTTCCTTATGTCCCATATCATCTAAGGAAAGATTATATTCATCTGCAATCTTTTGGAAAATTTTATCTTGATCTATGAATCTTTCAGCTGGTTCATTCGGCGCCTTAATACCAATCCAAGGCGCGCTATAACCATGGTCCAAATGGCCTTCGCAAGAACTACTCGTTGGCAATCCAATCATATCAAAAGCTACAACGATGTTTTTTATTTTTTCATCAATTCCTCGTCCTAATTTATCTCCCCAGCCCTCAACCTCTTTTTCTTTATTATTCCATTCAATTTCTTTTTTTGATTTTATTAATTCAAAATTTGGAATTAATTGTTCTTTACCCATAAAATATTAATTACAATAGTACAAATATTAATTCTTGTAGCGCTACCGGGATTTGAACCCGGGTTTTTGGAATGAAAATCCAACGTCCTAGACCGGACTAGACGATAGCGCCATATGTTTTTTATCTAATTTCCGCATTAAACTGATTTGCTGTTTGATGGTAAATTTTTTTCTGAATTTCGTCAACTTCCGATGAGATCAAAGTTTTATCATTGCTTTGATAAACTATGCGATAAGTATAACTTATTTTGCCTTCGCCGAATTTTTTCACATCCTCATATTTATCAATTAATTTTACTTCTTCTACTAAATCTCCGCCCATATCCCTTATTAAATCAAAATAATCGTTGGGAATAAAATTATTATCAACCACGAAAGAGATATCTCTTGTGATTGAGGGGTATTTACTTACCGGAACATATTTGTTCCCCAGCCGAAGCTGTTTTTTTATTTTTGGATTATTAGACCAAAGCAAACGGATATCGGGCAAACTCATGCTTATTATCGCCAATCTTTCCAAGCCAAAACCAAAAGCCCAGCCGTTATATTCATTCGGGTCAACCCCCAAATTTCTAAGAACATCGGGGTGAACAATGCCGGAACCTAAAACTTCCACCCATCGGCCGTCCACTTCTATTTCCATTTCGCAACTTGGGTCAGTATACGGAAATTTATCAATATTAAACCTGAATTTTATTTCTTTGCCGAAAATAGCTTGAGCGATTTCAGTCAAAACCGATTTCAAATCATCAATAGTAATAATTTCTTTGGATTTCAGAGAAAGATACCAGCCATCAATCTGATGAAAAACATTCATATGATTTCTATCTATTTCGTCCTTACGATAAACTTTTCCGTAAGAAAGCGCGCCCATTGAAAGTTTATTTTTAATTTTTTCTTTGATAATTTCTGAATTTAAGTAGTAATACCACATTATTGTGGTGTGAGTTCGCAAAATATGCTTATCATCAACATAATATGTGTCTGATTTGCTTCTGGCCGGATGGTCAATCGGAAAATTAAATAAATCAAAACAAATATCAGATGGAACGATTTCCGGGGTCTTAATTTCGTCAAAATCGAAAAAATGACCGATATTTTTAATACGCCTTACTAGCTCAAATAAAGGGCTTGATTCATCGCGCGTCAAATCGGGATAATTTAAAAAACGAACCATTCTTTGGGCATCTGAATCGTCTCTTTTTTCTAAATCTTTTTGAAATTCACTCTCTTCCCGAGACTTAATTTCAATATATTGTTTTCCCATGCTCTTTAATAATTTAAATAATTATTATATAATATTTAAGAATAAACGCAATCAATCCCTCACCCTTCAAGCATCTATGTTTTTCCATGTTTATTTATTAAGGTCAAAAGAAAAAATGGAAAAACATAATCAAGGCATGGTACAATCTACAAAGAATATAAGACCTATGGAATTAATCTATTTTGAATCATATAAATCAAAAGAAGACGCATTAATAAGAGAAAAAAGATTAAAGCAATTTGCTAAAGGCTTCTCTTCTTTAAAGAGCCGCCTCTATAATTCTTTAATGCTTGAAGGGTGAGGGATGGAAAATATTAAAGATATCACCGTATTCGCCAAAACGAATTTCCGCAACAAAGACCGTGTTTTTGGCGTTAAAACCGTTGACCGCCGCCAACATATGTACGTTATCGGCAAAACCGGCACCGGTAAAACGACCATGCTTTTTAATATAGCTCTTCAAGATATTATCAATGGTCGGGGAGTTTGCATTGTGGACCCGCATGGCGAATTTGTTGAAACGGTTATGAAAAGAATTCCCGAAGAACGGCTTAAAGATGTTGTTTATTTTAACCCGATAGACGCCGAATATCCGATAGGATTTAACGTATTAGAAGTCTCTGACCCGAAATATAAGCATCTTGTTTCTTCCGATTTAATGGCAATTTTCACCAAAATCTGGGCCAATGTTTGGTCAGCCAGAATGGAATACATTTTAAGTAATTGTGTTTTGGCTTTAATAAACACGCCCGGCACCACGCTTTTAGGCATACCAAGAATTCTTGTTGATAAAGATTACCGCCAGCAAATTATCGCCAACATCAAAGACCCGGTAGTTAAATCATTTTGGATAAATGAATACGAAACATGGCGCGATCAATTCCGAAACGACGCCATTGTCCCTATCCAAAACAAAGTCGGTCAATTTCTTTCAACTTCGCTCGTCAGAAATATAGTCGGCCAACCCAAAAGCACCATTAATATCCCCGAGATAATGAATAATGAAAAAATCTTTTTAGTCAATCTTTCTAAGGGAAGAATTGGAGAAGACAATGCCGCGCTTCTAGGAGCGATGATTATCACAAAAATCCAATTGGCGGCAATGGAAAGGGTCCGAATCCCGGAAAGTGAAAGAAAAGATTTTTATCTTTATGTTGATGAATTCCAAAATTTCGTTACCGACTCATTCGCCAATATCCTTTCCGAAGCCAGAAAATACCGATTAAATTTGATTATCGCGCATCAATATATCGGCCAACTGGCGACCAAGGATTCAACTGTTGTGCGGGACGCTATTTTCGGCAATGTCGGAACAATGATAATTTTTCGCGTTGGCGCCGCGGATGCTGATTTTTTAGAAAAAGAATTGTCGCCGGAATTTACTATTGAAGACGTTGTTAATTTACCCAACCGCCAAATTTATCTAAAACTTATGGTTGACGGTGTTACCAGCCGGCCATTCTCCGCCAATACATTACCGCCACTCGCCGTAACAGCGCGCGACAATAATCATGAAGACGTTGTTGAAATGTCGCGCAAATTATACACTAAGCCAAAACGCGATGTTGAAGAAGAAATTTCCAGATGGAGCGGACTGACAACGGAAAGACCAAAAATAGAAAGAAAATTCGGCAACGAAAAAAGCGAGGGACGAGAAATTAGGGGAACCAAACCAGCTTTTAGAAGAGATGGCTTTAAAAAATTCACGTATGCCAGCCACTTAGGAGAAATCGGCATAGAATTTGAACCGCCGCGACGAAAAACTTTTATTGAAAAAACTGAGGTGGCTGCTAAAGCCGAAGAAATTAAAATGCCGCTCAAAAAAGAAATTTCTTTAAAAGAATTAAAAAAGCCAAATTTTACAAAAATCTCAACAAAGCAAAAAGAACCAACAATAATAAACGAAAATCAAATAAAAGAATTAAAAGACGCCATTAAAAAAGCGATAGAAGAAGCTTAAAATTTGGGCCTGTTTTGCGGAGTAATATTCGGCTTATCACTTATCGGCCTGATTAAAATCAAGTGTAAAAGTTTTAATATTACTAACACCAAAATTAAATATCCTAACATCGCTGAAAGAGTCGTAAAATCAATCACTCCCTTTTCAAGATAAACATTCGGAAAAATGAATTTAAACGGCGCTGTTATAAAATCGGTTGTTTTATAAAGCAATTCTACAATAAGCGCCTTTGAACTGGCTCCTAAAAATTTCAAAACCACTCTAACACCCAAAACAATTTCCAACAATCCAGTCAGATATTTAATTATCGCGGAAATATAATAATATTTTTCCATTTAATAAATAATAATATATTTTCAAATTTCACGCAACCTCCTGTTGATAACACTGCTCGCAATATACTATTTCCGGACGGTCTGACGAATATGGAGTTTTTATTTCATTTATACACGATTCTTCCCCATGAAAATGAACCGCTGTATTTTTATAAACGATTTGCGATTTACTGTTTGCGCCTTGCACGCCACCGCACATACATTTTCTATTATATAATTTCCTCGGTAATAATTGGCTAATTCTATCTTTGTGCCTTTGAAGCGGCGCGCGCCTTGGTATCGACAAACCCATTTTGCGATAAAACGCCAATTCCATAGGAATTATTTTATACGGCTTTTCGGAAACTTCGCATTTTAAAATTTTAGTTAAAATATCGTCACCAACATCTTTAATATCATCTGGAATTTTATAATCAGAAAATTCATATTTTGTTTGACTTTCGTAATCGCTCCATAAATAACCTCGTTCAATCACCTGCTCTTTGTCCAACGGAAAATAATCCATCGCCGCTGTTTCGTTATATCCAAATGGTGAAAATTCAATGGGAAAGAATTCTCCGTATTTATACACTCTGCCCTTTTTATCTATATACGGCATTTCTTCCATATGTTTTTTAATTTTTGGCAATAATTCGTCGTACTCTTCTTTCGCATATTGCTTATTTAAAATGCGGTATTCGCCCTTTTTTATATTTACGCAACCAAAACAATTATTACTGGCTATAGTCGCATAACAATATTCCAAATTAAAAGCATTTCTTCCTGTAATATTGCCACCCCCGCCAAAAATATAAAGAAAAAATTTTGAATTATATACTCCCCCGCAATGCCCTCCTTCATAACACAATTCTCCCCATCCAAATGAAGAAACGTCGTAGGTATCTTTAATATCAATTGCCAAATATATATTTTTGCAATCCTCTACTTGCTCCGCATACCAACTATTTTGAGCATTCTTTGATTCAGTAATAAAATGTCCTGAGACATTGTTTGATTTTATAATTGAGGCAAAGCGATGCGGCATAGATTTATGTATGTTTCTTGCTTTTTCTTTTAATTGGCCTAAATTTTTATAAGAAGAAATGGAATTTTCTTTTAAAAAATTCAAATACTCTTCTTTGGAATACGGCTGATTAAAAATATGATATTGCTTATTTCTTAACCCGACACAGCCGAAAATATTGTTGCAATTTTTACAATCTAAAGAAAAATAAACATCTTGGCAATCAAAACATTCCTTTGAAAAACAAGTTTTATAACATCGTTCGCATTGTATATTTTCATAACATAACTGATTTGAATTGGCCCAAAAATTGTCAAAACAATTATTACTTTTAAATTCATAAGTATTATAAGCTGAGTCTTCATTAAAATGCCCACCCACATTTAAATAACAATTTTTATCATCCGTTTCTTGATTTACCCAATCACTATTGACCGAATTTCCTCCCAAAAGAGAAATATGCGGCGTAGAAAATAAAAGCTCTTTATACTGCTCAAAAAATGGCCGATTAAAATCATAATCACGGCCATAAGAAAAAGAATCCCAATTGTCAGATCACCAACATTGGGAACAATACATTTTATATGGTTTATCGGGCGACACGCGCGAAACCACACTTTGTCCACATAAATCGCATTTTCGCTTATATAAACTCCTTTCGTTCCTAAAAGCAATTCTTCTTTGCTCGCGGCAATCTACGCAAAAAGTCGGCGCCGGAACTTTAATTTTATTGTAAAACTCAAAATCCTCCGGTTCAATGACAAAGTTTTGTTTACAATTTTGACATTGCTTGGTTTCAGAATTCATAAAAATTATTTATACGCATTGCCGCGCCAATCAATTTCTTCAATATGCGCGCAGAAATTATCAAATTGAAATTCAACGATAATTCTTAATTTACCGTCTCTGATTCTATAAAAACCATCCCAATCTCCTTTAAGTTTTTTAATATCTATATTGACATCCTCGCCATTGAATTTCCGTAAGGCGACTTTAATTTTATTAATAATTAAAATTTCTTCAAAACGGTTTAATTGTAAAAATCGCAGAGAATTTTTTGATAAGCTTATTTGCCATTTCATATTTCAATGGTGATTGTTTTTGAGATTTTACGAGACGGCTTACCATATTTTTTTTCAATATCCTTCTGTTCTTTTTGCGCAATAAAAGGCAAAGCTAACGAGCGTAATTTCATTAACTCTTGCGATAATGCCTCTTTAACGCTCTCTTTAATAACTGATTTTAATTCGGTTTTAGGAATTGTAATTACTACCATATTTAAATGATATTGTTTCTTTAATTTTATGTCAAATTTCCATAATTAAACCACTTCTTGTTGATAACATTGTTCACAATATACTATTTCCGGACGGTCGGGAGCGTAGGTGGTTTCAAACTCGTTAGGACAGGGTTGGTTGCCATGAGTATGAGCAATGGTGTTTTGATAGATATTGGGGTTATTTGAATTATTGCCTGTTTGTCCTTGGCATTGACATTGCCTATGCCAGAGTTTCAAGGGATTTCTTTGTTTGATTCTTTGATAATGACGGCAGTTGGGGCAAAGACGCGGTAAGGGTAACCCCATTTTTTTATAAAATTGAAGTTCTCTTGGAATAAATTTAAACACCACAGTACAATAATTTTCCCGACCTCCATTTCCGCAAGATATAATTTCACTCACTAATGAATCCGGAATATCCTTATCATATTTAGATAACTCACTATAATTTAAAGTCGGAGAAATATTTCTTTGTTCCTTTTCTTTCCATCTATAGCCATTTTTACTAGCTATCTCCTTACTAAGTGGAAAATGGTCATTAGCCGAAGTTTCATTATAAGCGAAAAAAGAAAATTCCAAGGGGAAAAACTCGCCATATTTATATATATGCCCTCTATCATTCACATAAGGTGCCTCTTCCATATGCTTAATTATTTTCCCCATCAATAATTCGTAATCTTTTTTACTATATTGCTTATTTAAAATACAATACTGCTTACTTCTTAAAGCCGAACAGCCAAATAAATTTTGCGAACTGGAACAAGCTTCTGAATATTGTAAATTATTATTACCATTCCAATTTTGAATCCCGAATTTTACATCATAAATACTCATACCGGTATTAATAGTTTCGTAAATCAGCTGAGCATCTCTTCCCACAGTGCAAACATCCATATTATCTTTTGAATTTCTCCAGACATGATACCCATACTTGCATTCTTCGGCGTCATATCCATGAAAACAAAACTTGCAATTTTTAACATTTAAAAGATAATTTCCGCTACTATCAACGGCTTTCTGTATATAAGCGTATTTATTGCGGTATTGCAACGCAAATTTATTAAACTCCTCCCGCAAATAGTCAATTCCTCCCTCAAATAATTCCTTTTTCTTTTCTTCTAGTATTTTAAAATACTCTTCCTTGAGATACGACTGATTAAAAATATGGTACTTTTTATTACGCAATCCAACACACCCATAACAATCGGAACAGCCGACGCAATCCAAAAGAAACAAGCCGTCTGAACAGTCGCGACACTCCTTGGAATAAAAAAGCTTATAACAATTCCATGTTATAAGCGTCTCGTAGCACAATTCGCTATTATTTACAAAAGAACAATCTACACAGTCGTTGCTTTGCTGCATCCAATAACTATAATCACACCGCTCATTATTAGAGCTCTCAAAAAGTAGATAACAATCTTTGCTGTCCGCGGCTAAATGAGTATATTCCGAATTCACCGAATTGGCATTTATCAAACAAAGTCTAGGTATGGATTTTAAAATATCATTAAATTGCACAAAAAACGGTTTACTAAAATCATATTTCCGTCCATACGCAAGCGGATCCCAATCATCAGACCACCAACATTTCTGGCAATAAACCGTATAGGGACTATCTTGATGATAAATACTTATAATGTCCTTACTGCAAGCATCGCACTTTCTGCGATATAAAAATTTTTCATTTCTCCATGACAACCTCCTCTGCATCCGACACTCCGGGCAAAAAGTCGGCGCCGGAACTTTGATTTTTTCGTAAAACTCAAAGTCCTCCGGTTCAATGGTAAACTTGTTTTTGCAGTTTTGGCAGATTTTTATTTCAGAGTTCATAATTTAATACTTAATACTTTCTACTTTATAGGTAAATTATTTTTCCTGTAAAAATCTAATTCTGCTTTAATTATCCTAAACGGCTTGCCGGTTTTTTCGCAAATTATGACTTTTTGAAAAATACTGTCATCAACGTCTTTTATGTCTATCGGCACATCCTTAGCTTCTATTGTATCCATTTTGGTTAAATCCACTTCTTCTTCATCATTAAAATAAATCCATTCGCGCTTTTTTATCTCTTCATCAGTTAAAAAAATTCAGGTTTTGTTTATGAAAATAATCTATTATTATTTAATACGCGTTTGCAACCATTCTTTGTATTCTTTATTAACTCTAAAAATGTTGATTACGGCTATGCAAGGAGGAATTTTTTGATGATTTTGCTCGTGGATTAAATTTTCAATTTCCTGCACTTTGGCTTCTACGGTTTTTATTAAAATAGTTATACCCGGCTGGCTAACCAATTCCTCGTCTCCTTGATATAAAGAATTTACTCTTGATAAATTAACCGTGCCCGCCAATCCTTTCTCAATAATAAGTTTGCTTACTTTTTTTGCTTCTTCTTCATCGGGATAAGTAACGTGGATAAATATCATATTTTTACACAATTGGCTCTTCCGCCGGCAATGAAATTTCCGTGGAAGATTTATTTTCGACCTTTGAAATTGAAGCCGCGGAATTTCCGACGGAAGACGGCTTTACACCCAACGTTTCTTCTCCCGCAATCCTTCTTTTTACTTCTTCAATTGATGAACAATAAATCTGACGATTGTATTCAATAATTTTTTCTTTATAAGACGGATGCGTCGGCGGCAAAATTTTCAAAGTTTCGGCGGAAAATGGGTCAGCCGTGCCGCCGTCAATGGTCATTTTGATGTAAAATTCCTGCATTCCTAGATTTATCATGTCTTTTGCCTTAAAAACGGGCGTCATTTCTTTTTCAAAAA
>Ga0210018_1000855_pt1 | contig 15978 bp, 13 predicted proteins | sample CryGeyCG2014_010_2_FD_183967 | JGI IMG/M metagenome (GOLD analysis project Ga0210018, IMG submission 183967) | Groundwater microbial communities from aquifer - Crystal Geyser CG09_land_8/20/14_0.10 (SPAdes) (version 2) | ecosystem: Environmental > Aquatic > Deep subsurface > Groundwater | place...
CTGAGATGGGCATTAAAAACGCAGACATTTCCATTAAAGAAAAGATTACAATTGACTCTCTTATAGATTCATTCTCTACAAGCAGGGTCTACATTCCTGCCATATTTGTGGTTAATAAAATCGACACCGTTCACGGTTCACAGTCCACTAATCACTATCTGACCATAAGCGCAGAAAAAGGAATAGGCCTTGAAGATCTAAAAGAAGAAATATGGAATAAATTGAAACTTCTGAGAGTATATCTAGTTCATCCGGATGAAGAACCTAATTTTGAAAGTCCTATCATCATGAAAGAAGGAGATTTGCTTGCAAACGTTGCCGAAAAACTGGGTACAAACTTTAGCGGGAAAAAACTGGCAAAAATATGGGGAAACAGTGCCCGCTTTCCGGGGCAAGAAGTGCCTACTTCAATTAAAGTTAAAGATGAAATGCAGGTCAGATTCCTAACCTGAAACTTGTTTTTTCAAAAAATAAGCCTATAATATTAGAATAATAAAATTATGGGTGAACACGGTCCAATCATTAGTCGGCGGGATTTTTTAAAAGTATCTGGTGCGGGTATTGCCGGTCTTTTTGTTCCCCGTTTGCCAACGAGAAACTCGCTGTCTCCCGAAATAGATTCAACCAACGACCAAACAGTGTCTGCGGTTATGACAGATTCCGCGGTTGCCAACGCAATACGATTATTTGAAGGTAAACCGTACGATTGGAATACAGGAGCGCATTGCTCTTCTTTTGCCGCCAGAGTGGTGAGCCGATTCGGATACCCTTCCGGAGACCTTAATTCAACCGATACTAAAAGGTTTCCCGGAAGCGGGACTACTATGCAACGGGAGTGGTTACGGGAGTTAGATAAGTCACTTTTACTGTTATCCGGACGACAGTTTGGATCTAATGTTCTAATGGAGCAAATGTTAAAGCCCGATTATTGGAAAAATAAGCGTCCGGGGTCATTAGTTTATCTGGCAACTGCCATTTCCCACAACGGATATAACGAGGTCTCGCACGTTGCGGTATTTATCGGGATGAGTAACAATGAACCTTTATTTGCTGAATTTGGACCAAAGATGTTCAATGGACCGCAAACAAAACGTACACTAGATCAACTTTCAGCAATGTATGCCCACACCGGTGATGGTAAGCTTGATTTGAAACCATATGATACAGGATCGAGTCAGCCTGATCAGCTGGTTGGATACGTTTGGGACACGATCGGCGCTGCTAGAGAAATGTGGCGCGAAGGCGGTCCGGTTGTACCGGAAGGAAGTATTGTTGCTGATCTTGAGTCTTCTGCAGCAATTACGGTGAATACGAACGAAGGAACAATCGGATATTGGCGCATGTACCATGGACAAACAGAGTTGGTTCCCATTCACTCGGTGGATTCTCCGTACGCGTATGCCGCTATCGGAAGGAGATTACGCAGGAATAGCACATCTTCAACAATTAATTACTATAACGCAGGCATGGGAAAAGACGGATCGCAGTACGATGCCACCACCGGTGTCTGGTATTCCCAAAAAGGATGTCCCAGGCGTACGCTTACACCCCCTTTGACGATTTTGCTCAAAGACATTGTGTGGATTGGAAATTTCGGCAACATCGGCGGTCAGACGCACATTCTCCTTGGTCAACCTGCCGAGGTGAGCAAAGGAGAAATACTAACTTCACCAACCGGATATAATTCAAGTTATACGCTGCATGAAGTGCCAAGAAATACCGGTATTCAGGAAATATTGCTTCGTGAGCCAATAATTCGAAAGGCCAATATGGAAGGCCATCCTCTACAAATGCCCTTTCTATCATCCGGCTGCGTTAACCTTGACGCGGCAACATGGCAAAAAATCGTTGCTCTAACACGCGAGGATCTATCAATCCGGCCAGTCTTTTTATTATTTTCTGTTCCAGGATTTCCCTTAGATTTAACGATGCAAAAAGATTTTTTTCAGGGAGTTGACCCGTTTGGTTATCGATCAACTCTTTGGGAATATAAAGGCACCGAAGTTTCAGAACAGACCCCAATCGTTCGCCCTCCGGTAACTACGGACAAAGATCAAGAAAAAGAGAATATGGGAAAAATGAAGGGCAGGTGTATCCGTTACTAACATTGGAGTGCAAGAAGCAAACGCGGACGAAAATATTCATTCATGTAAAGCTCTCCCGGATCAGTTTTTCCTTTCGCTGATGCCTCATAGTGGCCAAGAACATCACGAAAAGATAGTTTATATTGCTTCATGAGTGTTGTGACCAGGTCAATCGTTGTTGCTGTAATTTGTTCTATCGCATGCTTGAGATTTGGATCTATGTTCGGATCAAGGACTTTGTTAAAATCTCTCCCTGTTTGTTCAATGCTTATATATTTACTAAATCCAACCGCACCACTGCAGGGGGTAATTAAATTTGAGTACATGGGCAACATTTGAGTTATGCCGTCTAAGCCGGATGCGAAATGTACATTGAAACCTTTCTCAACAAGTGCGTTATGGGTATAATCGGTGGTCCAATTGTAAAACCCCGTCCCCGATTGGTCATCAGTGTGAATGATGATGCCGGCTGGCGGCACGAGGTGGCTTTTCTGTTCGGGAGTAACCGGTAGGTACTTGCCACGACCAAATGACAATTCCGGATATGGTTGTTTGGTCACCTCCTCAACGACCTGAACGGTTACTGGTGTCGTATTGTATTGAAGCAACTGATCAAAGGCGTACCCATCACCCACAAGCGGTATTGCGAGAGGATTATTTCGAGCGTTTGCCTGGATAACATCCATCGTAGTCTTAGCTGCGTATGGATACAGCGAAGCAAGAAGAAATTGATTGGGTCTAGCTGCGTTCTTTGTTACCCCAAAGAGGTTTCCTGCAAGAGCAAATTTATATCCTGCTTGTTTTAAAAAATCTATGTTTTGTGATGGACTGTCCGACGGAAACGCAAAGCCGATCACATTGGTTGCTATACCTCTTTTGGCCAGATTTGTTTCAATCAAACGTTTGGATGTCACTGCTTCATACATGGCTTGTGCTATACTAAGTTTTGCAAAATCAGGATGAGTTACTGAGTGCGATCCGACACTGATGGTTCCATCACGTATCCAACCGGCTATTTTATCCCACCTGTCTTCACTCCACGGTTCACCTGCTACCAGGAAAACTATAGCGTGCAACCCACGATTTTTTATGTCCGTAATTGTTTGCGCGAATTCATCAAAATGGGCTGCGCCCTGATCGATACGCAAGCCTACACTATTAGAAGGGAGGCGCGCTTTTCCTTCCAGGAAATCAGCCAATTCCGTATCCGTAATTGTTTTCATTCCCCCGTGTTGCAAAAAATCCATTTGTGCTTGGAAAAGTTCCTGTGATTCAACAACTCCCGCTTCTGCAAAACCTTTATAATGATATTCGATGACTGGTACTTGTGTTGCATCAATCTTTTCCAAAATTTCAGCCGCGCTTAACGGTTTTTCCGGTGTCGGAGTAGGAGAGGCTTCTTGTGTGGGTACACCAGGTGTTTTTGTTGATACGTCCTCTCTTTTCGTGGGTTCCCATGGTGACGAAGGAGTGAAAGGGGTACTAACGTCGCCAATAATTTTTCTTACTACACATGATTCAAGCACAACTCCCGGCAATAATCCGATAAGTTTAATAAAATCTCTCCTGGACAATCCGGAAGAGTTATTCTCATTAGACATTCGCCGATTATACTACGAATAACTGTTGCTGAACGTTTTCGAACAAATTCGAACCTTTTTTAAAAATTGTTAACGCATTGCGTCAGCTCCCCGCTCACCCGCCGTTGGCGGCTTCGCTTCGTCGCTATTCGCTTCTGCGCGGCGTCCCTTTACACTAAAAAAGTGAGCCCAAAATTCAAGGCCGTCTAGGTGTTTCGGATCGTCCAGGAATCGTCGGAATCGGTATTCCTTTATCCCTTAATCCTTTAAGTTTTTGCTCAACCTCTTGTCTTTTTTGCCCGGCTTGTTCCATCACCTCTTCCCGCTTTTGACCCGAAACCGCCCTAAGGGCCTCTTCGTGTCCGCGCATACTCGCCTGCATTGCTCGCTCAATGGCTGACTTTGCTTGCGTAGGAACCTTCTCATAAACATCAGCTAAAACTGCCTGATGTTTGAGAGTCGTTTCAGCGACTTTAGCCAGAACTTCATCGGTATCAAGACCTTTTGTCTTCGCTTCTTCCGCTTTGGTTAACGCTCGGCCGAGATGTTCTTGATATCTTCCAACCGCTCCTTCAGCAACCTCCGGTTTACCTTTAGCTACTAGTGCATCTGCTTCCGCCAGTCGTTTTTCTGATAAATTCAAAAAACGTTCAGCTTTAGCCACATCGCCAAAAGTAAAGAATGTTCCAATACCTTCCGACCAGCTTTTCACAAAGTAGAAAGGGCTGTCGGGAAGCAATCCCGGCACTGGCAGGCAGTCTCAGTTATTGGTTAAAGGATATACCGCTCAAACCAGAATATAAAAAGAAGTTTTATACAAAACAAATAATAAACCTATCAATGGGTGCCAAAAGCCAAAAATAAAGAAGATCTAGGGAGGTGGAAACTATTTTAAAACAATCTATTGAAGGATACTAAAAGACCAATTAATTTACGGAAATTTGAATAAATATGTATTCTCAAATAAAATATATACTTATAAAGGGCCGCTAGCTCAACTGGTAGAGCACCACTCTCTTAAAGTGGTTGTTCTGGGTCCGAGTCCCAGGCGGCTCACCATTCGCGTTCGCCAAATTTCTCTAGAAACTTTGTGACCCAGGGTGGAATCGAACCACCAGTCTACTCTTTAGAAGAGAGCCGCTTTATCCGTTAAGCTACTGGGTCGTAGGCTATATTGTATCAAAGTCGTTCTTGACAGACAAGGAAAATTGAAGGATAGTTGAGGCAAGCTAAATATGGCCGACGGCAAAGATTTACCTAAAAAGATTGCTGTTTTATATAGCGACGTCAAAAGAAGCTATTTCCCCACCGAATCTCAATATATTACGGAAAAAGACGCTGAAGATGATGCAAAAATAATTGCCAAATACATTCATGGTTTAGGAATTGAAACTCATCTTCTTTCCGGCAATAATAACTTGCCCATCAATCTTAAAAAGATAAAACCGGATATTGCCATTAATCTGGTTGATTCCTTCAAAGGCTTTGAAAATCTTTCTTCCTCAATCCCGGGAGTTTTGGAAATCCTGGAAATTCCCTATACGGGGGCCGATATTTTAGGCATGTCCCTGGATTCCAACAAATTCGTGATAAAAAAGCTTTTAGAACAAAACGGGGTCCCTGTTCCCAGCTTTCAGTTATTGGCAACTCTCAATGACCAGCTTGACCCGACCTTAAGATTTCCCTTAATTTCAAAACTAAACGAAATTCACGGAGCTGTAGAAATAACCAAAGATGCTGTTTCGGAAAACGAAAAACACTTAAGGGAAAGGTTGAAATTTTTAATTACCACCTACAAGCAACCTGTTTTGGTAGAAGAATTTATTGTCGGCAGGGAAGTAACTGCCATTCTTCTTGAAGGCTTAAACAAAAAGGTCTATCTTGCAGAAAAGGTTTTCAGCAAAGAAAAAGAAGAAAATAAGTACATCTTTTCCACATTCGAGGACCAATGGCTAAGGGCAGGCTATTCTTCCTTCCATTACGTTAAATTCGATGATCCAATCTTAAAGGAATATGTCAAAAAAGCTTTTGACGTTACAAGAATGTACGACTATGGCAAGTTTGATATCAGAATTGATCAGTCGGGAAGATATTTTTTCATAGATTCAAACACAAACCCAGCCTTTGGACCAAAAGAATGCGACGTTGCCATATCTGTAATTTTAGATCTTTACGGAATATCGTTTCAGGAAATACTAAAAAGATTGATGCTTAATACCGTCAGAGATGCCAAAGGAAAAGAAAGATTGCCACCGGCAGGAAGCACCGAAAATTCTTAAGAGCGGGTGAAGGGAATTGAACCCTCTGCCTTCTCCTTGGCAAGGAGACGTTCTACCGATGAACTACGCCCGCTTATTGTGCCGTGGGCAGGAATCGGACCTGCATCTCATGCTCTTCAGGCACGCGCCATGACCGCCTAGGCTACCACGGCTAATCAAATTCGATTATAGCAAAAGTGGTCGGTGCAAATTTTGAAATTGCGGCCTTCGCGATGTAAACGCGACGCTCTGCCTCTGAGCTAACCGACCTTTTGTGCGGACGAGAGGACTCGAACCTCCACGCCCTAATGGGCATAGCTCCTCAAGCTATTCTGTATGCCAATTCCAGCACGTCCGCACGGGTGGGCAAGAGAGGACTCGAACCTCCAAGGACGGTAAAGTCCATACCGTCCTGAACGGTACGCGTCTACCAGTTCCGCCACTTGCCCTAATACAGGTATATTCTACCAAAATCCTGTTAAAATATCTCTATGTCTGTTTTCAAAAAGCTTATTTGGGCTGGCGCTCTCTTTATCTCCGCGCTTGCTCGCCCCCACCAAGTTCAGGCGATCTACAATCCGTTATCGGTCCCTAACAACTCTTACGGCATCCATATCGTCAACACCGAAGACTTAGACGACGCGGCCAAATTAGTAAACTCGTCAGGCGGGGATTGGGGTTATATTACTTTCATCATTACCAAAAACGACCGGGAAATCTCCAAATGGCAAGGAGTTTTTGATAAAATGCGCACCCTTCACTTAATCCCGATCGTGAGGGTCGCCACCGCCCCCAACGGAGAAAACTGGGAAAAACCCAGCTTTGGCGAAATTGACGGTTGGGTTTCTTTTCTCACCAGCCTTAATTGGGTCATTAAAAACCGGTATTTGATTATCGGCAACGAGGTGAATCTGGCTAAAGAATGGGGTGGGGAAGTCAATCCCGAAGAATACGCCACTTACCTTAAAACCTTCAGCCAAAAGCTAAAAGGAGTCAATCCGGATTTCTTTGTTATCCCAGCCGGACTTGATGCCTCCTTAACCACATCCAAATCCTCGCTTGACGAGACTGTTTTTTTAAAACGTATGCTTTTCAAGGAACCTGATATATTTGAGGTGATCGACGGCTGGGCTTCACACTCCTATCCCAATCCGGCCTTTTCCGGTTCCCCTTCCGCCAGAGGCCGGGGCACAATCGCCACTTTTGCCTGGGAACTTGACCTTTTGCGGCGTTTGGGAGTTAAGAAAAACCTGCCGGTGTTTATCTCCGAAACCGGCTGGAACCGCGAAACTGTCAAAAATCTGGAGGTTAAATTCAGCTATGCTTTCGCTTTTGTCTGGAACGACAAGCAGGTTGTGGCAATTACTCCCTTTGTCCTAAACTACGAATTTTTCCCATTTGCCAATTTTTCCTGGAAATCCGGCGGTAATTTCGGCAGTCTCTATACCTCGGTCCAAGCCCTACCCAAACCCAAAGGCGCCCCCCTCCAAGAAGAGGCCGGTCAAATTACCCGAATTTTTACTCCGGCGATTGAGTTTAGCGGCTCTTCTTTTACCGCCCTGCTCTTTGTTCTTAATGAAGGTCAATCCATCTGGGGTCTCCAAAATCTGGCTATCAAGGACTTGGAAGGAAACAATTGGGAAATTACCAAAACGTCTTTTACAACCTTGGCGCCGGGTGAATCCGGTTTAATTTTTGCCAAGGGGCTGACCCCTAAAATTGGAGGGCTCTACCGCCAAAGCCTCTATCTAGCCAAAGACCAAAAACCACTGACCCGTAGTGCGGAATTTAAAATGTTTTTATTTGCTAACTTGACATGGCCACCCCCGTTATGGCATTCTGACAGGTGGTGGAAAACTCATTTTCCTTTTGGAAGAACTTAGGTTTAGCGATTGTTTTTTTTACAATTACCCCAGTTGCCATTGGCGCCAGCCTCTTTTCCCTGATTTCTTTACCGCCCAAGCCGGCTGAAACCAAACCCTCTATGACCGGGGTCAGAGTTTTCACCTCACTGCCTTCTGATTTTCCCTCCATTTCCGGCTTAGCTTACGCCTCGGATGGACGAGTCGAGATTATCCGGCAATATTTGAAAGAATATCGCTCTCCCCTTTGGCCCTACGCCGAGACGATTGTTTCATACGCCGATCAATATAAAATTGATTTTAGGCTAACGACAGCCATCGCCCAACAGGAGTCCAACCTTTGCAAAACCATCCCCCCCGGAACCTTTAATTGCTGGGGCTGGGGCATCCATAGCCAAGGAACTTTAGGTTTTTCCTCCTTTGAGGAAGGTATCAAAACCGTCACTATGGGCCTGGCAACCAGTTATTTTAACCAAGGCTATGATACTCCCGAGAAAATCATGACCAAATACGCTCCTGCCTCCAATGGCTCTTGGGCCGAAGGCGTTACCCAGTTTCTGTCCGAAATGGAGTAAGGCGCTTAAGATATATGACCACCCCTTACGATACATACGATTATCCCTCTTACTGGGAAAGCCGCGGCTATGAACACCAAGCTGAGTTTCTCGCGATTAAATATTTCCTAACCCAAATCCCCTCTGTTAAAAAAGTTTTGGAGGTCGGCGCCGGTTTCGGCAGATTGGTCCCGGCCTACCTTTTTCGGGCCAGGAAAGTGGTTCTCACCGACCCTTCGGCCAGAGTTTTAGGCTTGGCGCGCCGGAAGTTGAAAAATGAGAAAAACATTGAATTTATCCAATCGTCTTTAGAAAACCTGCCCGTAAAATTCGCTAAAAAATCCTTTGACCTGATCGTTCTCGTTAGAGTCCTACACCATCTGCGGGATGTATCAAAGTCGTTTACCACCATCTATTCCCTGACTACCAACCACGGTTATTTTATTCTGGAGTTTGCCAATAAAAATCACTTAAAAGCCGCTGTTTCTCAATTTGTCAGGGGAAATTTTGCTTTTGTCTCCGAGTATGAACCAAAAGACATCCGCTGCGCCAAATTCATTAAAGCCAAAACCCTACCTTTTTTTAATTATCATCCGAAATACATCGAGGACCAACTGAAGGCAGCTGGATTTAAAATTGTTGATAAACTTTCGGTTTCCAATATCAGATCGCCCTTTATCAAAAAACACTTTTCCACCGAAACTCTTCTGGCCCTGGAAAAAAGGTTGCAAAAACCCTTAAGTTTCTTAAACTTCGGCCCCTCTATCTTTATCTTGGCTCAAAAACACCCCATAACTTGACATCCTATAATCCTTATGCTATAGTATCAACCAGATTCTGAGGCTCGCCAAGTCTAACTTGATCTGAGCGTTAGGATTTTTTTGAGGGCTCCTTCGGGGGCCCTCTTCTCTTTTAGGCCTTCTAGGAGTAAAATTAGGGACAAGCAGGTGTGGCGGAACTGGTAGACGCGCAGGATTTAGGATCCTGTGGGGATTTCCCTTTAGAGGTTCGAGTCCTCTCATCTGCACTGACTCGGATTGAGTTGAAAATTGGGTGGCCGAATGGCGACGGCCACCAAGCGTTTGAGCCGTGTCCCAGCCCAAATTTGGGATGAAAGATATATTTCAAGAAGAACAATACTTTACATTTTTTCAGGAACTTCTATTCCCAAAATTCCCAAACCATTCTTGATAACCTGATTTGTAGCTAACGTTAAGGCTAATCTTAACTCTTCATTTTCTGAACCAATTATTTTATGACTATTATAAAAAGTGTTGTATTTACTTGCCAAATCGAAAAGATAGCTACAAACAGTGTTGGGTGAGTAATTTAACGATGCCCTAACTAACATGTCTTTAAATTTCAATAAAGCTCTTAGTAGTATCATTTCCTCATCATTCAACCCTAAATTATTGATCGATTTGAAACTAAATTCTCCTGCTTTATGAATTACACTATTGGATCTGGCATATGTATATTGAAGGTACGGTCCACTATTCCCCTCCATGCTCAAAATTTCATCCCAATCAAAAATTACTTCTGTTTTTGGATCTCTTTTGAGATCGTTGTATTTCAAAGCACCTATTGCCACTATTTTAGCAAGTTTAATATTGCTAGATCCTAGCTTTTTGGCTTTCTTAATTGCTTCACTTATTACCTCATTCATCCAAATTACATTTCCCTTCCTGGTTGACATTTTCCCTTCTTTAAACCTATAAAGACCATGGAGTATATGAACCCTTTGTCCTTCTTTATACCAATCCAATATCTTTTCTATTTCAAAAAGTTGTTGAAAATAAAGTATTTGCTCTGCCCCGACTTCATTAATAATTAAATCTGGTTTATATTTTTCCGACCTGTACTTATCGGTTGCCAAATCTCTTGTATGATAAAGCGTTGTCCCATCTTTTTTAAGTATCATAGCAGGAGGGTATTTATTCTTTTCAAAAAATACAAGTTGTGCTCCCTCTTTACCATTTTTGAGAAGATTCTTATCTTTCAGTTCTTGAATAATAGCTTCCATTTTTCTCTCAAAAAACGATTCACCCAAACCCCTGCCACCATTAAACTCTTTACTAAATTCGATACCCAAGATCGAGTAAATTTCATTAAACTCTTTCCAGCTCAAATCAATGCACAGCTTCCAAATTCTTCTTGCTTCAGTATCTCCATCTTCTAATTTCTTAAACCAACTTCTTGCCTCATCGTCGAGAGAAGAATCCTTTTCTGCTTCTTTATGAAATTTGATATAGAGATCAACTAGATTCTTAACAGGATTTTTTGAATTAACTATATTTTTCTCATCTCCCCAAGTTTTAATTGCGTAAATCATTTTCCCAAATTGTGTTCCCCAATCACCTAAATGGTTATCTCTTAAGACTTTCCAGCCTGTTTTTGTCAGTAAATTAGCAATAGCATCACCTATTATTGTTGATCGTAAATGTCCAATTGTGAAAGGCTTAGCGATATTTGGTGAGGAATATTCCACTATCGCTAGTTTTCCTTTATTTAAACTCAATTTTCCATATTCGTCTTTTTCTTTGTTAATTAGAACAAGATTTTTTAAGAGAACCTGTTTTTTTATCCAGAAATTTATAAACCCCGCACCAGCTGTTTCAATTTTTTCGACAATGCTCAGTAACTCTTTATTTCCTTTTAATTCGCCCACAATCTTTTCAGCTAATTCCTTTGGGTTTTTATTTTCTTGTTTGGCCAAAATCATGGCAATGTTAGTAGAATAATCCCCAAACTTCAGACCACCAGGAACATCCACTGCTACCAACTCTGACTTAACAATCTCTTTTAGAATCTTCGCAATAATATCCTTTATCATTTAAGTTTTAATTTAAAATGGCTACAGCTCTTACAGGTGACCCATCACCATCTTTAATTTTTAAAGGGAAACCGTAAAACATAAAAGTTTTATTTTTTGGTAATAAATTACAATTCATTAGACCAGTATACGTAATCACCTTATTTTGCAAAAGTTTTCTTTCAAGTTCCACTGACCACTTTACCCCCATTTCAATTGCAACAAACAATGGATTAGCCTTCAATAGTTTATTAAAAATACTCAAATCAAGAGTATCGCCTTTTAAAAAAACAAGCCCAGTCTTTTTGGGGAAAATCGTTTCACTGGTGACCACTTTTGCTATTCCATAAAATTTATCCAAAGGAATTTTGTCTAAAGTTTTTCCAAACTTTTTCATATGCGAAAATGCGTCGACATGTGTACCCGTATGAGAACCCATTTTTAGATATCTTAGTAACCACGTCTGAACTTCAAAAGTATGTGCTACTTCTATTTTAACTTCAGGATCCCCAGGATAGACATCCATCCCGGAATATATTGTTCTAGTTAAATCTATTATTTTCATTATTTGGTGTGTTCTAAATTCCAGAAAAACCAAACAGTCGGAGATCTTCCCTTCCCAATACCAATCTGTTCAGTCGGATAACTGTAATAATATTCTAATCTACCCGCCATTTCTCCTCCATGACCTGTATAAAATTTGACTGTATTAAGTCTTGATGGATCCGTTCTTATAAATAAGACTTTGGCTCCAGATTTTACTACTTCAGTTTTAAAAGTTTCTAACATTTTACCACCAACTCCTTTCCCCTGTGGGTACGTAGCAACAACTGAAGTGACCCATTTTTCTGTACCCTCCGGACCATTGATACAAGATTCTGGTCTACCATGAATAAAACCCACACATTTTGATTCATCCAAAGCAATCAATGCTACACCGCCTTCTAGAGTCGCTGGAATAGCTGTTAGATCCAACCATTCACCAACAGGTCCTTCAGGAAACGCTAAATCCAGCATTTGAGAAATTTTGTTATGATATTTCCAATAAACATCCTTACTCCCTTCAGACATTATTTTCCCATCAGGACTAATAATCTTGGCAACAAAAGGTAGAGGTTTCTTCTCGAGTTCTTCAATAAATGATTTGATTTGTTCTGTCATACAACTCTCCTTTTAATCAAAAAATTCATAACACTTATCGGTCACGAGATATTCGGTTTTGCCTGTTTTAATATTAAATTCAAGTGGACCGTAAATTGCTATTTTCTGGCCTTTCAAATACGCAGCACAAACATCCCCCATCGAGAAATGCCACCATTCAAATGGGTAGTTAACTAAACCCTCATTCGCCATAGCGTTACACAGAGTTTTTCTCAATGATTTTACTTTTTCAGTAAGGTGTGGATATTCTGTATAAGACTCGCTAACTCCCTGCGGATAGTTACTACCCATATTAATTATTTTTTGATCCTCGTTCATGAGGACTACATCAACTGCTGCTCCCGCCGTGTGAGCAGCTAGTATAGGAATACCTGCTGTATATATATTTGCAATCTTTTTAATTTCCGGTATACTTTTATCCGGATACTGAGTTTTGACTGTTTGTACTCTTTTAGTAAATTTTTCTTTCTGTTGGGCCATACTTCTATACATACTTTCTATCTTGACAATAAAACCCTCTTTGTTTAGATTGACGATAGCTACTAAGAGTGCGTTTGCAACAGAATTTCTTAGATAGAAAAAAGGGTTAGTTTCATCTCCAAAAACAACTTTTAGTTTTTCTTTTTGAGATAATAACACGAAATTCACCATTTTTTCTCCACATTCATGCAAGGGGATTTTTAACAATTCCTTGTCAAATTCAAACGACTTTTGGATATATGAATTTTTAATTGTCATATTTGCCTCCTGTTAACTTTGCAATTTCATCAAGGAATTTCAAACCCGATCCGGTGTTTATACAAACTATTTTCGAATTGGCTGGTTCGGACAATTTAGGAAGCGCTGCATAAACAGCCGCTGTGGTGGGTTCGGGAACTAATGATTCTAGTTTTATAACACTTTTAAGAGCTGTAATTATTTCGGCATCAGAAACTTCTATTACATAACCACCAGACTCTTTTAGTGCTGCTACGGCGTGGGGAGAGCAATAAGACTCTAGGGCGACAATGCCTTCCGCAACAGAATCGTCTATTGATTCTAAAATTACATATTGTTTGTCTTTGACAAAAGCTGTTTTCAGTGGAGCCGCATTTTCAACCTGTACGGCCACCATTTTAGGAAGACTTTCGATCTTGTTTAGCTTCTTCAGTTCTTTGAAACCCTTCCAAATTCCAGCCAGACACCCACCATTGCCACTTGGAACTAGTATTACATCGGGTACACCAAACTGTTCCCACAACTCAAAGGCTATTGTTTTATCTCCTTCTGTTCTGAGCTCATTTTGTCCCGAGGTAACATTCCAACCTGATGGATTTAGATCTACTAAGTGTCTATATACATCTTCATAAAATCCCGGTATCTTGATCACTTTTGCACCAAATAATTCCATTAAAATAATTTTTTCTTTTGAGGTCTTTTCTGGAACGTAACATGTACAACCAACACCAACTCTTTGGGAATAGGCTGCAGTCGAAAGAGCTGCATTACCAGAAGAGGCTATATTAACCTGTTTAAGACCTTCATTCTTTGCAGCAGAGATTACCACAGCGCTTTCTCTGTCTTTGAAGCAACCAGTAGGGTTTTGGTCCTCTAATTTAGCATATAAATAATCAAGCCCCAAACTCTTACCCAGATTTTTTAAAACCATAATGGGTGTATTTCCCTCAATGCCGCCGAAAGACGCGGATAATTTTTCGACCGGCAGCAACGGCAAATACTTTACCATGCCAGTGGCACTATGTACCGGGAACTCACCAATATGGTCATAGTCATAAGTTACATCAGCAAACTCATAATATTTGTCGTTCTTGTTGATTATTCCTTTCATAATATTAATAATTTGGGTTACCCTTAGGGTCTCCACAGGTAAAAACCTCTCCTTTACTTTTTGCGTGTGACATACCTTTGGGAGCCAACCTTTTATTATAAAAGTCTATGTTTGGGTGTATGGTACCTAAAGGCAACCCTTTTAAACCAACCCATTGAATACCAAGTCTCGTACAAAGATCATCAGCAAAATAATGCCCGGGGTAAGTATTAACATAAACGGGAGTATTTACACCACTGATCTCTTTTGCCAACAACGGGGCAAAGTGTCCTTGGTATGCAAAGCCTGTTAACTCTTGTACAGCAAGGTCTATTAGATGATTTTGATCCGGAGTAAGTTCTATCAATTTAGCCATCTTTTTATTCCAACTCCAGATATCTCCATGTATCGCAAGGTCTAGCAAATGATTTCCATCAGGAGTAAATCCTACTGATTTAGCTATCTCTTTTCTCCAACCTAGGAAATTTCCAAATCTTCCCATTACAGGACCAGGAAGATATGCTTTCCCCTCTATGCCTTTTTTAATGTATTGATAGATAACATTTCTGGCAAATTTAATGTCTTCTGAGACATATTCAGTCTGTACACAGTTGTGAACCTTTAATGTATCTTTTTCGTTCAGGCCACAAGCGACTGGAAAATTTTCTAAAAAGTGTTTCTTTTGAAATTCTATTGCTTGAGAAATATGACCGTTTTGAATATTCCAGGCAGGATCAACCGAGTAGACAAAATCATCATCTTCAAGGAAAACATGATAATCCACATTAATGCCTAAGCCATGGCACTTGATGATAAAGTGTTTTATAGCCTCTGAGTTATAGAAAGCGGTCGAATACTTTTGCATCAAATCTGGAGTATCGACAGGTGTCTTTCCAATACCTTGGCTAGACGCATCAGGATAAGCAGCGATGCACTCTAAAGCAACCAAACAGATTTTCCCCGAATAGGCTGCCTGTGCAAAAGATTCCTTAAGACATTCCTGACTAAAGGGTTTTTTGTCTATCATTTTCACACAATGCCAAAGCTCGCTTACTTTTCCCGCAGCTTCAACTTCACTTGTTTGTTTTATATCAATTTCTTTCATATTTTTAATATCCCTTTTATATAATTGTGTGCTTGGCGAGAATTGAACTCGCAACCTGCTCCTTAGAAGGGAGCCACTCTATCCAGTTGAGCTACAAGCACCAATAAAAAGCCCCCTTGAACACCAAATTCAATTAGTATTCAAAGGGGCTCTTCGATTTCACTCAGAGCTGTACCACCCTTATTTAATTATCCTTAACTCACTAAAAAACCGAGTTTGCTGGCTCGGTCTCTCGAAACTTCAAGGATAATCCTCAATTATTCGAAAGCTCCGTTTCCGACACTTTCTAGCTTATTTTTACGGTTTGCTTCCGTCAGACATTTTGGTCTGCAGCTCCCAGATCGCGACTCTGGTTAACGCCTTTATTCAACTGTAAAAAGGATTATAGCAAGCAAAAAATAGTTTGTCAAGTATACTATAGGAGATATTGAATTATAGAGTTTGGGGCCTTACATATCTGGTTTGTTTTTTCCCGCTGAAGGCGGGATTCCTCCGCCACCCCGCGCAAAAAAGGGAAAAAAAGAAAGCGCGGGGGGCGGAAAAAAGGAACACCCCCCGAAGCGAACTCTCATTCTAATAAGAAAAAAGGCTTTGTGCCTGCGAAGCACTTTAATGGCACAAGCCGGGGAAGAGACTGAACCAAGGTTGGAAAGTTTGAAAAGACGTAGGCAATCCCGCCCCAAGGCGGGACTAAGCGAGCGAAGTCGGGGTCGCCTTCATCATTATATTGGGTGGGTGGGCCATCAACCGTGGCC
>Ga0210018_1000860_pt1 | contig 15926 bp, 20 predicted proteins | sample CryGeyCG2014_010_2_FD_183967 | JGI IMG/M metagenome (GOLD analysis project Ga0210018, IMG submission 183967) | Groundwater microbial communities from aquifer - Crystal Geyser CG09_land_8/20/14_0.10 (SPAdes) (version 2) | ecosystem: Environmental > Aquatic > Deep subsurface > Groundwater | place...
TGGTAAAAAATAGCGTAAAACAAAAGAAAAGGGTGCCTTAGGTATTACCTTTTGGACCCCTTTTCGTCTGAATACTTGTATAATAGCAAAAAGAGATGTTGTTTGTCAAGGCAAAAAGAAAAAAAAATAGGGGTCAACTCTATTTTTAACAAAAAGATGGAAAGTTGAAAAACAAAATGAAAAAGAGAACAAAAATATTTTTTGGCATCGGGGTTATCACAATGGCTATTTTTGCCGGGTATTATTTTCGCTTTGATTTGAGCGGTTGGTTTAATTTAGCCAAAGAAGGGCTGGAAGTGAGAATGGATGAATTAAAAGAGATTAAGCAACAAATTATTACGCCATCGCCCTTGTTTGGCCCAAGGGAAGAAGTTGCTTCTAATTTAACTTTGGAGGGCGTTGTTTTTGAAACAAATATTCAGCGCCAGCAATATGGCTTGCCCGTGCTTTCGGTTAACGCAAAATTAGCATTAATGGCTCAGGCCAAGGCGGAGGATATGTTTTCAAGGCAATATTTTGCCCATCAATCGCCAACAGGCGACGGCCCGGCTGAATTGGCTCAAATGGTTGGCTATGAGTATCTTTTAGTGGGTGAAAATTTGGCTTTGGGAAATTATAAAAACGACGAGGACTTGGTGAATGCTTGGATGAATTCGCCAGGGCACAGAGAAAATATTTTGCAGGGCAAATACACAGAGATTGGTGTTGCTGTTAAACGGGGGGTCTACGAGGGTAAGATGGTTTGGCTGTCGGTGCAGGAGTTTGGCAGGCCTCAGGCCGATTGCCCTTTGCCAGACGAGGTGCTTGGCTCTGAAATTAAAGAAGGCCAAGCAACCTTGGCTATTTTAGAACAGCAGTTATTAAACAAAAAAAATGAAGTTGAAAACATCAGGCCCAAGCGGGGCAACAATTACAAGCAGGCAGTTGACGAATATAACGAGTTAGTTAGCCAATACAATACATTTGCGAACAATCTAAAAGCGCTTATTTTAGATTACAATCATCAAGTAAAAGTTTATAATGTCTGCATTGAAAGCATGTAAGGGGGCAATTCTATTTTTAGCAAAAAGTTGAAAAATAATTGAGAAATAAAATTATGGAACAAATAAAGGATATAAAAGATTTTTATCAGGTTTCGTTGAAAGTTTTTCTTAAAAATAGCCGGGGTGAAATCTTAATTTTAAAAGCCGCTCGGGGTGGCTCATATGAAGGTTTTTATGATTTGCCCGGGGGCAGGGTTGACTTTAACGAGTTTGAAACGCCCCTTGATAAGATTATAAGAAGAGAGCTTAAAGAAGAAATTGGCGAGGTAAAATTTGATTTAAGCTTAAAACCCGTCGCTTTAGGCAGAAACGAAAACCCAAATAAACAAAGCCCGTTAGGAGGGTTGGTTCGCATTTTTAATATATTTTTTGAAGCAACTTATAAATCAGGGGAAATAAAAATTAGCGAGGAACATTTAGATTTTAAGTGGGAAAAACTTAAAAAAGAAAACTTAAATAAACTTTTTAAGTTTGCTATTTTAGAGGGTGCAAAAATGTATTTAAATTAAAAAATAAAAATAAATATAAATATATGCTTTCAATCAAAAGAATCAGTGCTATTGGAGCAATTATGTTCGGGGCTTTATTCACCCTTACCACCTTGCTTTCTATTTGGGAGATATGCCCGTTGAGTTTGTCTGGGTGAAGTGGCGGAGGGCTTAGTGGCAAATTATTGCCAAGTTTAGCCCTGCTAACTGTTGCTTTTATTGTTTTACTGACTATTTTAAAAGCAATCAATGAAAAAGAATAAGGAGTTGCTTATTTGGGCGATTTTTGCTAATGTGAGTTAAAGAGGCAAGCGTTTTGCCTTATAAAATAAATAAAACTATGGCAAAAAAGAAAAAAACAACTGTTAAAATGCAGTGTAAAGAGTGCAAAGAGATCAACTATTTTACCAACAAAACTAAACAAGTTGAGGGTAAATTAGAAGCGAGCAAGCACTGTTCAAGGTGCCGAAAGCACACCACCCACAAAGAAGCAAAGAAGTAAACAAAAAATAATCGTAAAAACTTGCCTTTTTTGGCAGGTTGGGGGTATAAGCTCAATGGTAAACTGCGAGTTTCCAAAACTTGACTTCTAGGTTCGAGTCCTAGTACCCCCGCAAAATTATTTTTGGCATCAGCGATTTAGCGATGCCTTAAAAATTATTTTGTGGTGGGTACTGTGGCGAGAACTTATCCCCCGCATGACTCTTGCACCAGCAGGCACAAACCCGCTTGTCCTTTTGGAAATACTTTCGAATCCTACCAGACCCTCATAAATTTTTCGCTTCGTTCAAAATTTGAGTAATTAGTAATTTATAGTTAGTAATTGGGGCAATCCTGCCTGCCGGCAGGCAGGAAAGAAGGCATAAAGTCTATGCAAACAAAAGATAATTTTAAATACTTAGCAGAGCGACTCAAGGACAATGGCGATAAATGGCTTGGTTTTAAAACTGGTCGAAACAACGAAGTAGTTGTTAGAATCAGACGAGCCGCCAATAAGTATTTTTATTTGCCAGTTAGAGAGTATTTATCTGAAAACAAAGTTGTTGTAAGCGACAAGTTTGGTAAAGAAAAAGGTGCAGCCATTCGCTTTAACAAAGATTGTTTTTCTTTAGAACCTGATTTATAATTAAACAATGAGGTTAGAATATTATCCAGTTGAAAAACTGAAAAAAGAAATTTTGAATATAGTGGGTAAACACCTGGACTTGTCAAAATACAAGGTCTTCTTTTTTGGCTCTAGGGTTACAGGAAAAGGCGACGATAGGTCGGATGTTGATGTTGGCATTGAGGGCAAAGAGCCAGTGCCAACAACGGCAATGGGGGCAATTCAGGAAGCGCTTTTTAATGATATTGAAACCCTGTATAAAATTGATTTAGTTGATTTTTCAGAAGTTGATGAAAAATTCAAACAAGTGGCAAAAGAAAAGGTGGAATACTTAAACTAATAAATTAAATTAATATGTCAAAAACTCAATCTTTGTTAATTGATTTTGAAAAAACGCTATCTCGCTTAGCTGAAGTTTTGCAACAAGAAAAAACAGATATTGTGCGAGATTCAGCGATTAAAAGGTTTGAGCTTGTTTTTGATTTATCCTGGAAAGCACTTAAAACATTTTTGGAGGAAAATCATAATGTGATATATAATTCCCCAAAAACCTGTTTTAAGGAGGCCTTTCATCAGGGGATACTTGATTATAACGATTTTTGGTTAGATGTTGTTAGCGAGAGAAATTATACAGCCCACACTTATAAAGAGAAGTTAGCTGAACAGATTTTTGCTAAGTTGCCGACCTCTTTAAAGCACTTTCAAGGGCTTCTAATGGTTTTGAAAAGTCAAGAAAATTAAACAAAAAGCCAATAAGACAATGAAAATACAATTTTCTAAAAAAGAAATAGCCCCTTTGTTCGTGATTTTTTTAATGGCGATAGCAGCTCTTTCTTTATTTAAAGCCCCTTGCACCCCTCAACAACTTCCAACCCACTGGAACGCAGGAGGCGTAGTTGATGGTTATTCGAGCAAGAATTTTGCTTTATTCTTTTTTCCAGCTATTACTTTAGCTTTGTACCTTTTAATGACCTTTTTACCCTTAATTGACCCCTTAAGAAAAAATTACAAGCAATTTTCTATAGCTTACTTTTTAATTCGTTTTGCTTTAGTTTTATTTTTTGCTTTTTTATACTTTTATACCCTCTGGGCGGGGATTTATGGCACACCTAAAATAAATTATTTAATTATTCCCTTAATATCATTTTTGTTTATTGTTTTGGGGTTGGTTATGCCTAAAATAAAAAAGAACTACTTTGTTGGCATCCGTACCCCTTGGACGCTTCAATCAGAGGAGGTTTGGCAAAAAACTCACAAGTTTGCTGGCAAATCTTTTGTAGCTATGGGTATTCTAACATTCCTAACAATCTTTTTAAAAGAGAAGATGTTTAGTTTGTTTATGGCCATTGTCTTAGTAGGGGCATTTGCTCCTATGGTGTATTCCTATTATATTTATAGGAAATTAAAGCTATTTAATAAATAAGGAGGAATGTTTGATGACTGTTTATAATTTTCAAGATATTGGCTATTTTTTTGAGAATGGCGAGGTAATGCTGAATGTAAATATTACAGATGCTTTCCCTCCCAAAAGAAACCTTTCTAATCAAGAAGTATGGTTTGCCCTGATGGTATTTGTGGCCATTCAACAAGAGATTGATTCAACGGTTTGTTCTAATTTTCTGCAACGAAAAACAACAGCATTAAATCAAGGGGCATAATTTTTGCCCCTTGTTCTGTTTTTATTTGAATGGTAAAATAAAGAATATGATAAAATTAATTGACTTTGTGGTGGTTATTGGGCTTTTTATTTTAGCTTTAATAGCCCTATCGCAAGGTCTAAAATAAAATGTATTTTTATCTTGCTTTAGCTGGTTTTTTTGGCGGATTGGTGCGGGGCTTGGTCGGTTTTATTAAACACCAATTCTCTTACAAAAATGTGGGCTTTAATTTAAAGTATTTTTTAGGTATGGGTTTTATTTCGGGCGTAGTTGGCTTGGCTGCTTCTTTAAGCTTGAAAGAAGTTGGCCTTAATTTGGAAGGGCTTTTCACGCCAGCTTTAAGTTTTATTATTGGCTACGCCGGGGGTGACTTTTTAGAAAATATTTATAAAATAATTATTAAAAAATCAAACCTTGGTGATGATACTCAAAAGAAAAAATAGAACAAAAAAAGGAATGAACTCCCTTAAATTCGCCTTTTCTTTACTTGGGTTTTTTATTTTAACTTTAAGTGTTTGGTTTTTGGGTAATATTTTTTTGCTTCAAGGCGACGAAGTAGAAGATGTTATTTTCTCTGTTAAAGAAGGGGATGGTCTTTCAAGGGTAAGCTTTGCTTTAGAAAAAGAGGGCTTAATTGCTTCAAAAACAGCCTTTGCTTTATGGGGGTTAATTTCAAACAAGCAAAGATGCTTAATGGCAGGGGATTACGAGCTTTCCCCTGAAATGACCAGTTTTAACATTTTAAAATATTTAACAACCCCTGGCCAAGCTAAAAAAGTCCTTATTTTTGAGGGTTGGTCAACAGAAGACATTGCCCAACATTTTGCCGAAAAAGAAATGTTTTTTCAAGATGATTTTTTAAATACTTGCTCTGATAAAGGAGTTGCCTTTTTTAAAGATGAGTTTCCTTTTTTAGCTAATTTACCAAAAGAGAGCACTTTAGAGGGTTTTCTTTTTCCTGATTCTTATGAGCTTTCCAAACTTGATTCCCCCCAAAGGGTGGTTCGTAAAATGCTTCTGAATTTTCAAGCAAAAGTTTTAGAAAATGAAAAGGTAAACATAGAGAAACAATTAGAGAGCAAGGAAATCACCCTTTTTGAGGCCTTGACAATGGCATCTTTAATTGAAAAAGAAGTCAAAAGTTATCAAGATAAACAAATTGTTTCAGGTATTTTATGGAAACGTCTAAGAAATGGCTGGCCCTTGCAGGTTGATGCTACCTTAGTTTATTTAACTGGTAAGGTGGCCTTAAACTCGCATAAAGAAATTGATTCTTTGTATAATACTTATAAAAATAAAGGGTTGCCACCAGGCCCCATTTGTAATCCAGGCCTTGAAAGCATTTTAGCTGCTCTTAACCCAGAAACCAGTGCTTATTGGTATTATTTATCAACTAAAACAGGCCAGATAATTTTTAGTAAAACTCTTGACGAACACAACATAAATAGGGGGAAATACTTAAGATAACTTGACAAATAATTCTAACTTGCTATACTTAAGTCAACAAATCAAAGAACCGCAGACAACAGGCCCTTTCTTTTAAAAAAGAAAAATAAGTCCTGTTTTAAGGTTTAAAAGCTTGTTTTTTTAAGTTTTAAATCTTTTTCTGTGGGAAAAGGATTTTTTATTAAATAAAATTAATTAAAGAATGTCCCGATTAAATCCGAACTAAAATCGTTCGTATTTAACAGGATCTAAGAGCTTGTAGGCTTATAAATTCGCAAGCTCGTTTCTAACCTAACAAGCTTTAAGATATGCCAAAAACAAAAGAACAAAAACAAGCTGTTATTAATGGCCTAGAAGAAAACCTTTCTAAACAAATTTGCGTTGTTTTGCTTAATTTTACTTCAGTTAACTCAAAAGCGCTTTTTGCCTTAAGGGATAAACTTAAAGCAAACAATTCTAAATTAGAAGTTATTAAAAAAACTCTTTTAGAAAAGGCCTTAAAAGAAAAACCAGAGTTGCAAGAAAAAATAGCTCAAATCAAAGGCCAATTAGCTATCGCTTTTGGTTTTGGCGATGAAGTCCAAACAGCAAAAATTTGTTATCAAGCAACTAAAGAAAATGAAAATTTACAAATTTTAGGCGGTATTTTAGAAGATCAATTTCATGATATAGCCATCATTAACAGCTTGGCTCAATTGCCTTCAAAGCAAGAGCTTTTAAGCAAAGTAGTTTCTTGCTTGAATGCTCCGATGTCAGGCATGGCTAATGCTTTAGGGGGTAATTTAAGAAATTTCGTTTTCATTTTAAATGAAATCCAAAAGGAGCGAGCAATTAATTAATCTACAATTTACAATTTACAATTTTCAATCAATTTTCAATTTTTTAATGGTTAGATTTTCAAAATTTAATTATTAAAAACTATGATTTGATTGATAATTGATGATTGATAATTTATAAACATATGGCAGAAGAAACAAAACAAGGGGAAACAAAAACAGAAGAAAAAGTTGAAGTTCCTCAAAAGTTTGAGAAGCTTGTCAAAGAGATCGAAGAAATGAAAGCCCTTGACTTAGCTGAATTAGTCAAAATTTTAGAAAAGAAGTTTGGCGTTTCAGCTCAAGCGCAAGTAGTGGCAGCCCCAGCAGGTGACACGGGTGCTACAGCTCCAGCTGAAGAAAAGTCATCTTTTACAGTTGAACTTTCTAAAGTAGGAGACAAAAAGATTGATGTTATTAAGGTTGTTAGAGATGTTACCCAAAAGGGCTTGAAAGAATCAAAGGACTTAGTTGACGCAGCTGTCGCTGCCCCGCAGGTCTTGAAAGAAAATGTCAAGAAAGAGGAAGCCGAAGACATCAAAAAGAAATTTGTTGAAGCCGGTGCCACTGTTGAATTAAAATAACAATAGCTTTCTTTTGAAAATAAAAGAAAAATAGAAGAAGCACTCTAAACAAGGGTATTTTTTCTATTGACAAATAAAGCAATATATGCTATACTATAAGTGTTGATTGATGGTTTTTGGTTTTTTGAGTCCGCTTATGGGGCTTAACCTTTTTAAGGAGAAAGAAATGAAAGCAATAAAAGCAATAATAATAGGGTTAATAACCCTATCTGTTATTGGGGCTCTATCGGGAGTTGGCGGGCTCCTACTAGAGGATCAGGTTGAGGAGATTGCCGCCTTGCCTTTTTATGGGCAGGGCGGCTGGTTAGAGGAATTGTCCTTCCCGGTTTTCATGTTTTGTTTGGAAAATTGGGAAGGCATTTTTGCCGTAGCCCTTACTACGACAATGATGTCAATAATTGTATTAGCATTAGCTATGAAATGGAGGCGTCCTTCTTAGCTAATTTCCCACTCGTGTCAAATGACATACTATATGTCAAATGATGCGGGTGGGATGTTTTTTTATTTTGAGGTAGGACATAGATAGGACATATATAGGACATCTATTTTGTCCTATCACTCTGTATTATGTCCTACCTATGTCCTACCCCCATTGTATCGTGTCCTACTTGACAAGCCAAGCTTTTTATTGTAATGTAAAGAATATTCTAGACTGGATTTATATTAGTCCTTTAAAAAAGAAGGAGTGAAAAAAAATGAAAAAAAGGTTTTCGTTTTTGATGTTGCTTATGGTTTGTTGTTTGATGGTTGGTCTGTTAATGGGTTGCGGGTACACGAGAGTGGGTAGCAACCAAAATGTGCCATACAAAGATAATGGCAGGGGAAAATACTCTTCTGAAAATATCTCTGAAATGGCAAGATCTAAGCTCCTGGGGAGTGAATGCGAGTTTGCCGCAACAAGCTCCGTAGAAGGATCTGCTGTGATAGATGAAAATAGGGGAGTGGTTGAGTTAAGGTCAGCCCCAAACAGTTTGGCTGTCGCAACTTTTCTTTTTGACTTTCAAAAAGCAAAGGGAATAAGAGTTGCTGTTGCGTACCAAGGCCAGGGAATGCTGACCTGTCTCTTTGGCAGGTCATCTGATGAAAAAATTGTTGAAGGGGTTTCATTGTCCTTACCCGGGGATAGGGCAGATGGGGTAATTTCTTTCGGGGATATCGGCCAATTTAAAAACAAGAATGGCCAAATAGAGGTTCAGATTTCAACTGACAATGGCAACGAAATAGTTGTCAACTCGGTTGAAATTGAGTATTTAAACGATAACCCAGAGGTTGAAGTGGTTTATCGGGATGTCCCAAAGAGTTATTCTTATACCCCTTGGTATTACTATTATAATGGGCCATTGTATTCTTATGATTATTATAATGGCTATTATATAGTTTATCGGGGTTGGTGGCAGAGCCCTTTTTACTATAGTTGGCGAACTTCGGTGGTATATCGTCATCATTACTACCCAAGTTCGGTTTATGTTTACTGCCCGCCTCAAAGGGTTTACTATAACCCTTGTTATTATGAAACAAGGACTTATAGTTATTCTGGCAGGCAGACATCGTTTGTCCAAAGAAAACCCCGACATAATAACAGGGTGAGCTTGTCTGTTGCTTCCTCAAGAAGCGATAACAAGCACTCAAGAGTAGTAGGGACAAGTGCCAATAAAGCAGAAAATACCTCCTCTGTAAGGAGGTTAAAAGTTAATTCTCTAAAAACCAATTCAAGCCGAATTCAGGAAAAAAATCAAGAAAGTACCTCTTGGTTCAGCAGGTTGGCTGAGAAGGGGAGAGGGTGCCTTGCCTCTCCGGGCAACTTTTCGTCTTCTGATTCTGGAGAAAGGCAGCGAGGTTTAACTGAAGCTGTCAAAAGAGCGGGTAATAGGGTGAAAGATACCCAGCCACAAAGGCAGGCGGTTCAATCAACCCCAGCACCACGACAGCAAGCACAACAACAAAATACTTCGCCATTGAACGATGATGACGAGGAAAAAAACAGGGCGACTTCAAGCTCTTCGCGAGTGCGAAGGTCGCCTCGCTAAATTAAGTTATTTATTGTTTATATAAGTTGCAGAAGCAAGGATTTGCTCTGCAGCTTTTTTTATCAACTACCAATAATTTGAACGATCGTCAAAATTTTTGGTAATTTAATTTTTTTTTGGGAAAATTAGAAAAGTAAGTAGCCCAAAAGTAAAAGAATAACAAGCAAGATGGCGGCTATCACACCTTTTTCAAGCTTAGAGGGTGGAGGTAGTGGGCCTTTGGGCTTTTTTAAGAATAAAGGCCAAGGGGCTTTTTTAATAAAAGCTATGATTAAAGTGCCACAAATTGTTTGAAAAAAGGTTTTATTTTCTTTAAAAAAAGTTTTTAATTCTTTTTCGTTTCTTTGAGCTATTTTAGCTAAGACCTTGTATTTTAAAAAAACATTAAAAATACTATTGGTTAAAAAAATAAGCTTATCATTTTTTTGTAAGTTGCCTTCAATAAATTTAAAAAGCCCTTGGTTGTCAAGCTCGCTGATTACATCAAAGACCACCTCGTTTCTTAAAAGTAAGATTTTTATTTTGCCTATTTTAGAGACCCTTATTTTATAAGGGTAAGATAAGGCCAAAATTGCTAAGTGCAAAGAAGTTAAGTTGTTTTGGTTAATAAATTCATTGGTTTTATCAAGGGCTGTTTGGAAGCCATTTTGATAAAACTCTTGCTCTATTATTTGAAAAAGTTCTTTAATTAAGTCAGACCTGCCTTCGGATTCTGCGATTAAGTAAAGAAGACCTGCTTGTTTTTCCTTACATGTTGTAGGGGAAAAACAACAGGTTTCAAAAAAAGTGCCATTTTTTTGTGATATTTCTGGGTTAAAGTGATATTCAAGGGTTTTTCGCATATATCTCCTTATTACCTCTTTTTGCATTTTTTAGCAATAGCCAGTATAATAAAAGAAGACCTTTTAAGAAAATAAGGACGATTAGCTCGAGGGTAGAGCGTTGCATTTTTACCCCGTTAGATTTAAGGGTGGTTAGCTCAGTGGTAGAGCGTTGCATTCACATTGCAAATGCCACAGGTTCAAGCCCTGTACCACCCACTTGAATATCTAACGGGGCAAGTTGCAAAGGCCTCTGGTTCGAGCCCAGATATGTCCACATAAATTTTTGCAATAGCAAAAATTTGAGTAGTTTGTAATGAATAGTTAGTAATTAGAGCAATCCTGCCTGCCGGCAGGCAGGGAAGAAGGCATTTAATTACTCACACAAACTACAGATATGTTTTTATAAAACAAGAAGATATTCAAATGCAATTGCCAATTATTATTCAGTGGTTTAAATGGCACTATATTGACGCTTTCAAGGGCCTTGCTAAGGCCTGGGGTAATTTTCTTTGGTTTAATCTTGAACATTTTTCAGTAAAAGGGCTTTTAAAAAGTTTATTTAGCTATTGGCGAGGCGACAAGTCGTCTTATGGCAGGGGCTTTGACCCCAGAGTTTTCTTGACCTCTTTTCTTTTTAATTTAATTTCTCGGATTTTAGGGGCAATTATGCGAACAACTGTCATTCTTTTTGCCCTTACTTTAGAAGGAATAATCTTTGGGCTTGGAGTAGTTATTTTACTTATTTGGCTGCTTTTGCCTTTTTCAACCATCATCACTCTTTTTTACCTTATTGGGGTTTTCCTTTAAAAGGTATTTTTATTTCCTGTTTTTATGATTTTTAATCTTAAGCAAACAAAAATATACCAAGCTGTTCGCTGGGCAAAATGCCCCTTGTTTGGCTATCAAAAAACAATGAGTGCTTTTTTCTTGTTAGTGGGTTTGTTTTTGCTTTCGTTAATTGCTTTAAAAAGCCAAAACGTTGCTTTAAAACAAACAGAAATGAACCTACTTTGGGCTTTTATTGGGTTTTATCTTCTTTGTTTAATTTGGTTTTTAGAATTAAAACTATTTTTTAATAATTGCCTTTTAAAGCCCAAACTTAAAACATTATTAAGCGAGGCCATCAAAGATTCAGAAAAATATAATTTAGCTGAATTTTGTGATTTTGATGTAGCTAAGATTATTAATATGGCCTTGAAAAACCAAAAAGAAAATAGCTTAATTCTTTTTGAAAACAACTTACTTCTTGGCCTTTTGAAAGAAAAATCAGAAGTTACTGCTTTCGTTTTTTTAAGAGGGCAGTTAGAAAGAAGGGCATTAAAAAATACTCTAAAGCAAAAGCCAGCTCTAGCTCAAGGCCAAACACAAATTAGCTGGCAAGGGGTCGTTTTAACTGCCCTACACACAGCCCATAAGAGCGAAAGGCAAGTTATTACTTCAGGGGACTTCCTTTTTGCCCTAAGTGTTGAATTGCCTTTATTTAAACAATTTTTAATTGAAAGTGATTTTACTTCAGATGATATTTTGAATTTAGTTAATTGGCAGTGGCAAATTAAAGAAAAGCAAGCCCTAATGAAGAAGTGGTGGTTAAGAGAGAACTTGAGCCAAAGGGGATCGGTTGCTCGGGATTGGGTTAGTACTTACACCGTTAACTTAGACAGATTTGGCGTTGACTTGCGAGAAAGAATAAAAAAGAATTCTTTTCGAGAAATTATTGGCCATAACCAAGAGGTTGTTTTAAGCGAAAGGGTTTTATCAAAGACATCACAGAGAAACCTTTTGTTAGTAGGGGAACCTGATGTTGGTAAGTTTTCTGTGGTTGAAAAAATAGCCCAAAGAGCGTATGCGGGCAAGTCCTCGCTGGCTTTAAATTATAAAAGAATTATTGATTTAGATTTAAGCTCGCTTGTTTCAGCTGCCCCTGATAGTAACGGAGCAGAGGCGCTTTTTGACCTTTGTTTTAATGAGGCCTTAAAGGCTGGCAATGTAGTTTTATGTTTAAAAAATATTGACAGTTTTGTTGCAGATGACAGTTCTTTAGGGGCTTTGAATATCACAGCCCTACTTTCTAAATATTTAAGTTATCCCAATTTTCAAGTGATTGCCTTAACTAGTTATGCTGGGCTGCATAATGTTTTAGAGCAAAAAAGTGCTTTTTTAAGCCAGTTTGAAAAGGTAGAAGTGAAAGAGGTTTCTCTGGAGGAAACATTACTTGTTTTAGAGGATTTTACTTGGTTCTTTGAAATAAAATATAAAAGAAGAGTTTCGTATAGGGCCTTGAAAGAAATTTTAAAGCTTTCTAATAGATATTTATCACAACTTCCTCTCCCCAGCAAAGCAACCCGGCTTTTTGACGAAAGCATGGCTTTTTTATCTTTACATACGAAAGATCAATGCTTAAATGTAAATCATATTAAAAAGATTGTTTCTGAAAAAACCCAAATGCCTTTAGAGGATTTAGAAGAAAAAGAAAAGGCCTTGCTTTTGCAATTAGAAAAAGAAATCCATAAAGGCCTGATTGACCAAGAAGAAGCAGTTAAGGAGGTAGCCAACGCTTTAAGAAGGACCAGAACCCAAGTTAATCAAAAGCAAGGACTTATTGGCGGGTTTTTGTTTTTAGGGCCAACTGGGGTTGGGAAAACAGAGTTAGCTAAAATTTTAACTAAAATTTATTTTCAATCTGAAAAGAAAATGATTCGTTTTGATATGTCAGAGTTTCAAAGTAAAGATGATCTTAAACGTTTAATTGGCGAAGGTAAAACACCCGGAGTTCTTTCAACCCAAATAAGAGAAACGCCTTTTTGCCTGCTTCTTCTTGATGAGATTGAAAAAGCAAACAAAGATATTTTAAATTTGTTTTTACAGATTTTAGACGAGGGCTTTTTTACTGACTCAATGGGCCGGAGGGTTGATTTTTCAAATGCGATTGTTATAGCCACAAGTAACGCTGGCTCAAGTTTAATTCGAGAAAGGGTGAAGCAAGAAAGAAAGCCCGAAGAAATTAAGCAAGAATTAATTGATTATTTGATTAAAGAAAGTATCTATCGCCCAGAGTTTTTAAACAGGTTTGACGCGATTGTTTTCTTTAAGCCCTTAGGCAAGAAAGAGCTTTTACAAATAGCCCAGTTAATGTTAGCCCAATTAGCTCAAAGCTTATACGACAAGGGGATTATTTTTGAAATAACTTTACCTTTGAAAGAAAAGATAGTAGAATTAGCTTATAACCCAGAGTTTGGAGCTAGAGAAATGAAACGGGTTATTCAAAATACAATAGAAAATGTTTTAGCGGTTGCCTTATTAAACGGAACCTTAAAGAGGGGCCAAAGGATAACCATTGAGCCAGAGGGCTTTGGGATAGTTAAAATAAATGACGAAACCAGAATGACGAATGACAAATAAATGACGAAATTAAAATTTAAAAATATGCTAAATTATAAAAATATTTTGCCCGCAATCGGCTTTGTTCTTTTAGTGGCAGTGTTTGTTTTAGCCAGTGATGCCTGGAACCCTTCCTGGGATCCTTTCCTAGAAAGGGGCAATGTGGTTGAAAGGGCCTTAACAAAAACCTTAAAAGCAAAAGCACTCTCTGTTGACCTTTTAGTTAAATTATCAGCCGACCTAGAGGGCGTTGAAGGTAATCAAGCAATGAGTGTTGCGGTTGATTTAAAGGAAGACATTTCTCTGAAAGAGGATTTAAGTAGGGCTAAGGGTATGCTTGATGTTTTAGTTTTAACCGAGGGGGCGAGTTTGTCAGCTAACTTAGAAAATATTTTACTTAACAATGGTTTTTATTTAAAACTAAATACCTTGCCTTCTATCTTACCTTTGGGCCTTGATCTATCAAGTTTTAAGGGCAAATGGTTTAAGCTTGATTTGTTGATGTTAAAGCAAGCCCTTTCTCAACCAGAAACAGAAAGTTTAAGCAAAGAGCAAAGAGATAAGATTTTAGAAGAAGCTTCTAGGGCATTAAAAGAAAACCCTGTTTTTATTATTAAAGAAATTAAAGAAGATAGTTTTCTTGTTGAAGTTGACAAAGAAGGTTTAAAAAAATTGGCCCCGACGTTTTTAGAAAATATGAAAAAATATATTGCCCAAGAAAACTTAGGCACTTACGAAAACTCTCTTAACCAGGCCTTAGTTGATTTTCCTCAAAAAGTTGATGATTTTTGGCAAGAAACCGGCGGGGTTGAGTTTGAAGTTTGGTTGGATAAGGGTTATTTGTCAAAAATAAAGTGGCAGAAAATTATTGATGTTAGCGAACACCTAACCCCTGAAATTGAAAGTAAAATAAAAGGCGGGGACATTGATTTAACAATAGAGATAGCACTAAGTAATTTTAATAAGAGTTTTAGCATCCAAGCCCCAGCCGAATCAACCCCCTTAGAAGAAATGTTAATCCCTTTAATTTCGGGGGCTTCAGGGATAATGCCTGGTGATTTTTCCCAGTTTGATGTGGCTGGCATAGAAGGCCTTGATGTGGCAGATGATATTTTGGGAGAGAGCGAGCTTCAGCCCTGAAGCTGATTTACATCCTATGAATTGTCAGGGGACAGACCCCTGATGTTTAAATTATAAAATAACACAATGGCAGACCAAAAATTAAAAATTTATCTTGACACTTCTGTTATTAGCACCTTGGACGACGAAAGAATGCCTGAAAGGCAAGCACTAACAAAAACTTTTTGGCGAGACATTTATAATTTTGATGTTTATATCTCTGAAGTAACCATAAAGGAAATTAAACAAATCCCTGCAATTAACAAAAGGACAAAGTTGCTTGCTATTTCAAAAAAATTTAAAATTTTAGATTTATCAAGAAAAGCGGAAGAGTTTGCTTTGCAATATATTAAGCAAAAAGTTATCCCTTCTCAATTTATCAACGATGGAATTCATTTAGCTATTGCCACAGTGAACCGCCTTGATGTTTTGGTAAGTTGGAACTGTAAACACTTAGTTAATTTGAAAACAAGAAAAGCGGCCAATTTAATAAATAAAAGTTGCGGCTACAAAGAGATAGAGTTAATAGAGCCGCCAATGACAAAAATATGACAAAAACAAAAAATAATAAAAAAAGAATTAGCGAAGTTTGGGGTGTTGAGGTGAGACCATCAATCGTTAAAGATTTTACCTATGGCGATGACCTCTTTGATGATAACCTATCTGGCCTTCACGAAATAAGAGCACGAAGCTCCGAAAATGCTTACGAAATCAAGTTGAATGGAGTTGGTTTAATAATGGACAAATCAAAATAAAAGAATATCACAAATCAAAAAACCTGCCTTTTAAAGGGCGGGCTTTTGGTTAAACATATTTCTTTCCGAATTCCAGCAGTTCAAACTGACTCGGTCAGTTTGAACTGCTGGAATTCGGGGCAACCACTTGTTAGTAGACAAGGGTTGCCCATATTGCTATGTTCTTGCGAGTTAACTGCCTTCTTTAAATTGGTTTTTTAACACTCTAAAATCATCTTCGCCGAGTGCCTTCTCGGCTAATTTTTTGGCTTCAAAAATAGAAGCCCAAAGATGAGAGAGGGCTCTTTCTTTTTCTTTTCTTCTCTTCTCTAAATCTTTCAATTCTATTTTTTCTCTCGCATTATTTATAGCACAAGCGATGTCCATACTTTCTTTGTTAACATTTTGCTTCATTTCGTATAGATTATTTAATGTTAACTCGATCGCTTTGCGAACAATCAGATATTCACTTGTGGGCAGAAACCCGAAACACTTTTCAAAATTCTCGCGGAATTTTTTTCTAGAGAGGGCTCTTTTTATTTTAAAAATTTCCCCTACTATCAATAATACTGAAAAGATCAAGATCAACGTAATAATCATCACAATCTCCTTCGCCCGTAGGGCAAAAAAACCGAAAAGAATATTTTACCCGCGAATTCCGTTTTGAAGTGCAACGACTTAAAGCCAAAGTGGCTTCAAGATTTA
>Ga0210018_1000862_pt1 | contig 15900 bp, 13 predicted proteins | sample CryGeyCG2014_010_2_FD_183967 | JGI IMG/M metagenome (GOLD analysis project Ga0210018, IMG submission 183967) | Groundwater microbial communities from aquifer - Crystal Geyser CG09_land_8/20/14_0.10 (SPAdes) (version 2) | ecosystem: Environmental > Aquatic > Deep subsurface > Groundwater | place...
CCTACAGAATTTCCTGAAGCCGCGAGGAGAGAAGCCGAATTTTCTAGAGACGACCTGAACCAAGCACTAAAGCGAGCGAATAAAGTCCCTTGGTGATTCAAAAACCCTCTCCACAACCCACTTTTTTTTATTTTGAAGGTGGGTTTTAATTTTTTATAAAAAGATTGACAATTCTCATTTTTTCCATTAGAAATTTAATGGAGGTTAGTACCCTTTCAAAAATTAGGAGGGATGAAGAAAAAAGATGTCTGGAGTCATAGGAGTGACGAAAGAAGAGTTAATTGCGCTTGATCCCAGAAGTGTAAACCGGCAACTCTCGAAAGAGGAAATTATCTATATAGCGACTACTCTAGGCGCCTATTGGCAATACGATTATGAAGCCGTCAAACAAGGCAGACCAGGAATGCACGCCATTCTCAAATCAGAGCTTCATAGCGATGGTTTCTTCATTTCTAGGATTCTTCTAGAGTTCCCGAATATAAGATGCATAATTGCCAATCAGTTAGTGCTCAAATTTAATCAGCTGGAAATCCCTAAGCCCGACTGGATAGCTGGTATTCCTGATGGAGCAACAAAGCTTGGTAAGGATGTGGCTGAGATAATGGGCGTGAAAAAGGCCGAGATGAAAAAAGAGGATGATCGGATAGTACTGGTAAGCTCACTTGGTGCCGGCGATAGTCTACTTTTAGTTGAGGATTTTTGTACTCGGGGTACAGGGTTTACCGAGGCTATCTCAGCTATATTATCAAAGCAGCCGGAAGTGAAAATCTTGCCCTACGAGCTAGTTATCCTCAACAGAGGAGGACTGAAGGAGATAGTCATAGAAGGAGTCGACTCGTTTAAAATTGTTCCAGCCGCCGAGCATCGAGTAAATGACTGGAAACCAGAGGAATGCCCGCTCTGCAAAATGGGTTCGACTCCAATCAAGCCCACCACTTCGGAAAAGTCAATCCTTCCGCCTCGCCGCTTTGCGGCTCGGCGGCTAAATTAAACGGGAATTTGAAAGAAAAAATCAATTTTTGGTTTTGTAAAATGTGGTTCGAGCCGATATTTTTCAGAAATGTTTTCATTTCGGGATAGTTTTCAGAATTGAGCAGTTTTTCCGCATAATTCAGCTTCAAAACAAACTCTCTGGCTGGTTCGAACCAAGATAACCCTTTTTGTTCAAAATCTCTAATTTTCTCTTTTAGTTCTAACTTTTGGGTTAGGATTTTTTGTTTCCGGGCGGTATATTCCTCGGTAGAAATAACTTCTGCCAAATAGACATCTAAAAGTTTTTCCAGTTTTGCTTCTAATTCTGCCAGTTCTTTTTTAAGATTTTGAACAGTGATTTTGGCTTGCCCCTTGGCTTTAATCTCATCTTTCTCCAATTCTGCCAAAACTTTCTCTGTGTCTTGGCTCGACAAAGAAACTTTTTGAAGATGGTTTTTGATTTGTTCAACCAGTGCTTCTTCTCGCAGAAAATGTTTCTCCGGGCAGGGTCCTTTCTTTTTTGTACAGCGATAGTAAATATATTCTCTGCCGTTTGGCTTGATTTTCTTTTCGGCAGTAATTGCTGCAGAACAAGGGCATTTCATTAAGCCAATAAAAGCGAAATTATGTTTTATCTTCTGCGGCTTGCCTCGTTCTTCCAGAACTTCTTGAACTCTATCAAAAAGTTTCTTTGAAATTAAAGGTTTATGTTTTCCTTCAAAAACTTCTCCTTTGTATTTCATTAAGCCAACGTAAAAGATTTTTTGAAGGGTTGATTGAACTTGGCCCGGTGAAATATCGTTATCCAAATTGCTTTTGAGGCCAATCTTTTTACACCATTCGGATATTTCTTTGAGGGTATGATTTCCGGTAGCATAAATCTTAAACATTCTTTTGACCAAAGGTGATTTTTTCTCATCGACATCAATTCCTCTGGTTGTGGGGTTATTCAGATAGCCGAGAGGGGCCCAAAGAGGCCAAACTCCGTTCCTTATTTTTTGTCTCATACCTCTGGTTACATTTTCTCTCAGATTATCTACATAGTATTTGCTTTGTCCAAAAGCAATATTGAGCATAAATTTTCCTTGCGGAGTTGGCTCAAACCAAAAAGTAGGGAATTTTAGTGCGGTGATTTTTTCGGTGTCTATGAGATAAATTATTTGTCCGCCGTCTATAGAATTTCTTGCCAATCTGTCGGGATGCCACGCTAAAATTCCATCGGCTTTGCCTTTTTCAATCAACGATAACATTTCGGCGAACTTTGTTCGCCCGGGTTCTTTGGCAGTTTTTGCTTCCTGAAAGGAAGCGACAATTTCAAGTTTTTCTTTGGCGGCAAACTCCTGCAACTCTGCGAGTTGCGCTTCAATGGATAAAACCTGTCTGTCTTTGTCTTCTGTTGATTTGCGGGTATAAATTATGTATCTCATAGTTTTTAATTAAAATTTTCTTTTACTTACAAAACCAAAAATTGATTTTTTCTTTCAAATTCCCGTTTAATTTAGCCGCCGAGCCGCAAAGCGGCGAGGCGGAAACATTGACATATCCGAAATGGTGGACTATTCTTAAATTAGCTCGAACGTTTTTCGCCCCTCGCTTCGCTCGGGGCAACGGAGAAGCCCAAAAAATTTAACGACTTCGCCGCGTTTTTTAAAAACTGCCAAAGAACCGGAAAAATATTGTCTCGAACTACATTTTGTAAAAGAAAATTTTTATTTAAATAATTTAAAGGTCGGAAATTAAAATAACATTGGTCAAAACAGAAAATAATTTACTAAAATCATGGAAGAAATTTCTCTTCCAACAAAAACAAAAATTGCAGCATGGTGGATGATAGGAATCAGTATAATCTTTGGATGCATAGGTTTAGGTCTAGTACTGCTAGGAATATTTCTACCTCCCGGCACTCCAGATTTTAGATATTATTTTTTTATAATAGGGATAGGAATAATTATTGGGTGTTTGATAGTTTTTCCACCTTCTCTTTTTCTCTTAAAAAGAAAAAGGTGGGCGTGGTGGTTTTCTATAATAATTTTAATTCTCGCATTATGTCCTTTTCTAACTCAATTACTTCTTACTCTTCCTTTCTTTGGTTTTTCCTGGATTCATCTGTTTTATATTGTAGTTACTGTTCCACTTTTATTCCCTCTTATTCTCCTTCTCCTCGATCGCAAAAATTTCTGGAAAATCGCCACTTAAGTCGCGACTGAGTACATCTATTTCTAGATTTTTAGAGTAATTCGCCGCCAAAGAAAAACTTGAAATTGTCAAAGAACGCGGCGAGCCGTTAAATTTTTTGGGCTTCTCCGTTGCCCCGAGCGAAGCGAGGGGCGAAAAACGTTCGAGCTAATTTAAGAATAGTCCAAAGCTAGAGATGAGAACTGGCGCCTCATCACTACCTCTCAACAGTAAAGTAGGCTTCATTTATGTGCAAAGCATGAAGACTCACTGGAAAGAGATAAAACCCTCTCCACAACCCACTTTTTTTATTTTGAAGGTGGGTTTTAATTTCCCCCCAAAATATTGACTTTATATCAAAATTATGATATAGAAATAATGGAGGTGAGAACTTGGTTAAAGAACGATTAACAAAAAAACAAAAAGGGTTAGTCATAAAAACATTCAGAGACGGACAAGATATCTTGGCGGAATTGACGGCTGTCGCTCAAAAGAAAGGCGGAATCAGAAAAGGACTAGAAGAAGACGAAGCTTTTGTCGAGATTGCTGAGAAGAAGATATCGGCTAACGTTACCATAGATACCAAACATGCCTTTAGAAGAATAACCCTTATTTTCCCGAATGCCTAGCTTTTTCGCTAGGCCTTTCTTTTTCTAAAACAACCAAGAACTAAAATCTTATTGTTTTTAATTAATCTGGCCAACCCATTTTTTCCTTTATATTTATAACTCTAAAATTCTTAAAATCCTCCCTAAAATGAATTGCAAAAAGCAGAAAAATAAGATAAAATAACCCTATTATGGAGATAAAACATCTCAGAGAAGAGTCATTAAAAGCGATTAACAAGACTGAAAACTTGGAAGATTTAGATAAGGTTTACCGAGAATATTTAGGGAAAAAAGGTAAGATTTCTTTGGTTTTCGACAACCTTAAACGTCTTTCCCTAGCCCAAAGAAAAGAAATAGGTAGAGAGTTAAACCAACTTAAAAAAGAAATTAAGGCTCAGATAGAAAATAAAAAGAGGGCTTTTTTAAAGGCGGCAAAAATTAAACAGATTGATGTTACTTTGCCTGGGAAAAAAATCTCTTTGGGGCACCTCCATCCTTTAACCCAGGTTTTATTAAAATGCGAAGAAATTTTTGAAAAACTGGGTTTTTCGGTAGTTGAAGGACCAGAGATGGAAAATGAATGGTATAACTTTGACGCTTTAAATATTCCCAAAGACCATCCGGCCCGAGATTTATGGGATACTTTTTGGCTGAAACCAGTAGCTAGCAGCAAGCAACCAGTAGCCAGTAAACTATTACTGCGAACGCACACATCGCCAGTTCAAGTTAGATACATGGAGAGAAATCAACCACCATTGCGTATTATTGTTCCCGGTCGATGTTTTCGTCACGAAGCAACAGATTCCAGTCATGAAACCAATTTCTATCATGTTGAGGGTTTGATGGTTGATAAAAATGTTTCGGTAGCCAATTTTAAAGCAATTATTCAAAAATTTTACCAAAAATTTTTTGAAAGACAAATTGGAATCAGATTAATTCCTTGTTATTTTCCTTTTACTGAACCATCTTTTGAAGTTGATATTACTTGTTTAGCTTGCGGAGGAAAGGGATGCCCGGCTTGTCAAAAAACCGGTTGGATGGAAATGATGGGGGCGGGAATGGTTCACCCTCAAGTTTTTAAAAATTCGGGGTTAAATCCAAAAGATTGGCAAGGTTTTGCTTTTGGAATGGGGATAGATAGGCTTGCGATGATGAAATACAAAATTGACGATATAAGATTATTTTACGGCGGAGACTTAAGATTTCTTCATCAATTTTAATAATTTATTTGTATATTCGTAAAGATTTGTAATTCGTAGTAATATGAAATTTTCCTATAATTGGTTACAAAGTTTTTTCAAGAAAAAATTACCTGCACCAAAAAAATTGGCTGATATTTTAACAATGCATAGTTTTGAAGTCAAAGAATTAACTAAAGTGGGAGATGATTTTGCTTTAAATATCGATGTTTTACCAAACAGAATTCCTGACTGTGCCTCTCATCTTGGAATTGCTCGAGAGATAGGAACAATTTTAAGTTTAAAGCTTCACTTGCCAGTTTATAATCTAAAAGAGGACAAAAAGAATGATATTAACGATATTCTAAAGATAGATGTTAAAGATAAAAATCTTTGCCCTCGCTATCTTGCTCGGGTTATTACCGATATTAAAGTTTCTTCGTCTCCAAAATGGTTGCAAAACCGATTAGTTACTTGTGGCTTACAACCAATCAACAATATTGTCGACACTACCAACTATGTAATGTTAGAGACAGGAGAGCCACTTCATGCTTTTGACTTAGGAAGGCTTACAAAAGATTCAAAAAAAATAGGCAGAATAATTGTAAGATTAGGAAAAAAAGGAGAAAAAATTACTACTATCGATGGTAAAACTTTTGATTTAACCCGTGAAGACTTGGTTATCGCCGATTCTAAAGATTCAGTTGCTCTGGCCGGAATAAAGGGGGGCAAAAAAGCCCAGGTAACTAATTCCACTGAGACTATAGTCTTGGAAGCGGCTAATTTTAACCAAGCGAATATCTACAGGACATCAAAAAGATTAAAACTTCAAACCGATGCTTCTCTACGCTTTTCTTCGGGTCTTGACCCTAATTTAGTCGAGGAAGGAATTCAAAGAGTTTCTGCTTTTATTCAAAAACTTACCAAAGGGAGAGTCTTAAAAGGGAAAATTGATTTTTATCCTAAGAAAATTTTTCCAAAGAAAATTAAATTAGACTTAAATTATTTAAAGAGTTTATTAGGAACTGAGATTTCTAAAGAGAAAGTGATTAAAATTCTGAAAGATTTGGGGTTTCAAATCATTTCCCCAAGAACCTCTCTAACGGCTTCTCAACTTCTGATTAAAGTCCCCACTTTTCGACAGGATATTATCATTCCCGAAGATTTAATAGAGGAGATAGGAAGAATATATGGGTATACAAAAATTAAAGAGAATATTCCTGTCTTACCTATTGTCATCCCGAAAGAAAACAGGGTATTGCACTGGGAAAACAAAATTAAAAAAATAATCCAAAGCCTGGGTTTTACCGAGGTCTATAATTATTCTTTTATTTCCGAAAAAGATGCTAAATTTTTCTCTAAACTCGCCGCTGATAAACTGAGAAAGCCAAATTTAGAATTATTAGAAATAGAAAACCCAACAAGTTCTAACACAAAATATCTCCGTCCTTCCCTAGTGGTCAATCTTTTGAAAGTAATCAAAAATAATCAAAAAAGATTTTCCAATATCAATATTTTTGAAATCGGAAAAACTTTTCAGTTAAATCTTAAAAGAGGCGATAGAAAAGAGGCCTTTGAGAAACGAATACTCGGAGGGGTAATTTTGGGCGGAAATGGATTTTACGAATTAAAAGGAAAAATTGAAGCCCTCCTTAAAAGCTTAGGGTTGACAAATACTTATTTTGATTCTTATCGAGCAGCGCCTCAAAAAATTATTTTTCCTTTTTGGCAAGAAGAAAATATTGCTGAGATAAAAATCAACGGCCAAGAAGTTGGGTTTTTAGGACAGATTTCTAATGAAGTTGTTAATTTTTATCAAATCGAAAATTCTGTTTATGCCTTCGAAATTGACTTTGAAAAACTTTTACAATTTGCTGTTGAAGAGCACGAATATGAATCCCCGTCTTTATACCCAGAAGCAATTCGAGATTTAGCGATTTTAGTTCCTCAAAAAACTTTAGCCGGAGAAGTAATTCAAAAAATCCATCTTATTGGAGGAGAACTTATCCGGGATGTTGAAATTTTTGATATTTTTGAGGGGCCTCCTTTACCCGAAGGGAAAAAGAACTTAGCTTTTCATGTAATTTATCAAGCCAGAGACAGGACTTTAAGCTCAAAAGAAGTAGATAAAATTCAAGAGAAAATCATTAACTTATTAGAAGAAAATCCTTCTTGGGAAGTAAGAAAATAATATATGACAAAGAATTCTCAAAAATCAAACTATACCGCTAAAGACATTTATGTCCTTGATGGCCTTGAGCCGGTTCGTCGGCGGCCAGCTATGTACATTGGTTCAACTAGTTCGGAAGGACTACACCATTTAATCTGGGAGTGTGTGGATAATAGTATCGACGAGGCGGTAATGGGTTATGCTAACGAGATTAAAATTTTCCTTTTGCCTCAAAATAGAATCGAGGTTTCAGATAATGGGAGAGGAATTCCTATAGAAAAACATCCTCAGACAAAAAAATCAGCCTTGGAAACCGTAATGACCTATCTTCATGCTGGAGCAAAATTTGGAGGAAAGGTCTACCGTGTTACCGGTGGACTCCATGGCGTAGGAGTTTCAGTAGTCTGCGCTCTCTCTTCTTGGATGAGGGCCGAGGTATGTCGCGATGGTAAAAAATATTATCAAGAATATTCTAAAGGAAAACCGACGGCTAAAGTTAAAGAAATTGGTAGATGCTCGGTTACGGGAACAAAGGTTACTTTTACCCCTGATCCGGAAATCTTTAAAAAAATTGAATTCTCTTGGAATAAAATTTTAGACCACCTCCGTGAACAAGCCTATCTTACGCCCGGGGTAAAGTTTAAAATAGAAGATAAAAGAAAAGAACCAATTAAAGATTACACATTTTATTTTGAAAAAGGGATTGAATCGTTCCTCTCATATTTGGCTGAAAACGAAAAATTAATCCAAGAAAAAAATTTCTATATTAAAAAAGAAACAGAGTTTACTTTACCAGTCGCTAAAAAAGATGAGGGTAATAAAATTTTAGTGGAAATCGCCTTTTGCTATACTGACAATATTGAATGCGAAGAATTATCTTTTGCTAACAATATCCATACCAAAGAAGGAGGAACACATCTTACCGGCTTTCGGGCGGCCTTAACAAGAGCACTCCAGAATTGGGGCAAGCAAAACAAAATTTTAAATGACAAAGAGAAAATAGAAGGAGAAGATATCAGAGAAGGGTTGATAGCCATTGTTTCTCTTAAAATTCCCAATCCTCAATTTGAAGGCCAAACAAAACGACGACTGGGGAATCCCGAGGCAAGGTCAGCTGTTGAAACAGTAGTTTCTGAAGTTTTGCCTGATCTTTTAGAAAAAAATCCAAGAGACGCCAGGGTTGTTATCCAAAAATGTCTTTTAGCGGCAAAGTCAAGAAAGGCAGCCAGAGCAGCCAAAGAGTCAGTCTTAAGAAAAGGAATAATGGAAGGACTGGCTTTGCCAGGAAAATTAGCCGATTGCTCTTCAAAAAAACCTGAAGAATCAGAATTGTTTATTGTCGAGGGAGAATCAGCCGGTGGTAGTTCAAAACAAGGTCGGGATAGACGTTTTCAGGCAATTTTACCTTTAAAAGGAAAAATTTTAAACGTAGAGAGAGTTCATTTAAACAGAGTTCTCTCTTCCAAAGAAATAAAATCTTTAATTATCGCTCTGGGGACAGCTATTGCCGAAGATTTTAATATCTCAAAATTAAGATATCACAAAAATGTGATAATGACTGATGCCGATACCGATGGTGCCCATATCCGAACACTTCTTTTGACACTCTTTTTCAGACATTTTCGAGCAGTAATTGAGAAAGGATATCTTTATATTGCTCAACCACCCCTTTACCGGCTTCAATCGGGTAAAGAGATTAAATATGCTTATACCGAAGAAGAAAATGGAAAGATTTTGAAAGATTTCAAAGGAAGGCCCGTTTCTATTCAGCGCTACAAGGGATTAGGAGAGATGAATCCTGAGCAACTTTGGGAGACAACAATGGATCCTCAGAGAAGGATTTTAAAACAAGTCACCATTCCCGACGCCCAAGAAGCTGACCGCATTTTTGATATTTTAATGGGAAAGGAAGTATTACCTCGAAAGCAATTTATTCAAACTTACGCCAAGGAGGTAAAGAACCTGGATATATAAAAATTAAAATATCAAAAATTGGGAAAGGGGTCGGGGAAACTGGAGTTTCTCCGTGGCGGAAAGATTAAAACCGAAGGGTTTTAAAGAGCAAAGCGACATTTTTGCATATTTTAATGGGAAAGGAAGTATTACCTCGAAAGCAATTTATTCAAACTTACGCCAAGGAGGTAAAGAACCTGGATATATAAAATTGTAAAAAAGACTTGATGGATTTTTTAAATAATTTCTTATTGTTTGTCTTAGGAATTTTTGTTATTTTTAGTCTTCTTTTTTTGATTTTTCTTTGCTTTAATGTAATTTCTCTTTTCTTTGGCGCTCCTTATGTAAAATCTAAAAAGAAAGCGATGGAAGAGATGTTAAAAATTGCTCAGATTAAAAAAGATGATGTAATTTTTGATTTAGGCTCGGGAGACGGGGCTCTCCTTATAAAAGCGGCAAAAAAATATAGATTTAAAGAGGCCTGGGGAGTGGAAATTAATCCTATTTTGGCTTTGTTAAGTAAAATTAAAATAATTCTTTCCGGAACTCAGGGCAAAATCAAGATAAAACAAGGTAATTTTTTGAAAGAATACTTAAAAGAAGCAACAATTATTTTTACCTATCTTTTACCAGGCATTCAGGTAAAACTTGAAAAAAAATTTCAAAAAGAATTAAGACCTGGCACACGAATAATATCAAATAGTTTCCCGTTCCCCAATCTTATTTTAAAACAGAAAATTCAATGTTCTGGCCTTGGTAAAATGAAAACATATATTAGAGAATATACGATTTAGTGAAAGATATATGAAAAATTATCTTTCAAATTTATACCACTTTTTGTGGGCTTTTTTTTCAGCCCTATTTTTTTCTTTCCCTTCAAGAAAAATGAAAGTTATAGGAGTAACTGGCACTTCAGGCAAATCAACAGTAGTGGACTTAACAAGTAACATTTTAGAAGAGGCAGGATATAAAATTGCTGCCCTGTCTTCAATTAAGATTAAAATTAGAGATAAGGAGGAAGAAAATCTTTTTAAGATGACCATGCCTGGTAGAGGATATTTACAGAGTTTTTTAAAGAAAGCCCAAGACAAAAGATGTCGATATGTCATTCTTGAGGTAACTTCGGAAGGAATTTTACAGCACCGTCACAGATTTATTAATTTTGATACCGCCGTCTTTACCACTCTTTACCCAGAGCATATTGAGAGACATGGTAATTTCGAAAATTACAAGGCCGCCAAAGGAAAGATTTTCCGAGCGACAAAGAAAGTTCATATTTTAAATTTAGATGATAAAAATGTAAATTATTTCCTCCAATTCCCAGCCAAAAGAAAAATTGGTTTTACAATCAGCAACCAGCAAATGGTAAGTAGCTTTTCTCAAGAAAAGTCTTTAGTAATTAAAGCTGAGAATACTCAAGTTTTACCACTTGGCACAAAGTTTTCAGTAAGCAGCCTGGAATTTAACCTTAAGCTATTAGGGGAGTTTAATATATATAATGCCTTGGCAGCAATTTGTATCGGGATTTCTCAGGGAGTACCCTTGGAAATTTGCAAAAGAGCCCTGGAAAAAATCTCTGGGATTCCGGGAAGGATGGAAATTGTGATAAAGAAACCCTTTCAAGTTATTGTTGACTATGCTCACACTCCCGATGCTCTCCAGAAAGTGTATTCTATACTTTCTGAAAAATCCAAAATCCAAAATCCAAAATCCAAAATGATTTGTGTCTTAGGTTCTTGTGGTGGAGGAAGAGATAAATGGAAAAGACCGACATTAGGCAAAATTGCCTCTCAATTCTGTGATGAGATTATAATTACTAACGAAGACCCTTATGACGAACCACCAATGGAGATTATCGAGCAAGTTTTTAAAGGAGTGACAAGCAACAAGCAACAAGTAACAAGAAAAATTTTAGATAGAAGAGAAGGGGTTAGAGAGGCTTTAAAATTAGCAAAACCTCAAGATACTGTTATTATTACGGGAAAAGGTTGCGAACCTTGGATGTGTATTGCGAGAGGAAGGAAGACACCGTGGGATGACAGGCAAGTAGTAAAAGAAGAACTCCGGAAACTCCAAAAATAAAATCTTATTTGTATATTCGCCCCGGTAGCAGAGCGTGGCTCGCTACGGGGCAGCCCCGAAGTGAACTCCGTTCTACTTCTGGGGCGTAATAAATTTGTAATTCCTAGGGATATGAAAAAATTTGAGATTTTGCCTCATATAGCCGACTTCAAAATAAAATCCTTTGGCAAGACAAAAGAGGAACTTTTTTTAAATAGCCTCTTGGCTATGATAGAGGGTTTTAAACCAGAAATGGAAAAGCCAGAAAGTAAAATTGAAAGAAAAGTTAAAATAAAATCTCCTGATTTTGCTGCTCTTTTAGTTGATTTTCTAAACGAAGTCCTTTATTTAGCTCAAACTGAAAAAGCAATTTTTAAAAATATTAAATTTGAGAAATTCTCAGAGACAGAACTTAAAGCCCAACTTTTTGGCCAAAAAGTTAAAAGATTTAACGAAGATATTAAGGCAGTAACATACCATAACTTAGATATTCATCAAAAAGAAGATGGCTCTTGGGAAGCAACAGTTTTGTTTGATATCTAGAGTGCTGCGAAGTTGAGATTATTAGTTGATTCTCCTTCAAATACTGGTATTTGTATATGTAGTTCTGTTACAATATATTGTGCGAGAGAGTTAAAAGGATTTACATTCTAATATAATCCAATTTTTAACCTATTAATATGATATATTTAGGCGCTGATCACGGGGGTTTTACCTTTAAAGAAAAAATTAAGAAATTTTTAGATGAGTTCAAGGTAGAATATCAAGACTTGGGCGATTTAAAATTTGAGCCAAACGATGATTTTACTGATTACGCGATAATTGTAGCTAAAAAGGTTATCGAAACAGGCGGAAAAGGTATACTTATTTGTACTAATGGTTTGGGGACATCTATGGTAGCTAATAAAGTTAAAGGAATAAGAGCGGTCAATGTTACAACCAAAAAAGTTGCTGAGCAGGCTCGAGAGCACCTCGATTCCAATATCTTATGTATAGGAGCCCATGTTGTTTCTTTCAAAAATACTAAGAAAATTATTAAAACCTGGTTAGGAACAGAGTTTTTTAAAAAAGAAAAGTATATTAGAAGATTAGAGAAGTTAAACCAAATAGAAAGAGAAGTTTTTAAATGAGCGGAGTCAACAAAACAAAATTGGAAGCCACCATTTTATTTGATATATAGTAGGTTATTAGTTGTTAGTTTTTTGTTTGTTTAATCTTTTTATCTCATCTCTGATTTTTGCTGCCTTCTCAAAATCAAGTTCTTTCGCTGCTTTTTCCATTTCCTTTTTTAAATATTTTATGTCCTTAATCTTGGCTAATTCTACCAGGCCCTTTATTTTTACTTCTTCTTGAGCCCATTCCCACTCTCTAATCTCTTTTTTGATGGGGCTGGGGGTAATATGATGAATCTTATTATATTCCTCTTGGATCTTCCTTCTTCTTTGACTTTCTTTTAGAGCTTTCTTAATTGAGCCAGTAATTTCATCGGCATACATAACTACTCTTCCTTTGAGATGTCGAGCAGCTCTTCCCATGGTTTGAATTAATGTCGTCTCTGACCTCAAAAATCCTTCTTTATCAGCGTCCAAAATTCCAATTAAGGCAACTTCTGGAAGGTCAAGACCCTCTCTCAAAAGATTAATTCCGACAATAATATCGTATTTCCCCAGCCTTAAATCTTTTAGAATTCCTGGTCGCTCTAAAGTTTTAATCTCAGAATGGAGGTAATGAACCTTAAACCCCCTCTCTTCAAGATAATCCGCCAAGTCCTCTGCTAGTCTTTTGGTCAAAGTTGTGACAAGAACTCTTTCTCCGGCCTGAACGGCCCCTTGGATTTCTTTGATTAAATCTTGAACTTGGTTTTCAGTTGGTTTTATTTTAATTTTAGGGTCGAGGAGTCCCGTTGGTCTAATCAAAATTTCTGTCAAAAGTCTCGGCTTCTCCTTTTTTATCTTTGAAATTTCGTACGGACCAGGAGTTGCTGATGCATGGAGAGCTTGAGTAATTTTTTCCTCAAATTCAGAAAATTTCAGAGGACGGTTATCGAGAGCCGAAGGGAGGCGGAATCCATATTCAATTAAAGTATTTTTTCGAGCTTTATCGCCAGCTTCCATTGAGCGAAGCTGGGGAATAGTCTGATGGGATTCGTCAATAAAGATTAAAAAATCCCTAGGATAATAGTCAATTAAAGTAAAGGGAGGAGCTCCTTTTTCTCGGAACTCAAGGTGCCTTGAATAATTTTCAATTCCGTGACACCACCCAGTCTCTTTTATCATTTCAATATCGTAATTTGTCTTCCTTTGTAACCTTTCTGCCTCAAGAAACTCTCCCCCTTTTTTCAGTTCTTTTATCCTTTCATGAAGTTCAAGTTTAATATTTTCCAGAGCCAAATAAATTTTGTCTTGTGGGGTGACCCAAAATTTCGCAGGGAATAATTTACATTCAGTTATTTGAAAAAACTCAGGTCTAAATTTTAGAAATGACTTTTTAATCTCTCCTAGATTCCCTTCTTTTAACTGGGGACCTTGTGATGAATTTTGAAACATTTGTTTGATACGATCTCCTACGAGTTCTATTTTTATTATTTCTCTTCCAGTCGGCGAGAAAACTTCAATTAAACTGCCTCTCACCCTAAAACTTCCTGGCAAAAAATCATATTCATTACGTTCGTATTGTAACCGAACCAGGTTTAAAAGTAATTCCCTTCTTCCTATTCTCTCACCCCTTTTTAAGGAAAGCGAAACATTTTGATAGTTTTCTGGAGAACCAATATTATAAATGCATGAGACAGAAGCCACTATTATCACATCGTTTCTTGTCATCAAGCCTTGAGTTGCTTCATGGCGAAGTCTATCAATCACTTCATTGATTTTTGCGTCTTTTTCAATATAAGTATCGGTTTGGGGGATATAGGCTTCAGGCTGATAATAATCATAATAAGAGACAAAATAATGGACAGCATTTTCTGGAAAAAACTCTTTAAACTCCTGATAAAGCTGGGCAGCCAACGTTTTATTATGTGAGATAACCAAGACGGGCTTTTGGATTTTTTCAATAACATTAGCCATAACAAAAGTTTTACCGCAACCAGTCACACCCAAAAGGACCTGATGCTTTTTACCTTTCTTAATATTTTTACTGATTTTCTCTGCCGCCTCCTGCTGTGGGGGTGTTGGGTTAAACTTTGAATAAAGACGAAAGCCCTTCATAGGTTTGAGTGTTATCTTTCTTAAATTAATTAGATATGATATTCTAATTATTTATGGTATCACTTTAAGTCTTTTATGAGAATACTTTCTTTAACTACCAAAGACGAATGGAATAAATTCTTAGCAGAAAATCGAGGAAGCTTTTTACAAAGTTGGGGATGGGGAGAATTTCAAACCTCTCTTTTAAAAAAGATTTGGAGATTTTGTCTTGGAGAAGAAAACAAGGTCCTTGGAGAAGCTCAATTAATCAAAGAAACCTTTCCTTTAAATCTTAAAAACTTCTTATATATTCCTTACGGTCCCTGTTTTAAGGAAGAACTTTTTGTCAAGGCAAGGAGGAAAATTCTCAATTTAGTTTTCAAAGAAGCAAAAAAAATTGCCCAAAAAGAGAATGCAGTCTTTTTAAAAATTGAACCTACTTTACCATGGCCAAAAGACCTCGGAGGAGAAAAAAGCTTTAAAAGAATTCAGCCCAAAAAGACCTTAATCTTAGATCTAAAAAAATCTGGAGAGGAGATTTTTAAGAATTTTCACCCCAAGACAAGATATAATATAAGATTAGCTCAAAGGAAAGGAGTAAAAATATTCACAGCAACATACAACACACAACATACAACACATAACATGCAACAGGCAGCGAGTAAATATATTGATATTTTCTATAAATTAGTTCAAAGGACTGCGACAAGAGATAAGTTCGCGCCTTATCAGAAAGGATACTATAAAAAAATCTTAGAAAATTTACCTAGCGAATTATTCCTGGCGGAATACAAACAAAAGATTATTGCCGCTAATCTTTTAATCTTTTTTGGAAAAAAGACAACCTATTTACATGGTGGGGCAGACTATAAATACCGGAAGATAATGGCTCCCCATCTTCTTCAGTGGACTCAAATCCAAGAATCTCAAAAAAGAGGTTATGAGCGATATGATTTTTGGGGGATTGATGAAAAAAGATGGCCAGGATTAACTCGATTTAAAAAAAGCTTTCAAGGAGAAGAGTTAGAATATCAAAATGGAAAAGATTTTGTTTTTCAGAGTTTTTGGTACAAAATCTATAAACTTATTAAAGGATTTTAATTTAAAAACCTTGACCCCGTTAGAAGTGGGTTTATATGGAAAACTTACAAGATAAAAATAACAGTAGGTTAATGGCTTTACAATTAAAACTTCTAATGGGGTTGACATTTAAAATTTATTTTGCTAATATAAGGGCGTGAGTGCCATTCCGATTTATTCGGAGACTCCAACTAAAGTCGGCAAAAGGCCTTGGGGATTTCCAAGGCTTTTTGCTTTTCTAAAATATCAATGAAAATTTCTAAATAAACAAGATTAATAAAATGGTAGTGGTGTGGGTGCTTAGTCCCGAAAATCTCTCTGAACAGAGTGAAGTTACCTGCCCGCCAGTCACCTCAGCTCCGGGCTATGGCAGGCGGGGATTTTTGAGGTCCCGTATTGTCCAAAATTCTTGAATACAACATTATAATCCAATATAATATTAGTGGGCTTGGTGGTTAGCACTCACAAAAGACTTTGGAATTGGAGTAACTCGCCAAGCCCTTTTAATTCAGAAT
>Ga0210018_1000863_pt1 | contig 15899 bp, 19 predicted proteins | sample CryGeyCG2014_010_2_FD_183967 | JGI IMG/M metagenome (GOLD analysis project Ga0210018, IMG submission 183967) | Groundwater microbial communities from aquifer - Crystal Geyser CG09_land_8/20/14_0.10 (SPAdes) (version 2) | ecosystem: Environmental > Aquatic > Deep subsurface > Groundwater | place...
TGGTATGCCGAAAGTGGTTCGACGAGATGGGCTTATAGGTTCTATAACGGCAGTAATGATATTACATGTGTAGTTTCTGATGTAGGGACGTTTGCAGATTATTACGGCGTTGATGCTGCACCGGGCACATGTACAAAATGGGACTATAATTAACCGCTTCCTGATATCCAATTCTGGGAAATAGAAAATCCGAGAGTTCAACTCTCGGATTTTTGTATGCGTAATCTCGTATATATTAAAATTTCTGATTGCTTCCTCTTTTGAGCAATTCGATGTATGTTTTTTCGTCAATTTGCTGGTGGTCATATCCGTTTTCGAGATCCTCAACGGAATTTTCTTCGTAGTTCAATTTGTCGGTGAGATCTGATCCGGCGACGAGGCAGAGGTCGGCGCCTTGGCATTGCGCGGAGATGTTGTCGGGCGGATAGATCGAAATTTTCGCGCCGAGTTTTTTGGACAGGTCTTCAAGAGAAAATGGTTTGAGTCCGCCGGTGAGGTCATAGACAGTCGTGTCGCTTGTTGTCGAGTAGAGACGAGGCAATGCCTCGTCTCTACGGGCGATATTTGAAACAATAGATGAGCTATAGCCAAATTTGTCCAGCAAAGTTTTCAATTTTCCGTCAAAACCTTTCACACCGCTTTCGTTCACGATTGAAACGGACGCATTTTCCAGCTTCACAGCTGCTTTTTTCCGGCTCAGGAGCTCGAGGTCGAAAATGTTTTTGGAAATGTCTTGAATTTCGTCATATTTTCCTGTGCGCGGAATCAAAATGAAGGCCTGCACGTGCCCAAGATATACGTGCGAAACGGCCATTAGACTCTCTAGTTTTCCGGCGTCGAGCACCTTGTTTGTGGTGAGATGCATGTCAATTTTCTTTGAAAGCTCCAAAAACGATTCCAGTTCGTCGAGCGGCACGTCGGTTCGCAAATGATCGCCGATAATATTCAGGATATTGTTTATTGCCGGAAGATTAAGAAGCGTCTGAACTGAAAAAGCTTTTTGGCGGGCGGATTCGAGAATCAGCTGCTGTCGGTATGCCCTTCCGAAATCTCCGTCTTCATCGTGGCGGGTTCTGGCATATTTCAAAGCCGTTTCGCCGTCAAAAGTATAAAGGCCCTTTTCGATATCAAAAGTTTCATAGCTGAAATTCGGCCCCGGATAACGCTCGTCGTGAATGTCCTTGGGAACTTGAATCTTGATTCCACTAAGCTCGTCAATCACTTTTTTGAAGCCGTCAAAGTCAAGAGCGATATAATAATGAATAGGAAGTCCTGTGATATCAGTCAGGGCTTTTTTCAAATCTTCGATGCCGTCGACCGAACGGCCGCGGAGGTCTTTTCCGCGGGCGTAAAGGGCGTTTATTTTTGTATAGCTTTCCGTCTCCGGAATCTGGACATACAGATCCCGCGGGATGGAAAGCATGGCCGTCTGGAAGGTTTTTGGATTGACGCTGGCGATGATGATGGAATCGGTGAGATTTTCTCCCGGATAATTTTCGCCGGCCAGGCCGAGAAGCAAGATGTTTATTCTCCCTTCATTTTCTCCGCGCAAAGTTTTTTCCTTTGAAGACGTAATATCCTTTAAGCTTCCCAGAAAAGAATCCGGCGGCCGGACTTCAATCACTTTTTTGCTCGTGGCGTAGAATTTGAAAGCGAAGGCGAAAGCGGCTAAAAAAGCAAGGCCGAGAGCGATTAAAGCAATAACTATCCAGGTAATCTTTTTATTCGACATATTTTCAGTATAGCTGAATTGGCGCTCTTGCCAAGTCGCTTTTTTCCTGCTATTATAGCTGTGATGCGAATAAACGAATGAACGCGAATCTACAGATTGCGAATTTTATTTTGCAATATTGTTGTTTTAATCTCGCATTCGTGATTCGTTGATTGGCATAAGATTTGCTGATTAGCATCGTATTTTATGACTCAAGAAAAAAACAGCCCGCAATCCGAGGAGTACGGCGTGGGCGGGGTGTTTTGGGAAATCATCAAAATGGTTTTCTGGGTGGTGGTGATTATCGTTCCCTTGCGGGTTTTTTTGATTCAGCCGTTTTTCGTGCAGGGAGCTTCAATGGAGCCCAATTTTGAGGATAAAGAATATCTGATCATCAACGAGCTTGGCTACAAGACCACCGAAGTCGGATTTGATTACGGAGAGAAAGAAATTAGCTTCTTTACCGTCAAATCCTTCAAGGAGCTTGAGCGCGGCGATGTGGTTGTCTTCCGATATCCCCAAAATCTTTCCGTTTATTATATCAAAAGAATTATCGGTCTTCCGGGGGAAAAAATCGAGATAAAAGATAAGCGGGTGAAAATATTCAACTCCGAGAACCCGAATGGCTTTGACCTGGACGAAAGCAAATATCTTCCGCCAAGTGAGGAAACAAGCGGGGATCAAATCGTCGGGTTGAGCGATCAGGAATATTTCGTGATAGGCGACAACCGCAAATATTCTTCCGATTCGCGCTCCTGGGGACCAGTGCCGGGGAAGGATATTGTTGGGAAAGTATTGTTACGCGCGTGGCCGTTCAAAAGAGCTATGCTCTTTTGAAATAAAAGTTAAAAGTGAAAAATGAAAAATTTTGGTGTTGCTTCGCAACTTTATTAAATATAGTTCACGAGCGTAGCGAGTACCTTAATTTTTAACTTTTCATTTTAAATTTTTAATTTACTATATTGCCACGCAAGCAAAAAATTTCAAAAAAGGCTGCAAAAAAGCTAAAGACTGCACAGCCTCAAGAAGAGTTTCTCCTCCAGCCTCCGCGCGGGATGCGGGACATTCTCCCCCAAGAACAGCCTTATTGGCAGCAGGTGCGGCGCGTGAGCGAGAAAGTGGCAACTGATTTCGGCTACCAACGCGTTGATTTGCCATTAGTGGAATTCACAAATCTCTTTACAAGAAGTATCGGATCAGGGACGGATATTATCGAGAAAGAAATGTACTCTTTTTCCACTAAGGGCGGGGAAAGGGTGAGTCTGCGTCCGGAGTTCACGGCCGGCGTTGCCCGCGCTTATATTCAGCACGGGATGCATATTCTTCCCAGACCGGTGAAATTATATTACACAGGATCCTGTTATCGTTACGACCGACCGCAAGAGGGACGATGGCGGGAATTTTACCAGTTTGGATGCGAAGTGATCGGCGAACAGAATCCGGTTTTGGACGCCCAAATTATTCAGATGGGCTGGAGGATTATTCACCAACTGGGTATTAGAAACGTCAAGGTTCATGTGAGCAGTATCGGCTGTCCGGCTTGCCGCAAGAATTATCGCAATCTGCTTGTGCACTATCTCGAATCAAAAAAACAGAAACTGTGCATCGACTGCAAAAGAAAACTTGACACCAATCCGCTTCGAATTCTGGATTGCAAAGAAGACAAGTGTATTCAAGTGAGGACGAATGCTCCCCAGTCAATTGATCATCTCTGCGATGAGTGCCGAATTCATTTCAAGGAACTTCTTGAATATCTTGAGGAGCTGGGAATTCCTTTTGAACTTGATTCAGCTCTTGTTCGCGGTCTTGATTATTATACCAAAACAGTCTTTGAATTCTTTTCTGCTTTAAGTTCGGATGACAGCGGGAAATCCAAAAGAAATGCTCTGGGTGGGGGAGGAAGATATGACCAGCTCATAAAAATGCTTGGGGGGGAGGATACGCCGGCAGTGGGCTTCGGCTTGGGACTGGACAGACTTGTTATTGAAATGAAAAAGCTCGGCGTTCGCGTTCATAAGGAACCCAACCCCCGAATTTTTCTGGCGCAATTGGGAAATTTTGCCAAGAGAAAAAGTCTTCGCTTGTTTGAATCTTTGGAGAGAGCGGGGATTATGGTCGCCGAAAGTTTTGGGCGGGGAAGTTTGAAGTCGCAAATGAAAATAGCCGGTCGTTTGGGAGTGGAGGTAACCTTGATTCTGGGTCAAAAAGAGGCTCTTGACGGGACGGTGATAATGAAGGATATGGCCAGCGGAAATCAGGAAATAATCGATGCGGGGAAAATAGTGGATGAGGTGAAAAAGAGACTGAAAAAATGAAATTCGTAGAGAATATGTGCGTTTTTTGTAAAATCGCGAAAAAAGAAATCCCAACGGAATTCCTGTATGAGGATGATTTGACTGTTGCTTTTCGGGATATTCATCCGATTGCTCCGGTGCATGTCCTTGTGATTCCGAAAAAACACATCGAGAGCGTGGCAAATATAACTGAAGTAGATGAACGATTGATGGGCAGATTGATTTTGACTGCCAAAAAGATTGCTGATGATTTGAAAATTTCTAAGGAAGGTTATAAGTTGCTCATTCGGGTTGGGGAGTATGGCGGGCAGGAAGTTCCTCATATTCATTTGCATTTGATTGGAGGCGCGAGATTATCAGAAGACATAAAACCTATTTAACTTGTCATTCCGACCAAGTCCGCAATTTAGATAAATTGCGGGACGCGTGGAGAAATCTGCGTGTGTTAGCAAATGGTTAGCCATTAGATTATAAACGCAGATCCCTCGACTTCATCCCGCTAAAGCGGAATTCCGCTCGGGATGACAAAAAGAAAAACTGGAATTTTGTATTTTGTATTTAGAAGGGAGGTTTCAATGATCGAAGTAAAAAAGAAAGACCGGGAAAGCTCGGAAAGTCTGATAAAGCGTTTTTCCCGCCGCGTTCAGCAAAGCGGCGTTTTACTCACGGCTCGAAGCAGCCGATTTTACGCAAAGCCAAAAAGCAGACGCCAGATGAGACTCTCGGCCCAGTATCGGGCGAAAATAAAGAAGGAAGTAGATAAACTCAAAAAAATTGGCAAATTTGACGAAGAAGCGTTGAAAAGAGTGAAGAGAAAATTGGAAGGATGATGCCAATCAACGAATCTTATGCCAATCTACGAATCACGAATAATGTTTGTGGATTAGTGATTAGTTGATTAGCCCGCCTGCTTTGAAATGTCTCTGTCCACGTTTGTTATTCCTCGATAAACTTATTAGCTTGTTATTTTGTAATCGCTTAGATAATAATCAAAGCATTTCGGGCAGGCATTTATTAGTAGATTAGCATCACACCGATATGTTGCATCAACAAATCGAAACCGATCTCAAAACAGCGCTCAAATCCGGCGAAAAGGAAAAGGCGGGAGTTTTGCGCTTTCTTATCTCGGCCATCAGGAATCATCAGATCGAAATAAAAGCCAAGGACAAAGAGTTTCTGCCGGATGAAGAAATCATCACTGTCGTTCGTCGCCAGGCAAAGCAGAGAAGAGATTCGATCTCCGAGTATGAAAAAGGCGGCCGGGCGGACTTGGCTGAAAAAGAGAAAACGGAGCTCGCGATTTTGGAAAATTATTTGCCGAAACAGATTAGCGAAGAAAAAATCCGCGAAGTTGTAAAAGCCAAGATTTCCGAGATTGGGGTAAATGATAAATCCGGATTTGGAAAACTTATGGGCGCGGTGATGAAGGGATTCAAAGGACAGGCGGAAGGAGATGTGGTGAAGAAAGTGGTGGAGGAGGAGCTGGAAAAAGTTCAAAGTTAAAAGTGCAAAGTTCCCGCCTGCTTTGAAATGCGCCCTGCCTTATTATAATTCCAGCGGTGTGCTAAATACTGCCAAAGAATAAAACGCATATTAACACTCAAAGCATTTCGGGCAGGCAAAATTAATGTGTCAGGCTTTGCCAGACGAACTTTTTATGTTTTTATGATAAATGTTGATATTGCTAAATCATCGGCAGGGAGAAAAATCAGTCAATCTTTTATTAGAAAAGTTGCAAAAAAAACTCTTTTTTTGTCCGGGAAAAAAATAAATCAGTTGTCTTTATCGATAGTTTTGGTGGGCGAGAAAAAAATTCGGGCATTAAATCGCATTTATCGCAAAAAAAACAAGCCGACCGATATACTTTCTTTTAATTATTCTTCGGGGTATAATAAAAAAGGAGTTGAAGGGGAGCTGTTTTTGTGTCCAGAGGTGATTAAAAAATCAGCCAAGGAGAAAAATGTGTCTTTTCAAAAAGAATTGGCTTTTGTTTTGTCACACGGCGTTCTGCATCTTTTGGGAATGAAGCACGGGAGAAGAACGTATGAGATACAAGATGAAATTTTAAATTTTAAGTTTTAAATTTAAAATTCGTTTGTGGATAATCTTAAAAAATTTGTCAAAAGCTTTCGTTGCGCTTTTCGGGGGCTGAAGTACGTTCTCAAAAACGAGCAGAATTTTCAGATGGAATTACTGATAGGGATTTTCATCGTGATTTTAATGTTTGTCTTCGACATTCGCGACTGGCAGAAGGTGGCCCTATTTTTGGTTATATTTTCCGTGCTGGCAGTTGAACTCATAAACACAATCCTCGAAAGGGTGGTTGATATCCTGAAACCCCGTGTTCACCCTTATGCCCAGCTCATCAAAGACATTATGGCGGCGGCGGTGCTCATTGCCTCTCTCGGGGCGATCGTGATCGGCGCAATAATTTTCTATCCCTACATCAGAGATTTGTTTTTGCAGAGATTCTAGATTTTTTGTATAATTTGAGTGTAATCCAATGAGTAAAGGGAATACCGTAATCGGTCTTGATGTTGGCTCGTCCAATGTCCGAGTCGTGATTTTGCAAAAATTTGAGGAAGAGGAAAAGCCGCGCGTAATGGGAGTGGGCATTGCTCCTTCTTTTGGCATACGCCGGGGGGTGGTGGCCGACGTGGAAGAGACGGTGAGAGCGATCAGTGATGCGGTGAAAAACGCGGAACGGACTTCGGGAATCCCGATTTCCCGGGCTCTGGTGAGCATCGGCGGCAGTCATATCAAATATCAGGAAAGCCAGGGGGTGGTGGCGATTGGAAAAGCGGACGGAGAAATCACCGGTGATGACGTTATGCGCTCACTCACGGCGGCGGAAACCATTTCCCTTCCTTCGAATACGGAAATAATTCACGTTATACCGCGTAGTTTCGCCGTTGATGATCAAAAAGACATTAGGGATCCCTTGGGTATAAACGGAATTCGTCTTGAAGTAAACGCGATGCTGATTTTGGGCTCGACACCGATCATCAAAAATCTCTCCAAGTGCATCTATCAGGCCGGGGTTGAAGTGGACGATATGATTTTTTCGGCTCTCGCGGCGGCCAAAGCGGCGCTCAACAAAAGACAAAAAGAACTGGGGGTGATTCTGGTTGACATTGGGGGCGGGACAACCAGCTTTGCGGTTTATGAAGAGGGAGATCTTGTCCAAGTCGGCGTAGTCCCGATTGGCGGAGGACATATTACCAATGATATTGCCATAGGTCTTCGCACCTCGATTGATGTAGCGGAAAAAGTGAAGGTAAACTACGGTTCGGCTTTGCCTGATGAAATCGGCAAGAAAGATCAGATTAACCTTGCCGAAATTGACCAAAATGAAGAGGGAGAAGTTTCCCGCCACCACGTGGCAGAGATTGTCGAAGCGCGGCTTGAAGAAATTTTCACGATGATTGACAAGGAGCTGCGAAAAACTAACCGATCGGGAATGCTTCCGGCAGGGGCGATCATTGTCGGCGGAGGAGCAAAACTGCCCGGTGTGGTTGATCTTGCCAAAAAAATTCTGCGCCTTCCGGCCCAAACCGGTTTTCCGCTGGAGTTGGGGGGGATTGTTGACAAAGTGGATGAGCCGGGGTATGTCACAGCAACGGGACTGGCACTTTGGGGGATTGAAGAAACGATGATAAGCTCCCCGAGCAATTTGAGAGTGAGGCTGCCGGCGATTGACGGACTTCCCAAAATCAGCCACACAGTTGACAAGATGAAAGGATGGCTTAGGAAATTTTTGCCATAGATCAGTGACCAGTAATCAATGATCAGTGACCAGTAGAAATTCATTACTTGCCGCTTTCTTTGTTCACTGTTTTCTGATCACTGTTCACTGATTTTTGTTCTCTTGACATTTTTTAGGGCTGTATGCTAGATTAATTTACTGGATTATTAGTCATTTTTAAAACTTTTATGGCTGAAATAAAACCGGAGATTGAAACATTTGCCCGAATAAAAGTAGTCGGCGTGGGAGGATCCGGCGGAAACGCCATTAGCCGCATGATGGAATGCAAGTTGCGAGGAGTTGAATTTGTGTCGGTGAATACTGACGCACAGGATTTGCATCATTCAAAAGCGAGCGAAAAAGTTCATATTGGAAAAAATTTAACCAAGGGACTGGGAGCGGGCATGAATCCGGAAATTGGCCGCCAGGCCGCTGAAGAAAATCGGGACGAAATTGCTGAGGTTCTCAAGGGTTCCGATATGGTTTTTGTCACTTGCGGATTGGGTGGCGGAACTGGGACGGGAGCTTCGCCGATCGTGACCGAGGTTGCTAAAGAGGCCGGAGCACTCACCATCGCGGTAGTGACCAAACCTTTCAGTTTTGAAGGCGCGCAGAGAAAAGCAATTGCTCTTGAGGGTCTTGAAAATTTGAAAGACCGGGTTGACGCTTTGATTGTCATTTCCAATGACCGTCTTCTTCAAATCATTGACCGGAAAACAACTTTGGTGAACGCTTTTCGGGTGGTGGACGATGTTCTGCGCCAGGGCGTGCAGGGAATTTCCGACCTTATCTCGAAGCCCGGTATCGTGAACGTTGACTTTGCCGACGTCAAGACGGTGCTTCAGGATGCCGGTTCGGCTCTTATGGGTATTGGGATTGCCTCGGGAGAAAATCGGGCGACGCAGGCGGCCAAGATGGCTATCAACAGCCCGCTTCTTGAATTCTCGATTGATGGAGCCAAGGGAATATTATTCAATGTTAGCAGCGGTCCGGATATGACCATGCTGGAAATCAACGAAGCGGCTAACATCATTACCGAGAGCATCGATCCCAACGCCAAAGTTATTTTTGGCGCCACAATTGACGAGTCAGCCAAGAAGGGAGAATTGCATCTGACGGTCATCGCGGCTGGTTTTGATTCGGAAACAGTCAGCGAGTTGGCGGGAATCCCTTCGGCCGCGAGCAAAGAAGCTGCTAAAACTATTGTTGAAAAAACTTCAGCTCCCTCTCTGGTCGGCACGCCGGCAGGAATTGAAGAGAAACCGAAATTCATCATCGAGGAAAAAGTTTCGGCTAAACCAAAAAGGCAAATCAGTTTTGAAAGCAAAGTCAGTTCCATTGGCGAGGATGAAGATGAGGAACTTGAAATCCCGGCGTTTATCCGGAGGAAGATGAAGAAGTAATACTCAATATCTTCCAAAAAAAGCCTCTTGACAGGTCTTTTTTGATTGTGATAAAATTCTTATCAAGAACACAAGATATAGGGCTAAAAGGGGATTCTATGAATCGCCCTTATTAATTCTCGTTTTTTATGCTCTGTCCATTTTGCTCTCATCCGGAAACAAAAGTAATCGATTCGCGCGAATCCTCTGACGGAAAAGTTATTCGCCGCCGGCGGGAATGTTTAAAATGCCAAAAGCGCTTCAGCACATATGAACAATTGGAGCTTCTCAATTTCACCGTTCTCAAAAAAGATGGACGAAAAGAAGATTACAATCGCGAGAAACTGGAAACGGGGATTAAAAAAGCTCTGGAAAAAAGACCGGTGGATGATAAGAAAATTGATGAAATCGTGGATGAAGTTGAATTCAGGCTTCAGCAGAAGGGAAATTGTGAAGTATCCTCGAAGGAAATTGGCAATCTGGTCTTGGAAAAATTGAAGGGCTTGGACGACGTAGCTTATCTGCGTTTCGCATCAGTTTACAAAAGTTTTGGCAGCGCGGATAGTTTTAAAAAAGAAGCAGAGAAGCTTTCACATAATTCTTAAAAAACGGGGGTGAAAACAAAAATGATTGCCGTAAAAAAAGGCCAGAAAATGGTCAATCGGGGGAAGAGAGAAATATTCCAGAATTGCATTGATCGCGTGGTGAAGCGCGACGGCCGAGTCGTTCCGTTCAACCAGGAGAAAATCACGCGTGCAGTGATGAAAGCTTTTGCGGAAACGGAAGAAGGGAAATTGGCGGATGCCAAAGGAGTTTCTGACAAAGTTGTCCGGCTTCTCAACAGGAACTACAAAAAAGGCTACGTTCCGGAAATCGAGGAAATCCAGGACCTCGTGGAGCGGGTCTTGATGATTCTTGATTTTGAAGAAACGGCCAAGGTCTACATACTTTATCGCGAACAGCACCGCAAAATCCGCGAATCGGAAGAGGCATTGAAAGAGGCAGTTGATCTTGTTGACAAATACATTCAGGAAATCGACTGGCAAGTGAAGGAAAATGCCAACATGAGCTATTCTCTACAGGGGCTTAACAACTATATTTCCTCGATTGTCAGCTCAAAATATTGGCTCAACCGCGTCTACTCAAAAGCTATCCGTGATGCGCACGACGAAGGGGATTTTCACATCCACGATCTTGACAAAATCGCTGCCTATTGCTGCGGCTGGGACCTTCAGGATCTCCTGCGGCGCGGTTTTACTGGTGTTCCTGGAAAAATCGCCTGCAAACCGCCCAAACACCTGCGGACTGCCCTGGGTCAAATGGTAAATTTTTTCTATACCCTTCAAGGCGAGGTTGCTGGAGCAGAGGCTTTTTCGAATTTTGATACCCTATTGGCGCCTTTTGTAAGGCATGACGGATTATCCTATAAAGATGTTAAGCAATGCATGCAAGAATTTGTTTTCAACGTGAATGTGCCGACTCGCGTTGGATTTCAGACACCCTTCACAAATATTACCCTCGACCTTATTCCGCCAAAAACTCTGGCCAAGGAATCAGCAGTTATCGGCGGCGTTCCTCAAAAAGAAAAATACGGGGATTTTCAGGAGGAAATGAATATGATAAACCGGGCTTTTGCCGAAGTGATGGCCGAAGGCGACGCCAACGGGCGGGTTTTCACTTTTCCCATTCCAACATATAACATAACCAAAGAATTCAATTGGGACGACGAACATTTGAAGCCCATCTGGGAAATGACTGCGAAGTATGGCATTCCCTATTTCGCCAACTTTATAAATTCAGATATGGATGTGGAAGACGCCCGTTCGATGTGCTGCCGGTTGAGGATCGATAACAGAGAACTCTATAAAAAAGGGGGCGGATTATTCGGGGCGAACCCCCTCACGGGCTCCATCGGCGTTGTGACGATAAATATGGCGCGGATCGGATATCTCTCCAAAAATAAGAAAGATTTTTTTGAGAGGCTTGACAAGTTGATGGATCTCGCCAAAGAAAGCCTTGAAACAAAAAGAAAAATTGTCAGTAATTTTACGAAAAAGGGACTTTATCCTTATGCCAGGTTCTATCTCGACAGCATCTATAAGCGGCGCGGAGAATGTTGGGCGAACCATTTCTCCACGATAGGCATAATCGGAGTCAATGAAGCTCTCAAGAATTTTACGGGCGAAACCACTTCTTCCGTAAAGGGAATAAAGTTTGCCGAAGAAGTTCTCGTGCACATGCGTGATCAATTGCTGAAGTACCAGGAAGAGACGGACAACTTATACAATCTCGAGGCGACTCCCGGCGAGGGAACGGCATACAGACTTGCCAGAAAAGACCGGGAAAAATATCCCGATATGATTTTCGCTAATGGTCAAGTCGGAAAAACCAAAAAAGCCGAGCCGTATTATACCAACTCAACCCAGCTGCCGGTCAATTTCACCGAAGATTTTTTTCAGGCTCTTGATCTTCAGGAATCTCTTCAGACAAAATATACCGGCGGGACAGTTCTTCATGGATTTTTGGGCGAGCGGATTCGGGATATCGAAACGACCAAAAAGCTTGTCAAAACAATTTCCGAAAAATATTCTCTTCCATATTTCACTTTAACTCCCACTTTCAGTATCTGTCCGTCGCATGGGTATCTCACGGGCGAGCACGATCTTTGCCCAAAGTGTGTCGTGGAGCAAAAATGCGAGGTTTATTCGCGGATCGTCGGCTATATCCGCCCCGTGGAGCAGTGGAACGCGGGGAAAGCGACGGAGTTTGCTGATAGGAAAGAATTTGTGGTCGGATAACTTCGCATATATATAAAGATCGCCGAAAGAATCGAAATTTTTTTGAAAATTAACTCGGATACGATTTTTGTTGCGAAAAAATACTTCAGACGCGAATCTATCACGTATTTTTTTCGACAAAAATCATATCCTCAAACAAAATTTTCTGCAAAAATTTCGATTCTTCGGCTTTTGATATTTTTCTTTTATGGTTATTGGTGGTTTGCAAAAATTAACCTTGATCGATTATCCCGGTCATATTGCCGCGACCGTTTTCACTGTGGGTTGTAATTTTCGCTGTCCCTTTTGCCACAACCCTGAATTAGTATCAAGTATAGAGTATCAAGTATCAAGTATTTTAGAGAGGGATTTTTTTGATTTTTTAGAAAGTCGCCGAGGAAAGCTGGAAGGCGTATGTATTACCGGCGGGGAACCGGCGATTCAGCCGGATATCGTTGAATTTATTCGCAGGATCAAAAAAATGGGTTATAAAGTTAAGTTGGATACAAATGGAGCTCGGCCGGATATTTTGAGGCTTTTGTATGCTAAAAAATTGTTGGACTATGTGGCGATGGACATCAAAAATAGCCCAGAAAAGTATAATTCCACGACGAATAGCAAAGTGGATATCGAGCGTATTAAGTTAAGTGTCAATTTGATCCGAAATTCGGGGGTTGATTATGAATTCCGAACGACGGCTGTTCCGGGTTTGCACAAGGAGGAAGATTTTGCCAAAATTGGCAAGTGGCTCGAAGGAGCCAAAAAATACGTTCTGCAAGCCTTTGAAGACAAAGGAAAAATCCTTGACCCAAAGCTCAAAAAAAGGACGCAAGGAAAAAAAATTGATCTGGAAAAAATAGCGAAGAATATCAAAAAATATTTTGGGAAAGTGGAGATTCGATAGCTATGCTGTCATTCCGACCGACCCCCGACTTTATAGTCGGGGGGAGTGGAGGAATCTGCGTGCGTACGCAATGGCTAGCCATCAGATTATGAACCCAGATCCCTCGGCTTCGTCTCGACTATTCGTCGAGACTCCGCTCGGGATGACAAGAAAAAACATGTTTAAAAAATTATTGCTTATCATCATAGTCATTGCAATTGCCGTCGCTTTCCTCGGCGGAATTTTTTCAGTTCAACTTTCTCCTTTTTCAATTTCAATCGATAAGCCCGAAAAAGATTTTCTCAAAAAAGCGGCGAATAAGGCAAAAAATCTCATTTACCGCGAGGCGACAGAGCATAATCCTCCCGGCGATATGCTTCCTGATGAGATTGATGACAAAATAAAGCAGGAGATCAAAGAAAAAGTTAACTAAGAACGTGCCTTATCCGAAAATTATTTCCCCGGATTTTCAAATGAAAAGGAAATCAGTTAAATCAACTTTTTTCGCTCTTGGGACGGAGGTTGAAACAATCATTGTCGTTGCGAGCAAAAAAGAGCAGGCAAGAGCGCGAGTCGATATTCGAAAAATAAAAAATCTCTTTCGCAAGAAGCAAAGAGTTTTTTGCCGATTCAATCCCGAAAGCGAACTGTCGCGACTCAACAAAAATTTAGGCGTTTGGCAAGAGGCCTCGCCCGATATACTTTATCTTGCCAAGCGAGCGCTTTTTTATCATCAGGAAAGCGGCGGAATATATGATCCACGAGTGATTGATGTTCTGGATAATATCGGATATAAAAGCGCCGAAACGAAGGCCAAAAAAACAGAACTAAAATCTGAAAGATTCAAAAAATTGCCGGCTGATTTGAGGATAGAACAAAACAAAATATTTTTTTCCCGCCGGATGGACTTCACCGGCATTGCCAAGGGATATATCATTGACCAAGCGGCGGAATTTTTGCGGAAAAGAAGCTGGAAAAATTTCTTTATCAACGTAAACGGCGATGCCTATGCCGCCGGCCGAAATAAAAAAGGCGAAAAGTGGAAATTGCCGGTCGAGGGCGCGACGGACAAAGAAACGGCGGTTTATATTTCCAATGAGGGAGTGGCCACGTCTGGAGTTATAAAAAAGCAATGGAAACATAAAGGAAAAAACGTTCATCATCTTATCAATCCGAAAAATACGGGAAAATTTTCTTTTGAAATTCGCTCGGTGCTGGTGATTCACAAAAAAACCGAATGGGCGGATGGTCGGGCCAAGGTCTTGGTGCTGATGGGGAAGAAGAAGGGCCTGGCGTTTGCTAAAAAGAAAAAACTGCAAGCGATTTTTGCGGACAGGCGAGGAAAAATTATGTTTTCTAACATTCAAGGTTAGGGCGACCCCAACATTGAATGGTGAATGATTTATGAGAATTTATGTCAAGGTAACCCCGCGAGCGGGGAAAAACGAAGTCCTGAAAATTTCCGAAGGAGAATATAGGGTGAAAGTCACCGCTCCGCCGGAAAAAGGAAAAGCCAATGAAAAAGTTGTCGCGCTTTTGGCGTATCATTTGGCAGTGCCCAAAAGTTCGATAAAAATAATTGCCGGAAAGACGGCGAGAATAAAAATTATCGACATTGGGTAAAAAAAATGAAGAGGAGGGAGCTTATGGCGTTGGTTTGGATTATTCTTTTGACAGGAGGCCTTTTATTTTTGGCGAGGAGAGAGGAGGATACATCCTCTGACTCTGAGCAAAAAAAGACTCACAAGAGAGAGGAAAAAGAAGAATAATGTCGAAAAATCGGCAAGTCACATGGGGCAGATCAGCAAATCTGCTCCATCTTTATAATAAATCCGAAGGTCGAACCTTCGTATTTTATGATATTTCCGACTTGCGTATAACCTTTGTTGACAATCTCTTTTTGTGCTATACTAAAACCAACCAAAAATCCCCAAAACAAAAATGCTCTACGAACCGCCCAAAACAAAAAGATATATCCTCATCGGAGCCGCGACCGTCATTCTGGCTGTTTTGATCGTGGCCATCGTTCCTTTCTTTTTCAGAGACAAAACATTGCAAACTCCAACTGCGAATCTTCCCCTGACAGCCGAGCAGAAAAAAGCTGAAAATTCACTAAAAAAACTGCAAGAAATGGAAAAAAGCCAAAAGATACAAGCGCCAAGCCAAGAACAAATCCAGAATTCACTTCATAATCTTAGTAAAGAAAGCGGTGATGCCCCATCACAAGATCAAATCAAAAAGAGCCTCGATAATTTAAGCAAAATGCAAAAATAATTTCGAACTAATAAATTGTTAAAATAAAAAATATGAAGCACAAACTAAAAAAAGTCTTCGAAAACGCCGTTTGGTGGTCGGGAGTCATTATGGTCGGCCTTGTTCTCGGCGTGAGCCTCCAAGTCGTGAAAGCTTGGACGGAACCGACTGAAGCGCCTCCGGGCGGAAATGTGGGAGCGCCGGTGAACACCAGCTTGCTCGATCAAACCAAAGCGGGAGGTTTACGAGTCTTATCTCTTTTCACCCACGGATTACAATTACCGGACGGAGCGACGCCAGGAGCTGTTTTAACGGCCAAAGCGGATCCAATGAACCCTTTGATATCAACTGGCGAAGCGGCTTGGGCGCAGGGGGGGGAGGGGGAGGAGAAAAGTATGCATTAAGTTGTAGCTCTAGTAGTATTGCCGGCCAATCCTATATAATGACAATTTGTTGCAGAATGGATAACTTGAGCGGCCAGACAGAATGCAAGGTAAATTATGATTGGCACGGAGAAGGATGGAGCACATTTAGAGACAAACCTTGGTAGTATTTCTAACTTTTCCTAAAGCTTAACTTAAGGAGCTCAAGAAAAAGCGGACACGAAAGTGTTTGCTTTTTTTGGTATTATAATGATCTTGTGAAATTGATTTATTAACCCAGTAGTATTACTATAGGTAAAACCCCCGCACCAAATTCTTGCCGGTGTGTATGAACGCAAATTTGGGGCATGTTTTTGTATTGGGTTAAATAGTTTTACCAGAAGGTAATCCACCAGTTCTACTGGTGAGACTGGAATAGGTTTTACCGTTCCGGCAACCACAAAAAAAGACACAATGCTGTAAAATGAGACT
>Ga0210018_1000866_pt1 | contig 15879 bp, 16 predicted proteins | sample CryGeyCG2014_010_2_FD_183967 | JGI IMG/M metagenome (GOLD analysis project Ga0210018, IMG submission 183967) | Groundwater microbial communities from aquifer - Crystal Geyser CG09_land_8/20/14_0.10 (SPAdes) (version 2) | ecosystem: Environmental > Aquatic > Deep subsurface > Groundwater | place...
AATGTGTAGAGACTATATACCCGATCCCACACCAGAAATGGTGCGGGAATAAGATAGTCCAGACCTTTTGGTAACAAGAGGATTTCTGTAAGGATAAGGTTGTAGGTTCGAATCCTACCGCCGGAGCCAGATGAAAAAAGCTGGTCCTATTCTGTTGAAAAGATATTCTGAAATGTCAGGGGATAAAAAAGTTAGACTGGGACTTAGATTGTCGGAAATGGTAAGACAGGTAAGAAAAGAGGGGAAAGTGGCTACTGGAGCTTAAACCATGTTAGAAGATCAAGCAGAACTTCTTAAATACCGGAGGTGTGAAGCTGTTACACCCTAAGGGTGTGAAATCATATATATATCTAATCTTGACCATCAAATAAATTGTATCAGATGGGTATTTTATTCTTATAGTTATCCCAGAGCATTTTTCGCCAGAATTTGACAGGAGGAGGGGTAGAAGGCTACAATCAAAACCTGGAGCGATGAAATTAAAAGACTTTAGGAGCAAAAAAGACCTTTTTGTTTACACCGAAAGGTATGTTAACAAAGGGGCTTATTACTCCTTTTGTCACTATTCTGAAGTATCCAAATCGTTTAGGCCCAGGGATGGCGATCATGACTTTCAACTCCCTTTTCTGGAAATTGATAACTCCAAAATTGAGTGTTTAGAAACTACTCCTTCACCATCCTTATTTAAAACGTGTTTAACCTGGAAGGTTAGAATTAATCGGATTGAAGTCATGATTAGATAGATGTTTAAAGATAAGCTGGATAACAATAAGTTTGTTTTGGGCGATGGAAAAAATTACAGAACCCCGAAACAGTTGAATTTAGTTGGGGTTAAGGAGCAAATAGAGAATTTAGGTTATAAAGTTATAGAAATTGATCAGATATTTAGAAATGTTCATGCTAAGATAGAGAAAAATAGCCAAACTTATTTTTTGAAATTAGCGACAACTAGGGATATTTCTGAGAGAATACGCAACGAAATCAATTGGAATTTAGCAATTGTCACTATTCTAGAAACTAAAAGTTTCAAGTCTTTCATTGTTCCTAGAGTTTATGACTTTGGAGAAATAATGGGCAATACCTTTTATATATGTGATTTTTATAAAAATAACTTTTTAGCCTTAAAAAATCCAGCTCGATTATTTAGTCTCAAAAAATATATTCCAAACATAGTAGATACAAATATTTTTCTCCTAAGTTTACCTAAAATAAATTTTTTAAGAGACCAATTAGAGTTTTTTCATAAAACCAGTATGTTTAGGGAGTTTTACAATATGGACTTAAAATTGGTATCAGATTTACCAGAGTGTAAATTGGGAGATCTTTTGGAATTTGAAAAAAATTATTTCAATGAACTTAAAACTTGTGTGAATCACGGAGATTTTGTTCCTTGGCATATGATTAAGAATGGGAGAAATTTTGTTCTTATAGATGGAGAACACGGTAGTTCTCGATTACCTTTAGGTTACGATATTGCTTATTTTTATCACCGAGTATTTACCGGAGCTGAATCTCCCGAAATTGCTGATACTTATATACATTTAATTTATGATAGAATACATAAAAATCAGAAAGACACTTTTAGAAAGTATTTTTATGGATGTTTAGCTAATAGAATAATATCCGGTTATTGGCATTGCAAAAATGAGGACGGAAAATTTGATTTTCATAAATTGATAAAAGAAAGGTTTATCAAGAGAGAAATCTTATAAAAACATTGGTCATTCAAACCGACTATTTAACAGAAAGACCTTTTGAAATAATCGAAAAAAAGGGGATGGGTCATCCGGATACTCTGGCAGATAATTTAGCAGAGTTTTTATCTGCTAAATATTCAAATTATACACGGAAAAAGTATGGAGCTATTTTACATCATAATTTCGATAAAATTGCACTTCTTGGCGGGTCATCTTTTGTTACTTTTGGAAAAGGTTATTTAACGAGTCCAATTAGAGTAATATTGAATGGTAGAGCCTCAACTAAATTTGGCCAAGAATCTATTTCTGTTGATAGATTGTTGATTGAATGGAGTAAAGACTTTTTTAGGAAGTGTAATTGTTTATATGGAGTAGATATTGATAAGGACTTGAGATTCATTCTTGAGTTAAGTAATCAAAGCAGTCCAGGAAAAACACATTCTGGGGCATTAGTAAAAAAAGCTTCAAGAAGGTTTTGGTTTGAACCACGGAGTTTAGAAGATTTACCCGAATTAAAGAGATTGTTTTCTAATGATACTTCTTTAGGAGTCGGCTATGCCCCCCTTTCAAGTTTAGAAAAGTTTGTGTTAAATCTTGAAAAATATCTGAATAGTCAAAAAATTAAAAAACAATTCCCGTGGATGGGTACGGATATAAAAATAATGGCAGTAAAAATTGAAACTGAAATACAGATAACTCTTTGTATACCCCAAATTGCCGATTATGTTCATTCAATAGAGGATTACAAGAGAAACGTTGAGGAGTGTTTCAATATGGTGAAAGCATTATCTTTAAGGGAGGGTATCAATTTATCTAATCTTGCAATAAACACACGAGACGATTATAAAGTTTATGAAATATATTTAACAGCTACAGGTTCTTCTTTAGAAAGTGGGGACGAAGGTTTGGTTGGAAGGGGAAATAGAATCACTAAACTCATTTCGCCTTTAAATCCCTATAGCATGGAAGGGTTTTGTGGAAAGAATCCTGTTTATCATATCGGAAAGCTGTACTATCTGGCCGCCCAGATTTTGTCAGAAGACATATATATAGAGAGTTTCATATTAGGAATCAAGTTTTTTTAGCAAGCCAAAGCGGCCGAGATTTGATAGATCCTTGGGTAAAAGTAATAGTTGTGCCAGTGGGGATACCGAATGAAATTGTTTATAAGATTGAACAGAAAGCTAATAGATTTATCAAAAAAATTCCTTTATTAACCGAAAAATTAGTTGCAGGTACGTTCCAGTTAGCATAAAATTTTTAGGATAGAATATGACTATTGAAAAGAAATTCTTTGGAGACTTACTTGTAGTCTATCAGGGTTTAGATGGAAAAAATAGAAAATGTTGGGTTTTATTGGAAGGACCTAAAAAAAAGGGTGTTGCGGAGGAAAATGTTGCTGGCAAAATTGATAATCCGTTATTTTTTTTAAAGTTTTTTAAAGGGTATGGTTTTGACATTGCTAACCCGAGAGGGATTACGAACCTTCGGGGTACGACTTTATTCGTTAGTGCTGCAGTTCAAGCACTAGAGGATGTTTTGCACGGTGATCAATTACCTCCTTTGGGTCAGCGATTAGTTGTTGCCCAACCTGTTCTAAGATCCCAATTTATTGGAAGAGCTGAAGAAGGAGTTTCCACCTGTTTTGTAAATGTAGGCAGTGAAGTGATTGGAATTAGTAAAGACGATCATTTAGAAATTTTTAAAATTTGGTTAGATTTTCTTAGATATTTGGGAATAGCTCCAGAGGAATTAAAATTTGTAACTGAAGAGAAAATAGACAAATGGGGAGAAAAAAATATTAGTTCAGAAACAATTAGGGTTAGGTTTAAAGATATTTCAATTGGGGATGCTAATTTTATTATTTCTTTCCCAACTAAATCTGGCCTAATTACTGTCAGCGATATAGGTTTTGGAGTTGAAAGGATTAGGTGGTTGTTATCAGGTAAATCTTATTGGAGTTTTTTAGGTGATAGTAGTGTGAATTTTAATCCAAATGTTTTGGATTCTTGGAGTACTCTTGCCCTTCTTGGAGGAAGTGGGGTTTTGCCTAGTAACAACGAAAGGGGATATAGATTTAGAAAAGTCTCAAAGACTCTGGCTAGATTAATTGGATATCATAGAGGAACCGTTGATATTTTTCATTCGGCATATGAAAGATGGAAAAAATGGATTGAACTTCCCGTTAAAAAAGCAGAGGCGGAGAAACTTGTCCTCCGAGAACTAGATAGAAATACGAATGCTCTTTTAAAAGAAAAACTTCAGGAGCGAGGATTCAGAGATGTCGGTATAGATATAAATTTACCAAAAGGACAATTTATTAAACTCTTAAGAGGAACCTCAGTAACAAAGAGAGTTTTAGAAGAAATATTGGCTACGATGGGATATGAAACTTAAAAAATCACCATATATTTTTTTATCTGGTGGAGGCAATGCCCAACAATCAAGGCTTCTTGATTCTTTATTTGTTGAAAAAGTAGGTGAGAGGAAAATTTTGTATCTTCCAGTAGCAATGAAAAGAGATAAGATTGGCTACGAAGCTTGTTTTGATTGGATTATTTCCACTTTAACTTCCCACTCTAAAAATTTCTTAGATATAGATATGGTTACAAATCTGGCAAGTGTAAGCAGAGAGTATTTAGAAAATTTTGGAGCGATTTATATTGGCGGTGGAAATACTTATAAATTGTTAGACGAGATTAGAAAGAGCGGCTTTGATAAACTAATGATAGATTTTTTGTGGAAAGGAGGAATAATTTATGGAGGTAGCGCGGGAGCGATTGTTTTAGGTAAAGATATTTCCATTGTTTCTGAAGAGAAAGATAGAGATATTTCTTCTAAGGGGTTGGATCTGATTAATGGATACTCTATTAAATGCCATTATTCAGATAACGACAATAAAGTTATCAGAAATTTTGTAAGAGAGACTAAATTGCCAGTGATTGCTATTCCAGAGGGCTGTGGTTTAATCCTTACAACTTTAATTTCCCAAAATAAAATTTTGGGGGAGGGAATTAAAATATTCAAACAGAATGTAGAATTAAAACTAAGTAGAAAAACACCATTTTGGGAAGATCTTGTTTTGAGGTGCCTTGTTTGACTAGTAATTTCAGGAATGTTGTTATCCAAAGTATGGCTAAGCCAGATCGGGTGTCCTTAAATTTATGTTAAAATCAAAAGTTGATATAGAAAAAAATGGTAGAAAGAAGAAAGCAAGGTTGTCTCGACAGTAGATAAATTTCTTGAAGAGATCGGCATTCAAGAAGTTAGTGCTTTTGAAGAACTACAAGAAATAATAGATAGGGCAAAACTGCTGGCGGCCTCTGGAGCAGTTCCTGAATGGATGTGGGATTAATTTGTTTAATCAGTTTTTTACTTCGAACCAATCAATTGGAGTTTTGTCGTCCGGCTCGCCATTGTAGTTAACAGTAATTTCTTCACCTTTTTTAATCGGTCTTAAGGCTCGGTAAACCATTCTCATGGTTTTAAAATTCTGCTTCCAGTCGGCGTTAGGATCAAAGGAATGGTTATAAATCGAACCAAAACCTAAAACAATTGAACCGCTTCGGGTGCTTCTCCAGGGATAGATATAATAGGCAAGGATTGTCCCTTCGCATTTTTTTCTTTCTTTAGGGTTGACATTAATAATCGGACAATTTTCAATAATTTCACCCTCCTCAAAATTTTTTAAGGCAAAAACACCTCGACCTTTATTTTTAGTTCTTCTGACTTCGATCGCTTGTGGCATGGGAAAATTATACCAGATATACTCTCTGATTGGTAAGGCAGATAAACAGAGAGAAAATTGCTATAATTTTATTAATGGCTGGTTATCTTCTATTATTTGCGATTGGAGTTGTGATTCTCCTTTTTTCCACGGAGTATTTAGCGAAGATTTCTTCCAAAATGTGGGCGGCCTTGAAACTTTCACCTCTGATCATCGGTTGTACTATAGTGGCGATTGGTACTTCGTTGCCGGAAATGGCGGTTTCATTGACTGCGGTTTTGAAAGGAGATCAGGGATTGGCAACGGGAAATATCGTGGGGTCAAATATTGCTAATATTTTGTTGGTTTTCGCGGTAGGAATTCTCTTGGGACATATTAACATTGGTATAAGCAAAACCCAAAAAACCGGGTTGATGATGCTGTTAGCGACAGGGCTTTATCTTTGGTTAAGTTTTACAGTTGCGTCTCCTCAAGTTTTGGGTGTGATTTTAGTTGGTTTAGCAATATTATTCTCGCTTTTGGAGATTTTTATGGGAATGAGCGGCCGGAATCATGAAGATAAGGCTTTTGTGGCACACAAGAAGAGCCGTTTCAGTCCGGCAATGATTGGTAAGGCTATAGTAGTGGTTGCCGGCGTGATTTTGGGCGGGATGATTGTTGTTTATTCAATAGAAGAGCTTTCATTGGTTTCTGGTTACTCGACTACTATTTTAGGTCTTTCGGTAACGGCCATCGCTACGTCCTTGCCGGAATTGCTCACAATTGTTTTCTGCCGGAGAAAAGATCAAAAAAAGGTAGCTATTGGCAGTATTCTTGGCAGTAATACTTATAATCTTCTTTTGGTTGGTGGAATTGTTCAGTTTTTTTCTAGTGCAAAGCCGACCTTCGGGACAAATTTGCATTTTCTGATTTTTTCGGCGGTTTGCGGAGCGGCTCTGGTTTTTGCCTACGCCGACAAAAAAGTGCCTAAAAAAATCGGTTTTTTTCTTTTACTTTTCTTTTTTATATATATTTTTACTTTAAGATAGATGGAAGAAAAACCTGTTCCCCGCGTTCCTCCGCTATGGACGCTTTTGGGCCCGGCTTTTATTTGGGCTTCAGTTGCTCAAGGATCCGGGGAGTTAATTTGGTGGCCATATTTTACGGCCAAGTATGGGACAGCGTTGATTGGGTTGATTTTGCCTGCCAGCTTGTTGCAATTTTTTATTAATCAGGAAATCGCTCGTTATACTGCCTTGACCGGTGAGGGGATTTGGTCGGGGTTCAGAAAAGTTAGTAAAGCTTATTCTTTCTTTCTTTTTCTTTTAGCTTTTATTTGTTTTTTGTGGTTTGGAGGCTACGCTTCGGCGGGCGGAACCGCTCTTTATCATTTGACTTTTTTTCCCGCGGGGGTAGGCGAGCGAACCGGTTCTCTTTTTTGGGCTTATTTATCAATCGCCGTTTTTTCTTTTGGCCTTCTTTTTTCTAAAATTGTTTACGAATTCATTGAGAAATTAATGAAAGTAGTTATTGCTATCACTCTGGTGGGTTTGCTGGTGACAGTTTTCCAACCGGAAATTCTTGGTTATTTATTTGTTTTCTTAAAGGGGATTTTCAATCCTTTGGCGATTCATTTTCCCGCCAATTGGGAGAAAGCGGACACTCCCAACTTGGTTACGGCAATTGCTTACGCTGGCATGGGTGGATTTTTGAATTTGATGTATTCTTACTGGCTGAGGGACAAAGGAGTCGGCATGGCAAAATATTTTGGCCGAGTGACCAGTCCGTTTACTGGCAAAGTAGAGATTATCCCGGCAGTTGGTTTTAAGTTTAGTGATACTCCAGAGAACCGAAAAAACTGGCGCTCTTGGACAAGATACTTGAGGTTTGATAATTTTACTGCCATTGGGTTGAATACCTTCACTTTATGTTTGACCACTCTTTTGGCTTTAGCGATTTTAAACCCAAGAGGCGAATACCCGGAAGGCTGGAGAATTGCTGTTGTTCAGGCGCGTTTTTTTGAAATCTCTTTTGGTGCCTTAGGAAAGTCAGTTTTTCTAATCGTCGCTGCCCTTTTCTTGGTAGATACTTGGTTAGGACTAGCTGACGGAGTTGCTCGGCAATTCGCTGATTTTACTTTTTCTACCTTTTCGTTTGCTCGTAAAAGAACTTACCGCTTTTGGTATTATCTTTGGTTAGGCTGGTTGATTGTGGTTAGCTCGTTGACTATGTTGTTGGCGCAACCAGGAAGTTTGATTACCATTGCCGGGGTGATCTCGATCTTTGCTTTTGTTCTTTTTATTCCTTTACTTTGGCGATTGAATTTTCGTTTATTGCCTAAGATTTACCCTGTTTTTACTAAACCGCGAAAGATTACCGAAATTATGTTGGGCATAACCTGGCTTTTTTATTTAGTAATTGCCGTCTGGTTTGTGATTGTCGTGCTGATTAGATAAATTCGTTGACGGAGATAAAATCTTGAAACATGAAGAGAAAAACAAAATTAAAAAAGAAGATTGAGATGGAAAAAAGAGAGAAAAGAGAGGTAGGAGAGGAGGAAGTAAGGGAGTTGTCTGAAGAAAGATCAAGGAAGAAAATAAAGAGGGTTAAAAAAGGGTTGAAAAAGGACAACTACTTCATTGCCATTCTTGTTAATATTGTCTTGATTTATATCTTCAATAATTTGGCCAAGGACGGTGTTGATTTTATTACTGATCGTTTTCTGCTTTGCCTGCCGATTATTAATGTCTTGCTTGGGGCGACAATTTTCGGGAACTTTCTATTTCTATTTAACAATGAAGAAAGATTCAAATCTTTGGTTCGCATAATCTTAAACATTTTGAGTATCGCAGCAATGTATACTCTCTATAAAAATTTTCCTTTTGTTTTTTCGGGAATTTCTTTTCTGAATCTTGAGTTTTTAGTGAAAGTTACCTTACTTTTGGGAATGGTTGCCACCGGAGTCGCGACCATAATCGAATTTTTTAAGGTTGTTTTCAATACTTTTGATTGGAAATAGGTTGAAAATTTCTTTACCTTGGTAAGTTCAAAGCTGGCTAATATGGAGGGTTGCGGTTTTGGTGTATGAGTTTAGTTATGGTGCGGCCCATCCAGGAACACATGCGAAGTTTGTGGACACTTTCAACCTCACGCTTTCGACTTTTAGGTTTTTGCCTTTGGCGGATTCGGGAAGCTCACCGCAGGCAGGCTCAGGCCAAGGAGAGTAAATCTACTTCTTAATCATCCCTAATTGATATTTTTTAACTTCCTCAAAAATTTTTTCTTTTGCCTTTTCCCAAGAAAAGTTTTTATCAAGAATTTCGATTCTCCCATTTTCTTCCATAATATCATCAAAAAAAGTTAGGGCCCGTTTTATAATATAAGGATTAAATGGCGGATATTTTTTTTTGGCAGTTTTAAACATTTCCGCTAGAGATAACCTTTTTATCAGATAAAAAATATCGATATAATCCCTTTTTCTCGCTCTTCCAGTAAGGGCAATTAGCTTCATTGCGGCAATATCTGGAAGTGAAGCCAGTGAGGGACCATTAGTTTCTATTAAGGGAAATATCAAGGGGTATTTATACCAAAAAAAAGAGTTAGAAATTTTATCAATTCTCACAAACAAAGTATCTTCAGCCTTGCTAATTTCCTCAATTTTTTCTGGAAAGACTTTTTTAAGCTCGGTGAGTAATTTCTCCACCCCGAAGTGGTTACGAGTGTAGAAATCGAAGTCCAAGGAAGTTCTGTGTTTTAAATGTAAAGATAAGGCAGTTCCTCCGGCTAAATAAAACCCTTGGTTTGTTAAGAATTTGAGTTGAGGAAAAATTCGTTTTTGATCTTTGTTTAGGATTTCGTAAAAGATTTTAGTCATTTCAAAAATGAGGATGAATATCTAAAATAGCTTTTTGAAAATCATTTCTGTTAATCTTCAAACCAAGGATTTTTTGCCAATAGGCAAGAACATCTTTTAGCCAAACCCCTTTTTCTGGTTTTGAAAGAACTTGCTCTAAGTCTTTTTTAGAATAGGTTTTAGTTAGCCACCCTAAATCTCTTTCAGTTCCATAATTTAGAATTTCAGTGATGATTAGTTTTCTATCCAGGTTTCTATCCAGATTTTTTACATTATAAGAAGGAAAACAGGGTTGTAGGAATTTAGGTAAAGCCATAGCTTAATTTTACTTCAAAACTTGCTTTTTCTCAAGCAAAATCTCATAATAAACTACCGGCCGGCCAGCAAGCTGTGCGGTATCCGGCTGAGCCGGATGCGGCAAGTCGAAATAAACTTAATGGCAGAAGAAATAGAAAATCAACCAGGGGAAGAAGAAATTAAGGTTAGTTTCCTAGAGAAACTAAAAATCCACAAGTTCAAAATTTTGAGTGGAATAGTGGGAGTTTTGGTTTTTGCCGGTGCTGTTTTTGGGGCCTATAGATTTGGACAAAGACAGGTTCAACCTGCCTCTAAGCCAACCCCCACCCCCTTGCCCTCCGAAGCTCCAGCGAAGGAGGGAGATCCAACTGCAAACTGGAAGACATACACAAATACGAAATATGACTATTCAATTAGATATCCAGAAGAAAGTTCTTTTCTATATGGTAGACTTTCCTCCGAAAACGATGAATTCAGCCTGCAATATTGCCCAAGTTTCAAAGAAAAAGGAGAGGGAATATGTGGAGCTCCGGGTTTTAATTATCTCATAATCGACATTATCAATGAGGGCTACCCGGCAGCCGAAATATTAGAAGGAACATTTGAGGGGAACTATCCATATAAACCTCCAAAATGTATTAGAAAAGATCCTCGAACCAAAATAACAAGAGGAAAATTTCAGGGTAAAGACTCAATAAGGTATGAATATAATTTAGATAGTCTATCGTTTGAAAGTTTTTGCAGTAATGAAAAATTGGGAGTTCTTGGTGAACAACTGGAAATTTTCGTATTAAATGACCAGCAGCTTATAATGATTGGTATAAGAAACGCCAAGTCAAAAGAAGTAAAAACAGCGCTAAATAAAGTTCTTTCCACCTTCAAATTTCTGGAATAAGCTCAATTTCCTTAGGAATAGGTTGTGTGGTGGAGGTTCTCTATTTTTGATTGGGTGATCCTTTTTCCTTTTCCGGCCATAGAACACGATTGGCAAAAACAATTGCGCTGCCACTAAATTCTTTGAAAGATCGGCGGCGTTTTTAAAACCTCCGATTGGAAGTAGTGTAGATTATTTATTTTTTCCTAGGTTTTCAACCTGTCGCATTTCTAAAGCAATCTTGCCAACCTTGGTTTCCTCGATCAAACGCGTGTCTGCAGTGATGTTTTTTCGCCACTCCCCCTGAACAGTCAAATTTTTGTCTGGCTCAATAATTAAAAATCTTAAATTAGCACACTGCCTTTTTGGATTTTCATAATATTCACTTCCGGGAATAAAAAGTTTGGGTGACCCTGGGTAACTTGCAAATTCGCAGGGAAGGTAACTGTATTTTTTTCTTCCATACCACCAAAAAAGATATTGATAAGGGTAATCAAGAACAGAAGGAAGATAAGTATAGACATAAAATCCTTTTCCTCCGCTTTTTTGGTAAACCCAATCAATGGCAGCAAGCTCGTTTTTCAAAAGACTGGGGTCGTCAGAGGGATATATATATTTTGAATATTGAGATTTAAAAGTGGCTGCTTGCGAGAGAAAAATTATTGAAAAAAAGATCACACCGGTTTTTCTCGGAAGAGTAAACAGTGTTAAAAGGATGGAAATAAAGAGAAGCGGGGGAAGATAGATAGTGTGCCAAGTTTGCCAGCCCTTATTGCTGCTAAACCAGAGCCAGGATAAAAGCCAAAGGCAAAAAGTGATAAGTGAGAAGTGATAAGTAAAGATACGTTTATGGCACGACCTAACAAAAAATGGTGTTATTGCCACGAGAAAGATGAGAGAAAGTAAGACACTTTGAGGAATGATACTCTCTTTGAGCAGTTCTAAAAATTTTTGGGTAATGAAACGGAAATTTGTTCCTGAAAAAACACTTTGGGAAGTTTTTGTTTCTTGTAACAGCGCTCTGGTTTGCGAAAAGCCAGTGTTTACTTCAGAAATTAAATGAGGGAGAAAAAAGAGAGAAAGAAGAAGGATCGATAGAAAAATGGTCTTTAGAGAAATTTTCCGGCGAATTGCCAGGAATATTCCAGTGAGGAAATAGGAAAAAAGGAAAACAGTTGCGCCAGCAACTTCAGAGTGGAATGCTAGTCCGACAGGAACGGAGGCCAAAAGAAAAGAGTATTTTTTTTCTTGTAGCGAGTCGGTTAATAAAAGAATTAAAAGAATTGACAGAGGAACTAAAAGAAAAGGATTAAAACCGTAACGGGAAGAATCATACATAGGCCAGAAAAACTGAAGAGAAAATCCTGTTAATAAAGCGATTGTAGGAGAGACTCTTTTTGCTAACCACCACATTAAAATTCCGGTCACTATGGTATTAAGAAGAGTGAGCATAAAAACTGCCCCGAAAGGGTGACCATGGAAAATAAAGTAACCAATACTGATAAAGTAATACCAGAAAGGCCCAGTAAAAAATCCTTTGATACCGCTAGTCTCCGGTCCCTCAAGAATAATTTGCTGCCGGTTTATAATCTCTCTTGCATAAACCGCGTCTCGGCCTTGATCCATGGTGAAATAAAAATTATTGTTCAGGGTAGGAATGACCTTTAGGCAAAAAGAGAGTAGTAAAATTGTTAAAGAGGCGAGGAAAAATCTTTTGTTCATGTTAAAATCGCCCGAGTATGTAATACAATAGTACAGCATGAAGTTTATTATTGTTTCTGGTGGAGTGGTTTCTGGATTAGGAAAGGGAATTGTTACTTCTTCGCTTGCCTTCCTCCTTAAATCCCGCAGCTTTAAGGTCACCACTGTTAAAATTGACATGTATCTTAATGTTGACGCCGGGACAATCAGGCCCCAGGAGCATGGTGAAGTTTTCGTTACTCATGACGGGATCGAGACCGACGAAGACCTTGGTCATTACGAGAGGTTTTTACATGAGAATCTTAATCGCGCGAACTATATTACTACCGGTCAGATTTATCAGGAGGTTATTCAGAAAGAAAGGGCGTTTGAGTATGGTGGAGAAGACGTGGAAGCGATTCCTCATGTTACTGATGAGATTACTCGTAGAATAAAGCTTGCCGGCGAAAAACACAGAGCAGAAGTTGTTATCGTTGAATTGGGCGGGACAGTGGGTGAATACCAAAATGGCATTTTCTTTGAAGCAACGAGAATAATGAAACTTAAAAATCCTAAAGACGTTATTCATTTACATGTGACTTATTTGCCTTATTTAGCCAATTTAGGGGAGTTAAAGAGCAAGCCGGCGCAAACTTCCGTCCATATTCTTAATGGCATGGGAATTCAACCAGATATTATGGTTGCTCGCTCAGAGAAGCCTTTTGACAAAAGAAGGTTGGAAAGACTGGCCCTTTTTTGCAATGTTGAGCCAGGTCATATTTTTTCTTCTCCGGATTTGGATAGTGTTTATAAAGTTCCGGTTCTCATGACTAATTCAAACGGCGGTTTGGACAAAGTTGCTTTAAATTTACTTGGCTTAAAACCGAAAAAACACCAAAGATTAGCAGAGTGGAGAAAATTGATCGAAAGGATTGACCGAAAGAAAAAGAAAACCGCAAACATTGCCATTGCCGGTAAGTATTTTGCCACCGGTGATTACAAACTGGCGGATTCATATATTTCCGTAATTGAGGCTTTAAAGCATGCCTCTTGGAAGTTGGGTATGAATGTCGATATTTCCTGGGTTGATTGTGAAGATTTAGAGAAAGAGAAGGTATACCTGAAGGGTTTTTCGGGTATTATTGTTCCTCAAGGGTGGGGCAGTCGGGGAGTAGAAGGTAAAATTGCGGCGGTAAAATTTGCCAGAGAAAATAAAATTCCTTATCTGGGTCTTTGTTTTGGTATGCAGATGGCAACAATCGAATTTGCCAGAAATGTTTTGGGATTAAAAGGGGCGAATTCAACCGAGGTTGATTCTTCTACGCCGTATCCAGTGATTCATATCATGCCTAACCAAAAAGAATATCTTGCCAAAAGACAATATGGTGGAACAATCCGTTTAGGCGCTTGGCCATGTGTGATTAAAAAAGGAACAAGGTTAGAAAAAGCTTATAGGGAGTTTGGAAATGTGACAAATGCGCCCTGGTTCCAACCCAATCAGTTGGTCGAACCACTGAAAAACAAAAACAACTTGCTAATTCTTGAAAGACACCGCCATCGTTACGAATTTAATAATGAATTTAAAGAAAAGTACGAGGCAGCTGGTTTTATCATTTCTGGCACTTCGCCCGACGGGAAATTGGTAGAAGCGATTGAACTTGCCGACCATCCTTTCTTTGTCGGCACTCAATTTCATCCCGAGTATATTAGTCGTCCCTTGACTCCTCATCCTATTTTTGTGGCGTTTTTAAAGTCAGTGCTAAAATAAACTATGGGAGATTTTGTGAAACCAGGAAATTTTGAGGAAGTAATTTTACTCTTGGCCGCGAGGTTGAGAGATTTCCAATATGCTTTTCGGGGGACGGCTAGTTTAGTGCTTCAAGGAATACAAATGAACGTGGAGGATATCGATATTGTTGGCAATGAAGAGGCGGCCTTGGCTTGCAATGATTTATTGGCCAAATATTTGGTTGAGGAAGTAACTTTTAAAGAGTCGGCAAAATTTAAATCATATTTTGGAAAATTTGAAGTTGAAGGAATCCCGGTGGAGATTATGGGTGAATGGCAAATCAAGGATACAAAAGGGGAGTGGAGCGAGCCGTTTAACTCTTCAGGGAGGAAGTTGCTTCTTTTGGACGGGAAAGAGGTTTATGTAACTTCAGTTGAAGAAGAGCTAATTGTTTTTGCGAAAATGGGGCGCTGGACCGCCTACCAAAAAATTAAAAAACAACTTCCTTCAACCAAGAAGGAGACCCAACAGAATCTCTTTTGAGTCAATATTTCCAAATTAATCGATTACCTCAATTTTTTTATTGTTATAGTCGGTAAAACTTCTTTTTTCAAATTTCCAGAAGTCCAAAGGAACAGGGATCTTCCCAGAACCATTAGGAGTGTCGATAACAAAAGTAGGGCAGGCAATACCCGATAATTCCTTACGCAGTTTGGTCATAATCTCAACTTCCTTTTTCAAGGGAACAATAAAGTGTTCGGAGCCGATAACCGGATCACAATGGAAAATATAATAGGGTCTCACGCCTAATTCCGAAAGCCGAGTATAAAGTTCTGACAAAGTTTCAAAATTATCATTCACTTTAGTTAAAAAGACAGACTGTGAGAGCAAGATTGCCCCCGATGCCTTTAAATCTTTGATAATTTTGATGGTCGGCGGAGTAAGTTCTGCCGGATGTTCAAAATGCAAGGAAATATATAGGGTTTTTTCTTTTATTTTTCTCAAGGAGTCGATTAAGTTCTTTTTAACTAGTTCCGGAGCAGAAATCGGCACGCGGGTGTGAATACGAATAATTTTGATTTGGGCGAGTCGGGATATTTTTTTAATTGCCTCGATTAACTCTTTAGGGGACATAAAAGGATCGCCGCCGGAAAAAATTACTTCATTTACCTCAGGATATTTTTTTAAATAATTAACAATGTTGTCTATATCTTTATTGTTTAATTGGGCTTCTTTTAGTTCACTGATTCTTCTTTTGCGGGTACAAAAACGGCAATAAGAGGCGCAGGCTAAAGTCAAAAGAATTAAAACCCGTTTAGGGTATTTATGATAAAGGCCTTTTGTTTTTAGATAATCCTCTTCGATCAAAGGATCGACAAAACATCTTTTTGAAGATTTATTTTCTTCCGCCGAAGGATAAAATTGCCTTTTAATTTCCGGGAATTTTTTGGCAAGACTTTTTAAATGAGGAGAAATTTTGACTAGTAAGTTACCCGGCGGCTCCGAATCAGTTTCGGAGGGACTGTCTTCCGTGACTTCTTGGGCAGGAGTCTTCATATAGAATTTAATGATAGTTCTTTAAAAAAGCTTGTCAATGGTTAATCTTGTTCTGAATTTTTTCGAAGTAAATTTCTTTGTTTTTAGGATCAGTTTTAAACATTTCTGTTTGGAATTTTTTTAGGAGAGATTGACAGTGAGGAATAGATTGTGGATGACGAGAGAGTAGGTGATAGGAATCACCGTCGAATTGAAAATAAGGATAATTTAAGCCGGCAGAGTCGATTAAAACAGTTTTTCCTTGTTTCAGGTTTTCGTTGATAAATTTTTCTGCTTCCGGAAGATCATTCCCGGGACTAAAAACAAAAATTGGTAGTTCATATTTTTGATAAAGAAAACGGTTCGAATCGGAGGTCAAGATGGCGACATTGGGGACATTCTTAATTAAATCATAAAATCGATAGATCGGTGGATTTTTAGTTTGAGCAATCAAGAGAGGTACCAGAAAGACAAGAAAAGTAAAGAGAAGAAAAATCTTTTGCCAAT
>Ga0210018_1000872_pt1 | contig 15838 bp, 19 predicted proteins | sample CryGeyCG2014_010_2_FD_183967 | JGI IMG/M metagenome (GOLD analysis project Ga0210018, IMG submission 183967) | Groundwater microbial communities from aquifer - Crystal Geyser CG09_land_8/20/14_0.10 (SPAdes) (version 2) | ecosystem: Environmental > Aquatic > Deep subsurface > Groundwater | place...
TACTACGTACAAACCTGGGTGGGCGACTCGCCGGCCAACAAAAACGCACCCATGTTCAAACCCATCAAAGAACTCTTTAACGCACACCTAGACAACGCGAAAAAAAACGGCTTCGAGTCAATAGCGGTCGCCGCCTCAAACCAGAAGCACTTGAAGGCGTATAAGGCGCTCGGATTCAAAGAAATGGGGAACTGCTTCTTAAAACTCGAAAAAAGAATTTGATTTTACCAGTCCTGCAGGGAATACCACCGCAACAAGACTAGTATCACGACGCCCGCAACGAGCGAAGCCAAACCCGTGAATCCTTCCCCCATGAAAACCGTTTAGAACGTGGGAGATTAAAAGGATTTGTCATGCAATTCAAGCCCGAAGAATTCGTAGTGGAAGAAATCGCCTCGGACGGAAGCATAATCCAACGCGACCAGCCATTCCAACGCCCCGACTCGGAAACCGGCAAAAAATGGCACGCCCACTTCGCCCTCCAAAAAACGGTGTGGACGACTAACGACGCCTTGCGCGCGCTCGCGTGGGCCGTGCACGCCAAGCCGTCACGCTTTTCCTTCGCCGGCGCAAAAGACCGGAACGCCGTGACAACCCAACTCTGCTCGGGTTTCTGCGTGGAACCCAAGGCATTGGTCAACGCGCGCGTCAAGGACTTGCGCGTCCTCGGCGCGTGGAAGGAGAAAGAAAAAATACGCCTCGGCGACCTGAAAGGCAATTGTTTCACGATTACGCTCACCGCGGAGAACGCCGGCGTTGAACCCGACCCCGAAAAAATCCGGGAACGCACTTCAACGGGCCGATACCCCAATTTTTTCGGCCCGCAACGCTTCGGAAGCGTGCGCACGAACACGGCGCTCGTCGGCTTGAAACTCCTCCGCGGGGAAACGCGGGACGCAGTAATGAATTACCTCGCGTTCACTGAAGGCGAGAAAAGCGTTGAAGCAAGGGAGGCGCGCGAACGCCTCGCAAAAGAAGGCGACTTTCGCGCGGCGCTGGAATACTTTCCGAAGTGGCTCAAAAACGAGCGGTTCATGCTGGAATGGCTGGCAAAAAACGAAAACGATTTCGCGGGCGCCCTGCGTTGTTTGCCGAGGGGACTCCAACTCATGTTCGTGCACGCCGTGCAATCCCAACTCTTCAACGACGAACTCGCGTCCGGCCCGCCCAGAGAAGAAGGCAACCTCGTGGGATACGAAACCGCGGAGCCGACGCGATTCGAAAAGGAATGGCTGCGGGAACGCGGGCTCTCCAAGGAATCCTTCCTCCTCAAATCCTTCCCCGAACTCTCCTCCAAGGGCGGGAAACGCAAGTGGTTCGCGGAACTCCGCGAGTTTCAAGTCCTCCAAGAAGACCCGCTGGTGGTTCGCTTTTCATTGGACGCGGGCTGTTACGCCACCGAAGCCCTCTACTTTTTGATGGGCTTGAACCCTTGAATCCTCTCCAAGTGGCGTTGCGCAAGCGAACGCGACAACTGCACCAGCAAATCCTTAGCGAACCCGTGCGCGTCCTGTTCGGGCCGGTACTCGAAAAAACCCAGGACTTTGGGCGGCTCCTTCATGCCGTTGACCGCCCTCAAAACGTGCGTCGAAGTAAGATTGCTTGACTCCCACTTGGATTGGGCATCGTATGAAGAATGCAACACGTCAACATCCACGTCAACCACGTCGTGCTCTTTGTCGTGGTTCAAAGGAAGTTTGCCAACGTCCACGAACTCGCCCAAAGGAGACAAAAAAATATCCGGCTTCCCTTTTGAATTAAACATCGTATAATGCGTGATTTTTTTCGCTTCCGTCAAGCCGTTGCGTATGACCGCATCAACGTAGTTCCCGCAATTTATTTCGTGGTCGTACGGGCGCGCGTCGGTGTGCGCGTCAAAGCGCGCTACCCTTGCGCCCCCGGCGTATAAGGGGTACGCGCGGGAGTGGTTCCGGCCGATTGCTATCACCAAATCGTTTTCCTTCCCCAACTTCCTGAAATGCTCCGTCAATTCCTCCCCTTGCTCGTCGGATAAAACGCTGGGAAAATTGGTTTTGTTGGGCAAGGCGTCGGCTTCAACCAAGACCTCAACTTTTTTTCCGAAATAAGCTCCCAAAATCCCGGCCAATTCCTCGGGAACCGTGCCTGGAACGGTTTCCCTTGCCTTGACCCGCTCCCGCAACTCCCGCCTTCGTGAAAGCTCCTGCCCGCCAACAGCCCTCAACAATTCCTCTTTCTCTTTCCTGGAAAGGGAACGATTATTTTTGATTCTCTTTCTTTCGCGGTCCAAACCCGCAGAAATCGCTTCTGATTCCTCAACCAAGTGATGGCTTGTGTCCAAGCCCAAGCCGACTATGGCCACCCTCAACTTACGCGGCTCTTCAATCATTTTTGCTCAACAACGTCATCCACGCCTTGTGCTCGCCTAGGAAATTGGAAATGTTGCGGTTGCTTAACGCGCCCCCGCCGTAATAAAGCACGAAGAACGCGGTGCGCGCGTTCCCGGACTCGAACGGCTTTTGCTGGGCGAGCGAGAAGGCCTGCGCTTCCCTGGTGGGCATCAAACCGATTTCTTCAAGTAATTTCCCGTCGCACACAACTGGGGGCGCCTGATTCATTTCGCCCACGATTTTCTTGTTGATTTTTTTCAGGTCCGAGCACTCAAACTTCATGGTATTGAATTGGGGCTCTAAAAATAAAAGCGCGGGGGGTGGGACTCGAACCCACGCGGCGCTTTAGCGCCAGTGGCTTAGCAGGCCACCGCAATGGCCACTATGCGACCCCCGCACAAAAAAAAGTTAATTAATTTGTCCCACCAATGCTTTAAGTATATGGTTTCAACCATCATCAAAGCAATGAAGGATTCGCGGACTCCCGAGGAATTCGTTAACGAAACCCTTCTCCCGCGCATAAAAAACCCCGTTGTTTTGTCGCGCAAGCCACTCAAACTAAGTGGGGGCCCGCTGGCCGACGTAATTCATTTCAAAAACGGCGGAAGAATCCTGATACTCGCATTCAAACGCACTCAGAGAAACGCCGCTGAATGCAGAACAAACAACCGGTTAAGCCGGCCCTACGCAACAATAAACAACATTCCCGTCCTCCCGTTGTCCGAAGACGCCTGGCCAAAAAAAGGAAGGAAAAAGAAGGAAAAAAAAACAAAAGCAGAAGAAGGCTTGATTTGCGTGGTAGAACACAAGGAAGGCGGCAGCAAGAGCCTGTACCACACGATACCCGTTGAAATGCTTTGGGGGGACCGGAGCCCCGTAACCAAGACGGAGACCGGCCTGAGAATAGCCGAAGTCGACCTCGGTGAAGCGGAATTCAACGAGTTGGGCAGATACTTCTCGGAAACGCGCTGGCTCAATGCATACCACGAGGCAATTCAATACCTTATCAAGAACGAGGCGGGGGCAAACAAAGAGATCGCGCTAAAAAAATTTGCAACCAACGCGCACCTTGGGAACGTAAAAACCTTTGAGGAGGCAATGTGGAGGCTGAAGCGGCTCTTCAACAAAAAGAAGGAAATCATCCAAAAACTCGACAAAGCCGGAAACGAGAAAGAATTGCTTGCCGCCCTGAAAAAAACGGGTTTGGCGCCGGGCTTCCTACGCCGCCACACAAACATATTGTTGCAAGTCATGGAAGCGGCAAGAAAAACCGGAGCCAAGCAAAAAATAAGCGAACTGGTGTGGCCCTAGCCGCCCAAAAAAAGCCGGGCGGCTTCGGCCAGGGAATCAACGCGGATTATCTGGATTCTCTGCTTCAACGAGTTCTCGCCATTTATTTCCTGCGCCTTGGCTACCACAAAAAACTTTTTGCCCGCGTCCGCCGCCGCAACGATTTTCTCGGTTATCCCGCCCACCGGCGCCAGCCCGCCGTCCTCCAAAGACGCGCTGATTGCGCCGTCCTCGTCGGGTTGCACCCCGTGATACGAAGCGATTATGGCCACCGCGAACGCCGCGCCCCCGCTGTCGCCCCCCACGTCCGCTCCCTCAACGTCCAACTCAAGCAACAAGTCCGCGTTCTTCAAGGGCAAGCCCAGCGCTTTTTCGGCGGCGTCCCTCGCCTGCCTCAACGACTCCGCCGTGTCCTTCCTATAGGAAGCGTCAGAAGCGTCCACGAGAACCTTGCCCGTGCCCGGCGCGAACTCCAGTTTGAAGGGCACGAGGACGCCTTCCCCCGTATCCGAGATTCCGAGCAAATAGAACTCGGTTGTCGTGGTGGAAGGCATCGCCGAGTAACCAATCAACAACGCGATGAACGCCATTGCAACGATGAGGGGCAAAAAGTTCTTCATTCTCAACAAAAAGGAAGCCGCGCGGGTTTTTTATGGTTTTCAGGCAACGCCTTCCCACTCGCACTCTAACTCGCGCACGAACTCCCGCATTATCCTTATGCGTTGCAACGCGAAACGCTTCCCGGTTTCCGTGTTCATTGAATCCGGCAACTTGAACAGTTTTTCGTGGAAGTGGTTTATCGTTGTCTTGCTGTTACCCGCGTAAACCTCCGCCGGCTTGATTGACGCATCATAAAAAGGCTTCCCGGCCTGAAGCCCTATCTTTATCGCGCGGTAAATCCCGATGGCACCCAACGCATCCAAACGGTCCGCGTCCTGCAACACGGCCTCCTCAATAGTTTCGGCTTTCAAACCCTTGGAATAACGGTGGCGTTCAACGCATTTCACCACTGCCGCAATTTTTTCCTCAGGAAACCCTGCCCTCCTCAACAACTCCGGTGCTAGGCGCGCCGATTCAACTGCGTGGTCTTCGCACTCACCCAAGTCCTCTGCGGCGCGGCCCGCGTCGTGCAGCCAAGCAGCGGCCTCCACGACCTCAACGTCCGCGCCCTCAAACTCCGCAAGGCGTTTTGCAAGGGCTACCACGCGTTCAACGTGGTCAACGTAATGCGAACCCTTTTCAAAAAAAGAGAGGCACTCACCTCTTAGGCCTTCCACTCTTGATTTCCCCCAAACGCTTCTCCAAGTCCTCGCGCAGTTTCGCGCCGATGTCGCGCTTCGTGAAGTAATCGGCGCGGGCGGCGATGGTTACCTTGGTCGCCAAAGCGCGCGCAATCTTGCCGCGCTGGCCGGGCGGAGCCGCGTTGATGAGGGGGCTCTGGAAGATTATGCCGTGCTTTGGGGGTGCAATCCGCTTGTTCCTAAGGTGCTTGAACAACGCCTTCTCCGCGCCCAGTAATTGAATCGTGCTCGCGGGCATGCGACTCATTTTTTCAAGGTTTCCCGCCAGCGAGAGCAGCCGCGCGGCCAGCAACGGCTCCAAGAGTTCGCAGGTGTTCGGCAACTCCTTGCGCGCCTTCACCTGGACGTATTGCAGGAGTTCCTCGCGGAGCTGGAACAATTCCAGGACGCAGCGCGCCAGTGCTTCCACGGCTATCCTGTCTTCTTCCATGAAGTCGGCGCCGAAACTCTTGCCGGCTTTTGCGGCAACGTCCGCCGCCTTTTCCTTGCCGAGGTGCTCGCGCATGAATTCTCCGTCGAAAAACTTCTTGTCGCCGAACTCGGCGTAAAGACGGCAAACGGTTTCCTCGTTCTTCAAATTCAGTTCAGGAAAATTGAGTTGCACCCACTCCATCAAGCGCTGGTACAAAAGCGATTTAACGTTGTCCAAGTCGTCTATTGCGCGCGTTGCCTGGACTAGGGGCGCGTCGGGCTTTGTGTACGCCTCCTGCACGGTTTCCCGCGCTTTTTCCAGCATTCTCGCGCGGCGGCGAACAAAATCGCCTTTGCTTAACGGCTTGCGCCTCTCGTCGTCTTCCATTTCGCGGCGCGAACCGCGCCCGCCACTCTCACGCCCGCGTTTTTTCAATAAAAATTTTCCGGTCATGTCACCAATCCACCTTGCAAGAGATTAAGCCGCGAGTGATTTAAAAGAGTGCGCGCCCAATTCATAACAACATGAACATGGATTCGGTCGTGAACCTGTGCGTGCGCCGCCGGTTCGCCTACCCCTCCGCCGAAATATACGATTCCCCTGCCGGCTTCTACAACTACGGGCCCCTGGGCGTACAACTCAAACGCGGACTTGAAAACGAGTGGTGGAACTCGTTTGTTTCCTCGCGCGAAGACGTTGAAGGAATTGACGGATGCATCCTGACGCCGCGGCAAATCTGGAAGGCGAGCGGCCACCTGGAAGCATTCAACGATCCCGTCGTGTCCTGCGCCAAATGCAAGGTCAAAGAGCGCGCGGACGCCTTGATTGAACGCGAACTCGGGTTGAGCGTGGAAGGCCTGACACCCGAAGAACTCCGAAAACTCATTGACGACAAGGATTTGAAGTGCCCAAAATGCGGGGGACCCCTCAAAACCGAGGACCCCTTCAACCTCATGTTCAAGACGCACGTCGGCGTCCTCGCCGACGAATCAACCGAAGCATACCTGCGCCCCGAAACCGCGCAACTAATCTTCACGGACTACAAAATCGCAGCCAACGCCGCGCGCTTGAAGACGCCTTTTGGAATCGCTCAAATCGGGCGCGCGTTCCGCAACGAAATCTCGCCGAGGCAATTCGTTTTCCGTTGCCGCGAGTTCACGCAATACGAGTTGGAATGGTTTTACAGGGATGAAAAACCCGACCTCGCCGAATTCAAGGACTTGAAGGTTCTCGTGCTTGACGCGAAAACCCAGGAAAAAGGCGGCTCGGAAAAAATGGTTGCCTACCCGAAAATCGCGTTCAAGAACGCGTGGGTGGCTTACTGGGCGGGCGCCTGCGTGAAATGGCTTCAATCCTTGGGCCTCAAGGACTTGCGGCTCCGCGAACACGTCCCAAAGGAATTGTCGCACTACTCCTCGGAGACGTGGGATATTGAATTCAAGTTCCTGGACTGGGGGTGGAAGGAACTCCTCGGCGTAGCCGACCGCTCCACTTACGACTTGGAACAACACGCCAAGGAATCCGGCAAGGACTTGTCCCTAAACCAGGAAGGCAAATTCCTGCCGCGAGTCGTGGAACCCTCCGGCGGGTTCGACCGCCTCATCCTCGCCTTGATTGTTCAAGGCCTGGACGAACGCGACGAAAAAACCGTTTTGCGCCTGCACCCGCGAATCGCGCCCGTGCAAGTCGCCGTGTTCCCCCTCCAAAAAAAGGGTTTGACCGAAAAAGCGCGCGAAGTGTTTGAGTCGTTGCGCAAGGAGTTCCGCACGCAATACGACGAGACGGGTTCAATAGGCAAGCGTTACGCGCGGTCCGACGAAGCCGGCGTCCCTTACTGCGTGACCATTGACTACGACTCGCTGGAGGACGGCGAGGCAACCGTGCGCGACCGCGACTCCGGCAAGCAGGTTCGCATGCCTTTCCAGCAAATACCTCAAATCATTCGGAACTCGATTGAGCGGGCTTGAACAACTCTTTTGACGCCAACTTCAGCGCCTCCAATTTTTCCCTATCCCGCTCTGGACCCCTTTCATGCATTGCCCGGGCGTAATTAATCAACCTCAAAAAACTTGCGGCATCAATTTGTTTGAAGCGCTTGAATTCTTCTTCAAGGGCTTTGACGGGCGGAAGTTCGTACCTCACGAAAACCATTTCCGGCTGCAAGGCCTTGTGGTCGCTAAAAGTCAATTGAATGCCGGGAATTTCATCTTTCAATGTCATCATGGCATTCAAAGGCCGCCCATAAAACGAGTGGGTGACCATCAACCCGTCGCCATCCAACCTCAAGATGTTGTCGTGCCTGCCGTCGGATTCCTTGCGAATCCTTTGCTCAACGCGCAGGGCTTCCTCCAACGAAATCCTTCCCATCAAATCACTTCTTGAGGTAAACCGTGCGGATGGGGAACGGCACCGAAACCTTGTTCTTGCGGAACAAGTCAAGTATGCGGCGCTTGACCTGGGCTTCGGCCGACCACCTAGCCGTGTAATCCTGCACGCGGAAGATGACCTTGAAGTAGAGCGCTGAGTCCCCGAAGTTCTCGAAGCGCACCACGGGCTCGAAGTCCTTCACGATTTGCTCGTTCTTCTTCGCCGCCTCCTTCACCGCTTCCCTGAGCAAGCGCTCCACCTTGTCGGCGTCGCTTGAATAATCCACGCCCACATCAAACAACACGCCGCGGCCCTTGTCCTTGGCCGAGGAATAATTGATTATCGTGGAGTTCGCCACCTTATCGTTGGGGAGAACGAAAACCGTGTTTCCGAACGACTGAATCTTGGTGTTCCGCCACCCGATTTCCTTCACGAAACCCGTTACGCCCGACGACTCCGAGTCAATCGACACGTAGTCCCCTACTTTCACGGGCTTGTCCACCAGGATGTACACGCCCGCGAAAAAGTTGGAGAGCGTGCTCTGGAGGGCGAGGGCCACGGCGAGCCCCGCGATTCCCAGGGAAGCGAGCACGGGCCCGATTTCAATTCCGAACAAGGTCAGGATGATGGTGAAAGCCAAAACGTATATGAACAACAAAACGAGTTTACGGAACAAGGGGAAGAACGCGGTCTTGTCCTTGCGGTAACCCTTCTCGTGAATGCTCCACTTCAGGAAAGCGTTCACCAGCGAGGCGATGAAGTGCGCCGCGGCGACTATGACTCCGACGAGCAGGTAAAAGTCAAGGGGGTGACCGAACGCCACCGGGTCTCCCAGGAATTGGCCCACCGCCAGGTAAACGGCGAGAACCACGAACAAAAGCCTGACGGATCCCCGCGACGCCTCAAACAACATGTCGTCCAGCTTGGTCTGCGTGCGCGAAACCAGGCTGCGCAACAACTTGTCAAAGACCGCAAGCAGCAACTCCGCCAAAACGAACGCCGCGATTATTGCGGCGGCGACGAGGCCGTACCCGCTCCAAGGCAGGACCGAAAAGTCAATCATGGTTAATGCAACGCGGAACAACAATAAAAAGCACGCCCCACTTAAACAAAGGCGTGAAGAAATTGCACGTGCCCCGCATCATCTCGATTCAAAAACACGAGCGCACGCTCCTCGACTTCATTGAAGAAGAAAAAAAGCCGAAACAACGCGTGTACGGCTGGGACCCCGAATTCCGCCGCGAAGCCAAGTCCTTCATGGAAGACAAGGACATCCTAATCCTCGTTTTGTGGGCAATAATCTCGCCCGCAGCCGCCCTCGCCTACCTCGTGTGGACGCGCTACAACCAACTCCGCCTCCTCGCGCTCCCCCTCGCAGTCCTCGCAATAGTCCAATTCTCGTGGCAATGGGGCAGCATCATCAAAGCCGTCATAGAATTCATGTCATAAAAACCGTTTAAATCGCCCAACCGCAAATACTTACACTATAGCGGCGATGGTCTGAACGCAAACTTTTAGAAAAAGTTTGATCAAAACGATTTGAAAGCGGCGATGGTCTAAAACGGAAACTTTTTAGGAAAAAGTTTCATCAAACGAAAAAAAGCGGCGATGGTCTAACGGTATGACTCGAGCCTTCCACCGCACTTTTTTGCCTGCAGGCAAAAACCTGCACTAAAAAGTGTTGAAGAAAGCTCGTGGCCCGGGTTCGACTCCCGGTCGCCGCATTCGGCTCCTTAGGGGGAACGCGTTGGCGGCAAAACCTTCGGGTTTTGCGCCTGCCCAAAACGCGCGAGCGTTTTGGTGCATCCCCTCGGCGAGCTGCGGCGCCTCACCTCATCCCTTTTTAATGGAAGCTAACTGGTATTCCGCCTCCCCCCCAAAAACCCTTTCAATACATAAAGGCATTTGGTAGTCATGAAGGAAGCGAAAAGCCTTGACGCCGTAAACCAATACTACGCCTCGCTGAAACACCCACCCCTCCCAACTAAGGAAGAACAGGAAATCGGCAAGACCATGGACGTCCATCGATTCGTTGAGGCATTTCACCAAGCGAAACGCGAACTCAAACAGCCCACGAACGAGGAAATCCTGGCCAAACTCAACGAAACTAGGAAGCCAGGGGAAACCGCGAAATGGGGGGAGGAACGCTTGCGCAAGGCAATGGAGGAGTGCGCAAGGCGCAAAACAAACAAAACCGCTTTCCAAAACGAAAAAACGATGAGGCGAAAAGCCATTCAATTCGCGAAAAAAGCCGACCTCAACCAACTGGGGGAGGCCGCGCTGAAGGCGCGCAACAAACTCGTGTTGCACAACCGGCGCCTCATACCCAAAATCGCGGAAAAATACGCCGCGTTCGCCCAAAAAACCGACCTCATACAAGAAGGAGAGGTGGGCCTGATTACCGCCGCAAAACACTTTGATTGGACGCGCGGAATACGCTTCAATTCCTACGCCCGCTACTGGATAAGCCAAGCCGTTCAACGTTTTGCAGTTCAACAAACGGGCACCGGCCGCATCCCATTCCATGTCGGCCAAAAAATCATCAAATTCCACAGACGAAAAAACGAACTCACCAATGAATTGGGCCGCGAGCCGAGCAACCAAGAAGTATTCAATGAACTCGGGTTTGGCAAAAACGACGTTGAAGCCGTGAACCACGCCCTGAACTTCCAGGGAACGACCCGCTTGGACAAACCAATTCAAGACGGAGAAGACGCAACCAGGGTTGGAATCCTGCGCGAGGGCCCGGAAGCGCAAAGCGTGGCGGATTCAACGGAGAGAAGAACCTTCTCCCAAGAAATCAGGGAAGCCCTCCTCAAAGCGAAGAATGACCGGGTAATCAGCAAGGAACAACTCGCCCTGCTGGAAGAATATTACGGCATCAGCGGAGAAGGAGAAATGGGCCTCAGAAAACTGGGTAAAAAACACGGGAAAAGCGGGGAACGCGTCCGACAAATCATCGCCCGGGCATACGAACGCCTTCGAGAAAACCCGTTGTTCCGCGAACTGGCAGATTAATCGTAAAAGCCCTTTTAACCGCGAAAAACCATTTCCTACTCATGGCAAATGTCCTCGTCAAGGAAGCCCCACCCGAAATTGAAAAGGAGTTGGAAGAAGCACTCAAAATAAAACCCGAGGACGAGAAATGGCTGCGCGAACAGATAAAGAGTTTGCGGCTGGCGGGGTTGACACAGGAAAGCATAGATGCTTGCCTCAAAAATCCCTGGCCGCCCCTGCTAAAACCGGAGGAGGTAATCGATCTCGCCAAAAAAATGGATTTACACAGGTACGTTCAGGCATACAGCGAACTCCCGGAATCAAAAGACCACACACCCGAAGACCGGGAACTCCGCAACAAACTGAATTCTGGGGAGGGCGAACCCGAATGGAATGAAACCCGCCTTGAAGAAGCGAGAAAAGCGGCCGCAACCAAATCCCTGGAAAAACCCGCAACGCGCCAGAAAATAGAGGAGGAATACTGGAAGGCAAGGGAAAAACTCATAATCCACAACTTGGGCCTCGTAGTGAACACGGCGAAAAAATACGACGGGTTGGGCCTACCCTTCATAGACCTCGTGCAAGCGGGCAGCGAGGGACTCATCACCGCGGTCGACAGCTTTGACTACACGAAGGGGCTCATGTTTTCAACTCACGGCTGGTGGTGGATAAGGCAAGGCATTACGAGAACGCTGGAAAACGAGTCCAAGACAATACGACTCCCGGTAGGGGTACAGGAAAACATTCGCAAATACAATCAAAAGGAAAACGAGTTGAGGGAGAAGCTCAAACGCGACCCGAAACCCGAAGAAGTGTTCAAGGAGCTTGACTGGAACGAAAACCAGATCCGGACGCACCAACTCGCATCAAGACCAGCGACGAAAATAATTGGCTACGGATACCGGACGCCAACCAGCCCCGAAACAATCTTAATTCAAAAAGAAGTGTTCCCCGAACTTCTGAGGCTTGCACGCGAACACGCAAAGAAACGTTACAAGAAAAACGCCAATAGAAACGAAAAAATAATCGGCCACTGGATGAAGGAAGTCATGGAGAACGGCGAGTGGGGCGCGCTGCCCGGGACCGTCCGGCGGCACGAAGCCGAAACCGGCGAAAAACTGGACGAGGAAACCGTCCGCCTCGTGGTGAACAGATTCAAGGAATACGCGAAATCAAGGGAAAAACCCGAACCCGCCTCAAAACGCTTTTAAAGGCGTTCTGCGTGCTTTCTGGCGAGGTGGTTTCAAACCATGTTAGTTGTTAAAAGCGCTGTAGGCGACTACATCAAGAAGAAGGGAATGAGGCTCTCGGGCGCCTCCCACGACAAGCTCTCGGAACTCGTCCAAGGAAAGCTGGACATGGGCATAAAGCGCGCCAAGGAAAACAAGCGCCAAACCGTAATGCCTTACGACCTCTGAATTTCCTTCAAACTTTTTTTCCTTTATTTTTTATTTTTTCCTTAAAACCAGCAAGTCCTTGAACGTGCCTGAACGCTCGTCAATCGACACCCCTGAGTGAAACACTTTCTCCCACCCCCGGTCAAAAGCGGGGTGATACTCCACCTCAATCGGGCTGGAAACCACGAAGATGCCGCCCGGCTTCAACACGCGGCGCGCCTCCGTAATAACGCGCTCCTCTTCCTCCGGCTTGAGATAATCAACACCCACAAAGTTGTCGCTCACGACGGCATCCCGCGACTCGTCGGGCTCCATCAAGTGGGTCACATTGCCGCACCTGACGTGATCCGGCCCCAAAAATCGTTTACCCGTATCAACATTTTTATCGCTGTAATCAACGCCGAGTGCGTCCGCCTTGAAAAACTTGCGCAAAGCATACGCAAACTCTCCGTAACCAGCACCCACATGCAAAATACGCTTGCCCTTCAAGCTACTCTTTTGATTTCTGGCATCCAAAAAACGCCTTAAAGCCACTAACTCGGGCGCATAAGACGGCAGATAACGCGCAGTGTAATGCGTCTTGGAAAGAGCCTCTGACAAACCCATTTCCTTTCGCACATTCTTCCACAGGTTGGTAAGCCGTTCGTCTTCAGCGTGCTCCGACAACTTGAACATTACCCGCCGCACAAACTTCCTAGAAATGGGTTCTGCTTCGCGCATACAGAAAGGAGGTTGAAAACAACATAAATCGCTTGCGGTGAGCTGCGGGGCAAGTGCGCCGCGAAAAAAACGCTTTTTAAGCTGCGAGCAGTTACCCTTGCGAGGGGATTGCGGATGAAATACTTGGCGGTCTTCATTGTTTTCGGATTGATTCTGGCGGGGTGCATGGAAACCGAGCCCGCAACAACGCCATCGCCCTCCCCAATTGCTTCGCCTTCCCCAACGCCTTTGCCGAGTCCTTCTCCAGTTGCCCTCACGCCCCTTGAATTCGAGTACGAGGTCAGCAACTTCTTTGGTTCAAACGACCAGGACAAGGCCGGCATAACTTACTGGCTTGAAGAAGAAGCCGCGTGCTCCGGCAAGAAGGCGTTCAACGGCATCTACTCCGTAACCGGCTCCCAGATGGGGGACGGCACGGTCTGGGCCAAGACAACGTATTACTACGAGGACGGCGAGCTGGCGTCCACGGACTTCACCCAAAAAAGCCAGATAGTGTTTGAAGCCGACGACGTCATCCAGGCCCCCATAATCCTCAACTTCTTCCAGGAATTATTCGCCGCCGCAGGCAAAGACCTGACAACCAGCGAAATCTGGGAGTCCACCAAGCCCCTGCCAATCAAGGACGTCGTGTTCTTCAACAACAAAGCCAACGTCTCCGTGGTCAACGAAGGCAACGGCCACGGCGTGATTCCGTGCACCGAATTCGCGCTCTACTCGCAGGACTCTCCCGGCGCGGTAATTGCCTGCGCAACTCAGCCCACCGAGGAAGCGCCTTACTCAATCACGGTTTACATCGAGCCCGGCGACGACTGGCCCGAGAACGCGGGAACCTTCCCCACCTGGAAACTCGTTGCCGCCCCAACACGAAAAGCGTCCGGCGAATCCGCCTTGCTGGAATGCATTGACTTCGTACGCTGCGGCTACGTCAAGCAACCCTCGGGCGACGAACGCGAGCAATGCGAGGCCAAGGACAGCAAACTACGCGAGGACTACGACAAAAACAGTTGCGTCACCGGCTACAAGTGCAAGAAAGTCGCGGACATCGCCGAAGAACAAATTCGGAGCGCACAAAACCCGGCGTGCGGCCTGCCCTCCCAAGACGTCATTGACGCAGTAGAGGAATGCATCCGCAACGATAGCGGCGGCATCAACTGGTCGAACAACCAGAACGGGTGCGTGGAAAGCGCTTCGTGCTGAAACCCATTGGAAGCCAATCGTTAAGTTTAAATAACCGTGGCCTAAAGGCCACGGATTTCGGTTAGTATGCCGCCAGTTTTTGCTGGCAGGGATCGTTGTCCTCGCGTACGTAACGCGCGACCGTTTCTAGGTCGGCGTCGCCAGCGCTTCTGTGGAAGTATGCGCGGCCCCAGAAGTGGCCGCGCCTGTAGCGCAGGCGGAACTTTGGTTCCGCCCGAAACAAATCGTAAGCCGACGCGCCCTTCAAGAGCATCGCGGCACGCGCGGGACTCACGTCCGCGCGTAATTGCACGACCACGTGCACGTGGTCGCTCATGACGGCGACCTCGAGCAACTCGATGCCGTGCCGCTCTGCGGCACGAGAGAGGCTTGCTTCGCAAGCATTATAAAACTCTGACCGCTTCAGCATTTGGAAGCGGTATTTGGTGCACCACTGCAAGTGGTGCACGTTCTGACCTGGGCAATGCTGGCTCACGCTAATCAACTCCGGCGAGTCGCGCAAATTTATTGAGTCCCCGCCTGCTAAAGGCGGGGGCTCGCGCGACCGCCAAACAAGTAAAGGCATTACAAAGATTAGGGCTGATTCATCCGTCGGCTGAACCCGACGGATTTCTCAGCCAAACGTTTAAATTAACGATTGTTTTATTTAATTTAACATGTTGGATTCGTTGCTGAAGTCCGGGTCCGAAGCCAAAATCCTTGGCGTCGCCTTGTTTGAGGACGGCCTGCACCTGCGCGGAATCGCGCGGAAAGCCGGCGTTTCGCCTTTTGAAGCAAAACGCGAGTTGGACAACCTCGTCTCCCTGGGCGTCCTGAAACGCGAACGGCGGGGAAACCAAGCACTTTTCCACTCCAACCAAGAATGCCCGTTCCTCAAGGACTTGAAGCAATTGTATTTGAAGACGGACGGGGTAATCGGCTCCCTGAAACGCGGGTTGGAAGCCGTGGAAAGCGCGGACTACGCCTTCGTGTTCGGGAGTTTTGCCCGCGGCAACTACTCCGAGAAAAGCGACGTGGACGTTTTCGTGATAGGGGACGCCTCCGAAGAACTTGAAGCCGCTTTTGCAAGCATCCAAAAAAAAACCGGGCGGGAAATCAACTGGATTCACTGGAAGGCAGGCGAGGCAAGAAAGAAAAAGGACGGCTCCTTCTTCAAGAACGCATTCAAGAAAAGGATTTGGTTGAAGGGTGACGAAAACGAGTTTAAGCGAATCATTGAAGAAGGGCGAAGTGCGTAGAATCCATCCGGACGCGGCGCAGTGCCGCGCACTGCTGGCAAAAGCCGAAGCCGACTTGAAGGCCGCCGAAGACAACTTGAAGGCGGGTCACTACAACTGGGCGCTCGCAATTGCTTACAACGCGATGCTCACCGCCGGTCTCGCCTTAATGGCCTTCAAGGGCTACCGTGCTTCAAGCGACTCCCACCACCTCGCTGTAGTCAAATTCTGCGCCTCAATTCTCCCAGCGGAAACAACCCCCCTGACCAACGCCTTCAACCACTACCGCGTGCGCCGCCACGACGTTGTTTACGGCGAAGCCGGCTCAGTTGCGCCAAGCGAAGCCCGAAAAGCAGTTGAAAAAGCCCGCGAACTCGTTTCAATTATTCAAGACAAGACGCGTTGAAAACGGAAGCACTGGAAGCAACGCCTCAAACCCTTTTTAAATTTAAAACCGCTTCGGAAAAAGCGAATGAAAACAAAACACATAAATACCTCATTTCAACAAATTATAACTATGTTCAATAAATTGAAAAGATTTTCAAAAAGTTATTTGTTGTTTTTGGAGCTC
>Ga0210018_1000873_pt1 | contig 15835 bp, 6 predicted proteins | sample CryGeyCG2014_010_2_FD_183967 | JGI IMG/M metagenome (GOLD analysis project Ga0210018, IMG submission 183967) | Groundwater microbial communities from aquifer - Crystal Geyser CG09_land_8/20/14_0.10 (SPAdes) (version 2) | ecosystem: Environmental > Aquatic > Deep subsurface > Groundwater | place...
GGCTTCGCAGTATTCGTTCTGGTTCGCGCTGATGGGAATCAGGCGGATTTGCGTCGGGGAAAGCCAGACGGGAAGCATCGGCGTGCCCTTGGCCGCGGAAACCGCCGCCTGCTTTTCTAGCAAAGCGTAAACGACGCGGTCGATGCCGCCGCTAAGCGAGGCGTGCAGTATCACCGGGCGGCGCTTCGAGCCGTCCTTGTCGGTGTACCACAAGTCGTAGCGTTCCGCGTTCTCCACGTCGATTTGCACGGTGCTCAGCGCGCTCGCCTTGTCCGCGCAATCCAGGAAGTTGAATTCGAACTTGGTCACGAAGTACGCGTAACGCTCGTCGAAGAGTTCAAGGAGTACGGGCTTGTTTGTCTTGCGCACCATTCCCAAATAGAATTCCTTGTTTTCCTCGAAGAACTGCGTCTGGCAGCGGAAGGCGGTCTCGAATGGCAAACCCAGCTCGGCGTTCCATTGCACGCACAGCTGGTATTGCCTCTCGAATTCCTGCTTGGCTTCGTCCAAGTCCCTGCAAAGCGTGTGCATGTCGGGCATTGTGAACGCGCGCAGGCGCTTCAAGCCGCACAGTTCGCCGTGCTGTTCGCGGCGGAACGAGTAGTGAGTCAATTCGTAAGTCTTCAGCGGCAGGTTCTTGTACGAAATCACCATGTCGTGGTTGAGCAGGAACTGGCCGAAGCACGCGGCGAACCGCAAAAAGTATTTTTTCTCGTCGCTCTGCACCACGTACTGGCGCGCCGGGAACCTGTTCAAGTAACTCTTGAGCGCGGGGTGCTCGAAGTCGTACATTATGGGCGTTTCGACTTGCATGGCCCCGTAGTCCACGCACACGCCGTTAATGGCGTCTTCCAGCGACTTCTTGATGAGCACGCCGTTGGGCATCCAGCGCAGGTTTCCCGAATCCGAAGCCGGCTCGTAATCCGCGATGCCGTGCTCCTTCATCAACGCGATGTGCGGCGGCTCTTGTGCGTAACAGCGGTTCTTGCTGGTTTCATAGCCCGCGAACTTCGCCAAATCCTTGTTCTTGGAATAATTGAATTCCTTCGCCGGGACAAGCGAGCCGTCAGGCGACAGGATGTAATAACGTGGCTTCACTTTTTCCTCGGCCTTGAGCGAGTCGGAAACGACCATCTCTTCCACGCATTCCTTGAGCTTGACCTCGCGTCCGCCCAAGCCCTCCACGTCAGCCGCGCGGATGCTCTTGCTTAATTCGGCGAGCGGGTGCCCCTTGCATTTCAATTCGAACTCCTTGTAATAGCCGAAAACGCTTTTTCCCGCCTCGGGGCAGAATTTTCGGACTTCGGCATGAAATTTATTCAGCAGGCGCGTCGCGTCGTCAGGCGAAGCCAAGTCGCTGGACAGGTGCGCGTACGGGTAAACCAGAACCGTCTTCGCCTTTACCTCCCCGAAGTTCTTTTTCACTTCAAGGGCGGCTTGCGCCGCCACTTCATCCGTGTCGCCCTTCTCGAACGAGGCGAAAATGACCAGGCAGTCCTCGTATTTTCCGCCTTCCTTTTCCGCCGCGGACAGTTCGGGCGCGCTCTTGAGCGCCTTCTTGAGCGGCTTGTATTTCACGTAATCGCAATGCAATTCAAGCAGTTTCATGGCCAATCAACACCTTTTCTTACACTGGCGCAATTTAAAACAACTTTCGCGCGGTGCGAGGATTTAAAAGCGCGTTTTCGCGGTATTACTGCGTGAAAGCGGCCAAGAAAGAATGTCCTTGATTCTCTCCGCGCCAGCCGCGCCTTTGGTAGTTGAATGTTGTTAGATTATGTCTTGTGCCTTGCCGTCGGCTTTGCGGCCAAGTTCGCCGACCGCGAGGTTTCGCCAACCAGAGGCTACGCCGCGGGGCTGGCGTACGGCTTGCTCGGCGGCTTCCTCGCGACGCGTTCGCCTTCCTTTGCCGCGGTAGCGTGCGCGCTCGTCGCCGGCGAACTGCTGGCGGGAAAAGTGGACAAGGCCGCGCACTACCTGGCGGGAGCCGCGTTCTTCGTTACGGTTGCTGCGCTCGGCTTCGTGCAGCCGCCCCTCGCGTTCTTCGCGCTCTTGTGCGCGCTCGCAATACTCGACGAGTGGATGGAAGCCGCGGCTGAGGACTTTCCCCCCGCGCTGTCCTTCATCGCGCGCTACCGCCTGCTGTCGGATTTGGGCGCGCTCGCGTTGAGCCTCGTTACGGGAGATTGGGTTTTCTTCATCGCAATCGCGTGCTTTGACCTGGGTTACCAGCTTTTCGATTGGTTGGATTATCGCTTGAAGGGTGGTCGCAAATGGAGGAAGTAAAGGGTTTCGCGGTCGAAAAGGGCTTGACGGCAGCCCAGCTGGTGGAGCGCTTCGCTTCCTCCGGGCTGCAGGCCACCGAACTTGCTAAGGCAGTCCGCGTGGTCAAGGAAATGAAGTCCGCCAAGGCGACCGTTTTCCTGACTTTCACCAGCAACATGGTTTCTTCAGGGTTGCGCGAAGTGTTTGCCCAGTTGTGCCGCGAGCGCTTCGTGGACGTCGTGATAACCAACGTGGGCTCGATCGAGGAGGACGCGATGAAGTCGCTGGGCGGCTTTCAAATCGCGTCGTTCGACGAAAACGACGCCGCGCTGCACGCCGCGGGGGCGAACCGCGTTGGCAACATAATAATCCCGAACAGCGCCTACGAAGGCTTCGAAAAATTCATCCGGCCGTTCTTCAAGGAAATGCTCGCGCTTCAGGAAAAGGAAGGCAGGATGCAGTCGCCCACGCGAATCTTCAACGAGCTGGGCAAGCGCATGACTGATGAAAGCTCGTTCGTTTACTGGTGCGCAAAGAACGAAATCCCGATTTTCTGCCCCGCGCCAACGGACGGCGCGTTCGGCTTGCAGCTGTTCTTCTTCAAGCAGGACAACCCCAAGTTCGGTATCGACGTGACCGGCGACATGAAGCGCCTGGCGGACATAGTGCTGCAATCCGAAAAGACGGGCGGCATCATCCTGGGCGGGGGCGCGGCAAAGCACCACGCAATCGGCATGCAAATCGTGCGCGGCGGGTTCGACTACGCGGTCTACGTGTCCACGGGCACGCAGTACGACGGCTCGATGAGCGGCGCGCGCGTCAAGGAAGCCGTGTCGTGGGGAAAAGTGAAAGAGCACGCCCGTTTCGCGAACGTGGAGGGCGATGCGTCCATATTGTTCCCCCTCATAATCGCGGGCGTCAAGGGCTGAAAAAACAAAAAAATAAAAAATTAGGTTGGCGGGCAAACGCCCGCCGCATCTTTTTTGGGAAATTTACCTGTCCTTCGTGATGTCGTAGAGCGCCTTTATCGCGACGACCGCGGCTGCGGGCGCGACGAATGTGCCGATGTTCTGCATTATCACGGTTTCGATTCCGGCCATTCCGACGGCTGCGAAGACGACGACAAGGCTCGAAGCGGCCATCATGAATGCGATGGTTGCCACGAGGAACGGCATCGTTTCCTTCTCGCTCACGTTCAGGAAGCCGACTACCAGGCCCAGCACCGCAAGCGCGAGCACTATCAGGCTGGTCTGCATGCCCATGAAGCCCGCCAGGATGGCGATTACGATTCCGATGATGAAGGCCCAAGGCCCTATGCTGTTTCCACCTTTCATTACTTGGTCACCTCTCTCCAAGGCGTTAAGCCTCGTACGGGTCACGAAAAAACAATTTATTAACAATACGTTTTACGACAAGCGACGAACCCGCGGCGGTTTTAGTGGGTTTTCTGGCTTTCGTACAACCCGCGCGCTTCTTTTTCGGTCGTCGCCTCTTTGGCGGACTTGTCGTACCTGATTCGCATGAGGCGCGGGAACCGCAATGCGAGCCCCCTGCCGCCGGTTTTCGCCGCCGTGTGCATTTCGCTTTGCGTCAGCTCGTCCGCCTTGACTTCCACCACGAGCTCGGGCTTCACCCACGCGTGCGGCTCCAGCAGCGAGTCCACGTTGTCCGGCTTCTTGGGCACTTTGAGCTTGGTCAGGTAGTCGCGTAGTTCCTGCAGTTGCGCTTCGCTGAAGCCCGTGCCTATCTTGGCAATCGTCTTGAACCGCTGTTCGGCGCGCACTGCGGTGAGCAGCCCGCCCAAGCCGAACTCGGTGCGCTTGCCCTTTCCGTAGTAATAGCCCACCACCACCACGTCCAGCGTGTCCGCCAAGCCCTCGGCGTAAGACTTCTTGAGTTTTATCCACGCGAACTTGCGGCTGCCCGCCACGTAGGGCGCCTTCAAGTCTTTTGCCATCACGCCTTCCAGGCCCGCGTTCACGCATTCTTCGAAGAACGCGTCCAGCTCGGCGGGCGTCTTGACCGCCACTGCCTTCGAGAGTTCAATCAGCCCCTTTCCCGAAACCAGCGCTTTCAGCGCGGCCCGCCGTTCCGCGAATGCGACCGTGGTGTAGTCCTTGCCGTCCGCGTACATCAAGTCGAACGCGAACAGGTACAGCGGTATTTCCTTTTGCTTCGCGCCGATTCCGTGCTTGCGCTTGCGTTTTATGGTCTCCTGGAAAGCCTGGAAGCGCCCGGTTTCCTCGTCGTAACTGATGGCTTCGCCCTCGAAAATCGCGTCCTTTGCCTTGATTTGCCTGCGTGCGGCTGCAACCACGTCCGGGAACATGTGCGTTATCTTCTCCTGCCTGCGCGAGTAAATTTCCACGCGGTCGCCTGATTTGTGCACCTGCAGCCGCAGCCCGTCGTACTTTCCCTCGGCTAAACAAGTTCCCAGCTTCCCGATTATTTCAGCCGCGCTGGGCAGGCGTTCGGCCAACGCGGGGCGGATGGGGTTGAACGGCGTGGGTTTGAAGGCGCGGATTGCGTGCATTCCTTCCCGATAAAGCGTTTCCGCCACAAGCCCCAAATCCGAGGAAAGGTTGAACGCGCGCTCGAGCTCCTTGCTCAGCGACTTGTCCCCCGCCTTCGCGTACGACAGCGAGTCGATTATCGTGGCTTCGCCGACGCCCAGCCTGAGGCGGCCCGTGACGAAGCGCGTTATCGCCTTTGCCTCGATGGGCGAGGCGTTCGAAAGCAGTTCCGCGAGCAGCCGCGTCTTCGCGGTCTGGCTGCCTTGGCCTGAAGCCGTTGCAATCCTGTAAAAGTTGTCGTGCACTTTCGCCACGCTTAACTGTGAAGCGCCCAACGAGCGCTGTTTGCGCTCCTCAAGCAGGAGGCGCGCGGTCCCGCCCAAGTCGCCCGTCTTGCGGTAGGACGCCTCGATGGCGCGCTCGGTCTGCCCGGTCACCGTTGCCAGCGCGTCGATGCAGAGCTTTTCCGCCACGCCCAGCTCTATCCCCCTGTGGGGCGGCGCGATTACGCCCTGCAGCAGGTAAATGATTTTTCCGATTTGCGATTCGGGCGCGCCGTTGAGCAGCTCCGCCAAGTCGGCGGTCATTTCGAGGCGCGAGGTTTTCGCCTCGAGTTTTTCGAACGCTTCGGCGAGCCGAGCGAACTCCATTTTTCAGCGCCCCGTCGGCCACGGCGTGAAGCCGCCCTGCAGCGCCTGCAGGCCCTGCGCTTGCGTGAATCCCGCGGGGTCAAGCGGCGAGTCGTAAAACGCGCCTCCGAACGCAGCCGTGGAAAAGCCGCCCATGTAACTGTCAAGCAGGCCCATGAATTGGAATGGCTTTGCGCCCGTAAAAACTTTTTCCAGCGCGGGCGGAACGCCGGTGCAAGCCTCGGTCAAGCCGAAGCGCAAGAGCAGGTACGCCCTGTTTTGGTAGGGCACGGTTTGCACGTCGCCTTGCGTTGGCGTGCACACGGGGACGCATTTTCCCGCCGCGGGCACGCAGTTCACCTGCGCGTAAAGCGGGGCAGGCGCGAGCGCGGGCAGGCTAACCATTTTTCCGGAGTGTTCGGCACAAGCCGTTGAAACGGCGGCAAGGCACGCGGCCTTCACTCCCGCCACATCCGTGAAGAAGCTGGGCACGGGCGTTGCAACGCCGTCCTTCACCTGGTTCAGCGAGGCCATCGAGGCAGCCGCGGTCTTGGTTACGGTCGCGTTCTCCGCGTGCAGGAATCCGCACAGCTCCGGCTTGTTTGACGCGGCGTCCAGGTTCTGCTCCAGCGAGAGGGTGCGCGAAGAGTAAGCCCAGTTCACGCCGTCCGACGTGGATGCCTTCAATTCCAGCACTTTTGGCGCGTCGCTTGCGCACGCTTCGCCGGCAAGCGAGGCGCTTCCGCCGGTTTCGAATCCCAGCGACTTCAATTGCGCGGCCGCGCCCTCGGTCACCTGCGCGACCGTGACGTATTCGAACGCCTGCAGCCCAAGCGCCGCGAGCGGCTGTCCCGCGCCGTTCCTGAACGCGGTCCGCTGCGCGACTTCGCCTGCGCGCGCCTTGAATTTTTCAACGGCCTGCTTGAACGCGTCCTGGTTGCACCACGCCCTCGCGCAACAAAGCCAGTCGCCGCAACTCGTGATGCGTTCCCCTCCGACGCCGCCTTTTCCCGAGAAGTAGGATTTCTTGTAGCGGTAGGACAGCGTCGCAATCGTTTCGCCCCCGCTTTTCAACGGCAGCGTCCCCGAACCCTTCCACGAGAGCGCCCGCACGGAAGATTTTTGCAACGCGATCGACTTGCCTCCCGCGTCCGCGGTTCTTTGCCCTGTTTGCCTTTCGTCAATCAGGTAAAATATTTTGGCGGTGCCGTCGCCCGAACCCAAGTCCGTCGGCGTCACGAGTATCGACTCTTCGAGGCGCGCAGCCTGCCCGAGCGGAATTTCGAGCGTGTTCTTCACGCAGCTGCCCGTCACGACCAAGGTTGCCGAAGCGTCGCCCTCGATTTTGTCGCCCTTGACTTGCAGGGGGCAGCCCGCCTTGAACGCGTCCAGCTTGACGAACCCGTTTGCGTACGAGTAACAGTCGTGCGCGCCGCTCGTGGAATTGAACGAGTAAAGGAAGCTGCACCCGCTTTGCGGCTCCATCGAGAACGGGACCGCGTCCGCGGGCAGCACGGCGTCGATGCTGAAGTCAAGCCGCGTTGCGCCCGCCTTCAGCGAGCCGTTTTCAACGAACACGCCTTGCGAGGCGTTCGACTTGTTTCCGGCCGTCGCGTTTGCCTGCGCAACATTGGCTCCCTTCACGGGAATTGAAAAGTCCTTGAACGCGGCGTAACAGCCCGCCTTTTCGCCGGTTGATTCCGCGCTGCCGAGCGACGGGTCCTGCGGGTCCCGGTCAAAAGAGCCGTTGTCCACCGAGTAGCCGCGGTAGCCCACGCGCAACTCGCGGCTGCCGGTTGAAACGTTTACCTTGTATTCCAGCGTCTTGCTCGCGGCAGGGAAGCGCGAGTCAACCCATTTCACGGAATCCGACAGCGCCGAATCCTGCGCCAGGTCCGTGCAAACCGCGGAAGGCGCGTTCATCACCGAGGATTTTTTCACTTGCGCGCCCGCCGGGTATCCCTTGATTGTGCCGCCGTTGACCGCGATTGCGAAGCCCGCGTCACGGCTGCCGCGGCTTGGAACGATTTCAAAAAACAGGGAGTATTCCCCGCCTTCTTGCAGCTCGGCGACCGCCGTGCCGTTTGCGTAAGCTGCCTTGATGAATTTGGCGCTTGTTTTCGCCGGCGCCTTGGCTTCGGATTCCAGTTCTAGCCGCACGGTTGCCGTCCTTCCCTCGGCGATTGCGGCAACCTGTTTTTCAACGGGTATGCGCCCAACTGCCTCGGCGCGCACTGTTGCGGCCTTGGCGGCGGGCATTTCAATCAATTCGCCGGGCCTGCCTTCCGCGGCTTTCGCGCCGTCGATTATTACCGTTATGGTTGCGTTCACGGCGGGCGTGACGCTCGCGTTCACGTATGCTTTTCCCTCCTCGAAAACGAATTCCACCGCCTTGTCCTCGCCGAGTTGCACGCGTTCGGACCGCTTTGCGCCTCCCGCCTGTACCGTGATTTTGTACGCAGCCTTTGCGAGCGTGAACGAGGCGGGCGCCTTTTGTTCGGCCGTGACGAAGGAGCCGTCAACGCCTCGCACCAGCACGCTTGCCGCAAGCGGCTTGCCGGCGCGCGTAGCGGTAACCGACAGCTTGGCCGCGTTTTCATTCGTGGGCGTTTGCAGCACCGCCTGCGCGTCTTCTCCCGCGCCGAACAGCCCGCTGTTCGCGGGAAGATATCCGTCCGCCTCGCCGACGAAGTAATACGCGCCTTCGCCCAGCTTTGGCAGCCACTCGCCTTGCGTGAACGACGACTCGAGCTCGACTGCCGGCGGCTTGAATAACGTCATGATGCACGCGGTTTTCTTTCCGTTGGCGTCAAGGCAGCGCAGCCGCGTCCCAACTACGCCCCGTTTTTCGAGGATTGCCTCAAACAAGGTGCCCGCGTTGAGCACTTGTGCCCGGTTTGAGCCGTCGAACGGCTCGAAGCCGTCGGCTTCCGCCACTATGTAAGCGGTCACGCCCGCGGGCAGCCCCTCCAACTCCGCCTTCCCGTCCAACAGCGCGGCTTCGCCGAGCAGGTGCGCGGTGTCCAAATCGTAGACGCGCGCCACGCCCGCGTCAATTGCCTCGCCGCCCGCGCCGCGCGCGGTTATCGCAACGGCCGCGCTTGTTTCAATCGCTTCCAGCGCGGCAGCCGCAGGCCGCGCCTCCTTGAGTTTTATGGCTGCGGTGCTGCGCGTCGCGAGTATGGTGACGACGGCGGTTTGGAACCCGTCCCTTGCGACGCGAAGCGAAAGCAGCCCGGGGCGCGTTATGCTTATCGGGATTTCCCCCGTTTCGTTCGTAAAGCCGCCGCCGTTCTTTCCGTCGAGCGAGTAGTTGACTTGCGCGCCCGGGATTGCCGTTCCGTTTTGCGCCTGCACCCGCAGGACGAATTCCCCTGAGTAAAAGGCGGTTTGGTTGGCCGCGGGTCCCGTGATTTCCGCGGGTTTTTGCAGCGCGAGGAAGGCGACTGCCGCTAGAACGATTATCGCCAGCGCGGCGAGTGTTTTTCCATCAACTTCGGGCATCCAGTTGATTAACCGCCGCGGTTTAAAACCGCCTCGCCCGCCCCAGCCAAATAACAAGTTTTTATACCTCGCAGAGCCAATCTTGTTCATGGGCTTCTTCGAAGGTTTGCGCGAAAGCGCCGCGGGATTCTACTCCGTCTTGGAGGAAAAATGGTATTCTTTCGTGGACTGGCTCGGAGAAAAAGGCGCGCCGATCGGCGACTGGTTCGTCAGCCCGCTGGAAGAGCGGGGCGTTCCATCGTTCCCGGTGGCCGCGCTGATAGCCCTGCTCTTGTTGGGCGGCCTCGCCTTCGTGCTTTTGCAGCCCGCGGGCGTCTCGCTGCAGGTCACCGTGGTTTCCGGCGTTGACGGTTCGCCCGTGGCTGGCGCCAAAGTGTCCTTGAGCGCGGGCGACAAGTCGCTGCAGGCGCTTACGGACGCGTCCGGCATAGCCAAATTTGACGGCCTGCCCGCTGGTTCCGAAGCAGTCGTCAAGATTTCCAAGGACGGGTTCAATTCTTCGACTTCAACTCTGCCCCTGATTCCGGTCGCGGGTTCAAGCGTCGTGGCTTCAAGCGTCCTGCTGTCGCCCGTTTCCGCCGAGAAGCCCAAGATTACCGTTTTCGTTTCCAACGCGGACGGCGCGCCCATAGGCAACGCTTCCATCGCGTTCGTAGACCAGGCGACCGGCCGCGTGCGCGAATTGCAGACGGATTCTGCCGGCGCGGCGTACATCGAGTTCTCGGACGAGAGCGAGCTGTTCAACGTGCGCGTGACGCGCGACGGCTTCACGCCCGAACGCGCAACTTGTTTTGCTTCAAAGGGCGAGTGCTCCATACAATTGTCCAGCGACGCGGACACGCCAGTTGACCAGGGCGGGAGCAAGGAGCTCGAAAGCAGCGTCCTCGTGCTCGTGAAGAACGGGAAGGGCGACGCAGCCAAGGCGCGCGTTACCCTCATGGACGCGGATTCCGGCGGAACGCTTTCCGCGGATTACTCGGCTTCCGACGGTTCGGTGCGCTTCAACGGAGTGACCGCGGGCGTCCGCGTTTACGTACTCGTAGAGCCGGACGACTCGGCCTACCGTTCGTACAATGGCGGGCTCGAGCAGGATTACCAGACGGTTTCAGCAACGCACGACACGGAGTTCCGCGTGCAACTGGAAAAGAAGTCGCAAGGCGACACCGAGCAGGTGCGCTTCGCCGTCAAGACCCGCGGCGGCGACCCGATTCAGTCCGCGTCCGTGAAGCTCTATTCGACGGACGGCCAACTCGTGCTGCTGGGTTCGCAGGACACGGACGCCGCGGGCGAAGCCGTGTTTGAAATGCTTTCCACCGTTTCGGCTTACGCCGCGGTTTGGGCCGACGGGTTCCTGCCTCTCGTCGAGAAAAGCGTGAAGCCCGGCGACTCCAAGGCGATAGCGCTGGACGCGCTCGTTCCCGGCAACAACGGAAAGGCGGGCATAACCGTTTTCGACGCGGACGGCGGGCGCGCGGAGTACGCGCGCGTCACGCTGTCGACCGCGGACGGATTCGCGCTAGGCATGCCGGACCAGGAAACCGCGGAAGACGGAATCACGGAGTTTTCGGGCCTGCCGCTGGAAGAGTTGCGCGCGAGCGCGGCCAAGGGCTCTTCCCACGGCACGGGCGATTCCTTCACCGTTTCCTATTCGAGCGACGCTTCCGCGACGGTCAACTTGGAGCCGACTTACGGCTTCATCCAAGTCAAGGCGGTTGATGCGTCGCACAAGGAGGAAAAAACCGTGCAGGCGCGCGTAACCGCGTTCGTTTCGGACAAGCAGGCCGCGAACTGCACCACGCCCGCCGGCAACGCGAGCCAGTCGTATTGCACGCTCAAGGTGCGCGCAAACAAGCCTTTCGTGCTGAAAGCCACGGCTTCGGGTTACGCTTCCTACGCGTCCGAGGCGATAACCGTCTCGACGGGCCAGACTTCAAAGCGCACGCTCGAGCTCGTGCCCACCGCGATGGCGGACCAGCTGGGCGTGGTGAGCGTGAAGCTTTACGACGCGGAAACCGGGGCCGAAGTGCCCGAAAAGACCGAAGTCGAGCGCGGCTCCTATTACGACGTGGTCATCACCGTGAACCTGCCGTCGGGTGCGGACAAGTCCGGATTCTATCTCCGCGTGGGCAACGCGGAAACCGTTGCCAAGGATGCGGTTGCAATCAATTACTATGACGAGCCCAAGGAAGCCGTGATTACCGCCGGCGCAGCATATAGGCAGAACGCTTCCTGCTCTTCGTTCGACCAAGCGGGTAGCGAAGCAAAGTGGGTTAACGTCGAGTACGACGAGTCGGTTTTCGGCGTGAAGGCGTTCAAGGCGCGCGTGTTCGTGCGCCCGACCGCCACGCAGCGCGACGCGCTCTCGGTTTACTACCGCGCGTACGCGGTCAAGAACGGGCTGTGGTACCGCTACCCCGTTGATTCCTACCTCAACTATTCGCAGTCAAAGGGAAGCCGCGGCGACTGCCAGGCCGAAACCAAGGGCGTGGAATACCCGGTCACCGAAGGCCGCACCACCTGCAACAACGACGCGTGCCTCTCGATTTCGTTCGAGAGCGAGGGCGCGGTTTACTCGAACGGTTTTACCGTCGCGCTGGGCAAGACCTTCAAGCTGCGCGCGACCGCGAAAATCTTCAAGTCATCCGCCTACCCGTTCCTGAAAGTCTCTTCTCCCGACGGACAGGTCCTGTTCCAGGAGACGCTGTGGCACAACAACACCAAGGAGATAGGCGCGTCCGAGTTCACGCAACCCCTCGAGCTGGGCGCGACGGGCATTGATTCCCTCTTGAGCCAGGCGCTCGCCGGCATGCCTTCGAATTACGCGAAACTCGTTTTCCAGCTGAGCGACCAGAACGGCGCAATACTGTCCACCGACCGCTTCGCGGTCATCACGGGAACCGGTGAATTGGCGTTGGGCGTCAAGCCGCTTACGATCGAGTCGAACAAGCGTTCGGACCTCACGGCAACCGTGCTTTCCAGCGTGGGCGCGCCGGTCACGGACGCGCGCGTCGAAATAGAGGAGACCGTCGGCTCGCCTTTTGACGGCCTGCAGAACGGCGATTATTACGTCATAGGCGACGGCTCGCGCGACAACGGCGAGGACGGCAAGTACAAGTTCAAGTCGTTGAACCCAGTTTCGCCGGGGCGCTTCAAGGTAGTTGCATCCAAGCGCGACTTCAAGGCCGCGGAACAGGAAGTCGTGGTGCAGGCTTCCGACTTTCTCTCGTTCAGCCCGGATCCCGCATCCATCAAGCTAACCTGCAACGGCGCCACGCTCATGGTTGAAAACGAGTTGGCAATCGAAGTGCCCGTCACCGCGTCCTTTTCCGGAACCCCCTGCGTTTCGCTGAGCGGACCGCGCGTCACGAACCTTGGCGACCACAAGTACTCTTTCACGGTTCCCGCGCTCCAGTCCACGCCAATCCTGTTGAACCCGCTCACTAACGACCAGTGCTACCTCAACTTCAACTCGGTTTTGAAGGAGAGCGGTTCGGCGTACTCGAAGAACGCGTGGATTCAGGTCGAGTGCAGCGAGCTGAACGGCACGGTTAATGCCACGCCCTCGCCGGGCGCGCAATGCTCTTCCGCCAACTGCGCCGCTTGTACGGAAACCCAGTGCCTCGACCTGAAATCCAAGGGCAACTACTGCTACCCTGATTACGCCATCCTGCCGGGCGGCAACCAGTCGTTCAAGGCGTGCGTAACGAACCAGACCACCGCGAACAACGCCACGACGAACGCGACCTGCAACGCGCAGAGCTGCTCGGGGTGCAAGGAGGCTGACTGCCTTGCTTTGCAGCAGCAGCTCAAGTGCATCGCGAACTACACCTATTATTCGAACGGCCAGAAGGCGTTCGCGTTCTGCTCGGTTTACGCCGCGCCGGACTGCTCGCCGGGCAACTTCGACTTGTCGAACATGCTCGCCCGCAGGCTGGGCCAGTACCACGCGAACCTGCTGTTCAACCCGACGGTGAACCGCCGCCGCATCGCCTCGAGCGCGAGCAACCAAGTGTTCGTTTCCAACTACGGCTTCGCCCGGGGCAAAGTGGGCGCGGGCTGCGAGTGGAGCGGCAACACCCTCACTTGCACGAAGCCAGTGAACGCCATGTTCCCGGTGAACGGCATGACCTTCTCGGTGCAGACCACCGTGATGCAGGACATCCAGATATTGAAGAGCGCGGACAGGGGCGCAAACGGATGCTTCAAGATAACCGAAGTAACCGGCTCGCAAAAATTCGAGTTCGGCAGCCTGATTGACAGAATAATCGGAACGGCGCAAGCCATCACTTCCAGCGCGTTCATGGCCGGCGACTCCCCGTACAAGACTTACCTCATCCTGTTCGACGGCACGAACAAGCAGTGCGCGCACTACTACTGGAACAAGGGCCTGCACATGCGCCCGACCACGGGCAAGGACGAATTGGAAATACGGTTGAGCACCGCGTCCGGCTCGGCGTACGGCTCTTCGAACGTCGTCAAGATAATACTCAAAATCGAGGAGCAGAACGGCGACGTTGCCGCGAATTACGCCTTGTTCGCGGTTCCCGCGAGCGGAAAGGTTTACAGCCGCCAGTCTGGCAAAATCCTGGAGCCGGTCTTCATCACCGCGAACATGTACGACACCAAGTTCGAAATCGTGAAGAAGGGTCCCATCGACGTCCTCGCCGTTTCAGGCAACGCGAACTTCCAAAGCGGAAAAGCGGATTTGGGCAAGGGCGGGTTGGCGTTCATCCAGGCCGACTTGGCGAAGTCCGCGCAATCGTTCGACATTTACGTGAACAACGTGAAAGGCACGGACTTCAAGTTTAAGTCCTCGACTAACCGCGGCACCACGCCCGGCGACGTCATCGGGATGCTGGACGCTAGCGTTCTCGTCGCCAGCGCGCCAGTCGCGCCCGCGCAACCGCAGCAATCCAAGGAGGAGAGCCTGCCGGAGCCGGGCGAAGGCATCCTTTACGGGCCGCATTTCGAGAACTACGATTCCAAGGAATACAATGCCGAAGGCGGCGCTTCCGCGGCGCTCGCGTGCAGCGGGACCGCCTGGTGTACTCCCGCGCAAGCCATGAAGGCGGCAGCCGCGGCAAAGCAGGAGTTGAACAACTTCTTCACCGCGTTCTACCAGTCGCTCGACAAGGTGGACGACACGGGCGCCGTGCAGGGCACCGAAGAGGTGTTCAACAAGGCGCTTGGCGACTCTGTGGCGGATTACGGCGCCAAGCAGGCGACTTACGAGTTGTGCAAGGCGCTGGGCAGCGACCCGCTGAAGGGATTGCAGGCGGACTGCTCGAACTCGATGCTCGGACCAGGCGCTGCGCAGCAGCAACCGCAAGCCGCGGCGGGCACGGCAATCGCGCCGGTTCCTAACTCTTGGCAGCCGCCGCAAGGCTTCCAGAACGTTTATGGCGACGCGTTCTCGCAAACCGCGTGCAACTCCGAGCTCATAAACTACGGCTTCGGCTCGTCGCAGGCTTTCGGGCCCAACTTCTGGACCGCCTTCAAGACGGGATTGCAGGGACAACTCACGCCGCAAACCGGGGAAGTGTTCGTGGGCAAGCCAGTGATTTCGCTGAACAACCTCGTCGTAGTAATCCCGATGAAAATCGCGGGCGTGGGCATCGTGCCTTACGTGTTCCGCTTCGACGAGTCCAAGGCGATGGCCGGCGGAACCGCGCCCGGACAAGGCGGCTCGCCCGACGCGTCGTTCGTGGAAATCGGCCGCATCAACACTTTCATGAACGGCGCGAAGATGTCGCAGCGCGCGAATCCAATCTCGCAATTCATGAACTCGGTCCTCCAGCCTTTCCTCTATCCTTACACGCGCTTCGTGGAAAGCACGCGCACCTGGTATTCCACCGCTGGCGCGATGCCGATACCCTACGTGACCGAAAGCAAGTCAATCAAGTTCACGGACGCGATAAACCTGTACACGCTCAACAAGTACCAGCTTGACATCGCCGCTGGTTGCTTCGACGGTTCGGAACTCAAGTATTGGCCGGCTGCGGTTGCGAGCGCGCCGCAAGGACAAGAAGGCGGCGAAGCCATGCCGCCTGAAGGTCCCGGCGGTTCGGTCGTGATTGGCCCGGGCGACGAGCCAGTTTTCGAGGGAACCGAGAGCTTCCCGGCGATGCCGAAGATAGCCGTTTCGTGCAGCGCTAACAATGACGCGAAAACAATCAAGGTGGCTGCTGCTGGAACCGATTATGCCGTAACCGTGGGCAACGACGCGAGCGCGAAAGCGCTGCTCGCCTGCCTGCTCGACGAGTCCAAGCAGTTGAACGGCGCGGTCACCGAGAAGGGCGACACCGAACTCACCTGCACCAGCGAAACCTGCGCTTGCGGGGCGGTGACAACCGTTGCATCGATTGACTCGGTTCGTCTTCTTTACCTGGAATGCATGCCGAACTACGCGAGCCTGACCAGTTACTGCGACGACGCGAGTTGTTCAAAATGTACGCCTGTGCCGCAAGGTAAGGGCTGCCAATGCTTTGCTTCAACCGCTTCAACCCCCAACGGGCTGGTTACCCAATACTTCCTGCTCCCAACCAATCTCGAGGCAGGCAAAACCTGCCTGTCCGTAGACGGCGGAAAAACCATTTGCGGCGAGGGGTTGACTTGCAAGGCAAACCCGCCTGGCCCGAACACTTGCCAGTCAATTAGCCCTTGATTACTCCCATCGGAACGAGTTTGGCGACCGTGCGGCACAGGCCAGCGCGCTCGACCGCGCTGACGACCGAGTCCACGCTCTTGTACGCGCCGCCCGCCTCCTCCGCCAGCGTGCCCGGCTCCGCGGTGCGCACCGTAACGCCGCTTGCCTCCATGTCCTTCTGGATTTGCACGCCGCGATAAGTGCGCAGCGCCTCGGAACGGCTCATCGTGCGCCCCGAACCGTGGCAAGTCGAGCCCCACGCTTCGGCCGCGCCGGGC
>Ga0210018_1000876_pt1 | contig 15811 bp, 22 predicted proteins | sample CryGeyCG2014_010_2_FD_183967 | JGI IMG/M metagenome (GOLD analysis project Ga0210018, IMG submission 183967) | Groundwater microbial communities from aquifer - Crystal Geyser CG09_land_8/20/14_0.10 (SPAdes) (version 2) | ecosystem: Environmental > Aquatic > Deep subsurface > Groundwater | place...
AGCATAAAAAAAGCTCGAATTTTATTTTTAGGATACAAAATTAAATAGCCACCTAAAACTCCGGAAATTGCTCCCGAAGCGCCAATGACTGGAAGCATTGATTCTTTCCCCGAAACTAAAAAGATGTGAAATAAACCAGCCAAAATTCCAGAAAGGAAATAAAAAAGGAGAAATTTTATTTTCCCTAAATTTTTTTCAACATTATCGCCAAAAAGCCAAAAAAACCACATATTGCCAATGAGATGCAAAAAACCTCCATGCAAAAACATCGAGGTAATCAAAGTAAAAATTGCCTTTTCTTTCAAAATTCGAGCCGGAATTGCTCCGTATTTTAAAATTATCCCTTCAAAATTGGGATTAAAATAAGTGAAAAGAAAAACAAAGATATTAACCAAAATTAGAGAGATTGTTATTAAAGGAAGTTTTCTTGAAGGAAATGATTCGTCATAAAGAGGGAACATATTTTATTATCAGGGGTGCTCATAATTAGATTAAGTTTTCACGCGGATTAACGCTGATCCGCTCCCCCGCCCTCTAAGCCAAGGAATTATTCATATGCATAGAGGGCGGGGTCGCGGGGCGGCTGGCAGTTTGTGCTTTCACTTTGTTTTAGAGAAGCCGCCAACGCTGATTAACGCCGATAATTAATAAGAAATTTTGTCCACCCCTCATTTTATTATAACTAAATTTAAAAAGAGGAGAGCTAATTTCAATAAAATTTATTTAACAAAAACATTGGTGATCAAATGCCTATATTTTAAACGGTCTCTGGCCATCCAGGCCTGATAAATTTTTTTTCGCCACTCTTTTTTCCAAAAAGAAATTTTTGGCAAAAACAAAAACCCATCTTTATAGCCCAAATAGCGGGTTTGAAAATCTGAGTGTAAATAGGCCAAAATAGCACAAATCAAAGCCGATTTTTGATTTTCTGTCTGACAAGGAATTTCTTTCAATATTCCCACATTCTTAAGAAAGTCAGAATGTTCTATGATCTTTTTTGTCAGAGTTGGAAAAACTTCAATTAAATTAATATCTAAAATAAATCCTCTTTTTTCTAATTTTTTTCTGATTTCTTGGGCGAAATCGCAGAGTTTTGACATCAAAGCCGGCGGAATTGGGGTGACTCTTTCTTGGCGGAAGATTTTGGTTGACAAAAACTTTTCATAAAGCCGCATCTTTCCCTTTCCTCTCCCCCGAGTTAAGGGAGCATCGATGGCAATGACGGCTGTATTTTTCAAATAGGGGTTAACAATTTTTAAAATATCTTTTCCGAAAATGTCTTTACACCTTGAACAGTAACTTTCTTCAAAAATTAATTTTTGTCCCTTCTCTTCCAAAATACAAAGGCCGGTTGTTTTTTTCTCTTTCCAGCCCAAATCAATTCCAATGAACCATTTTTTCTCAATGTTTTTCATTTTTTCCATCTAAAACAATTAAGGCATGAAAATTTTGATAGATTTTTACATCTTTTGGTAAATTTTCCTGAAAAAGTTTTTGCAAAAAATCGTAGGAAAATTTTTTAGCCAGATTATATTTTTTGACAAAACGGCGAGTATATTCGTCAATGACAAAAATTGGTTTTTGGCCGGCGTAAAGCAAAATAGAATCGGCTGTCTCCGGCCCGATACCATAAAGAGCCAGAAGTTGCTTTCGACAAATTTCTAAATCCTTCTCAAAAAATTTTTCTAAAGAGCCGTAATTTGTAACGATAAATCTACAAAGAAGAAAAAGTCGTTTGGCTTTTTGTTGATAAAAACCGGCTGGCCGAATTAAACTTTTTAATAATCTTTGATTTCCCAATTGATAAATTTTTTTAATCGATAAAACCTTTGCCTCTTTTAAATTTTTTAAAGCCAGCTCAACATTTTTCCAATTTGTTCTCTGGGTCAAAATTGCCCCAATGAGAATTTCCTCCTTATCTCCTTTTGTTTTTTTGATTTGGCACCACTTTTTCCAAAACTTGTTTGCCAAGCCGTACTTTTTCAAAAGCTGAAGATAGATTTTATAAATTCTCGTTTTAGACATTGCTTACCTTGTTTAACCACCGGCCATATTCGCAATCAGGGCTATGGGGAGGCGGCTCCTTTTTCCGTAAGAGTTCCACCGCCTCTCTAAAAAGTTGAGGAATATCGGAAGGATTTGTTTCGATCTCCTGAAGTTCTTTTTTAAAAGGCAATCTATCGCCAAACCCATTTTCTTTATCAACAATATAAAAAGCCAGATATCCCTTTCTTGGAGTTTTAAATCCATTTTTCTCTAACAAAAAAGTATAAACATCCATCTGAATTTGAAAACGATCATAAATAGTTGGGACGTTGCTGCCAGTCGATTTGTAATCCAAAGGAGCCAATTTCCCGTCTTTGAACTCCAAAATATCATCAACTGCTCCGAAAAGAACAGCATCTAGATCCTCGTCAAAATATCTTATTCCGACGGCATTACTTCGCCATTGATTTAATAAGGCCTGATTTGGGAAAAGTTTAGCCGGAATTTTATGGGCTAAAATTAAGGGATGGGGCTCGCCTTTTTTTCGATAACTGTCAAATTCTTCTTTTAGAAGTTTGTCTACCGCCATATTAAGTGCATAAGGATAAGGCTGGGGTCTTCTGATTCCCACTCTCTTTTCCAACCAAAAACAAAACGGGCATTCCAAAAACAAATTCAAAGAATTTGGCGAAAGTTGAATTTTTTTGTTGTTCATTATTGTATCAGGGGTGTGTATAATTACATTAAGTTTTTCACGCGGATTAACGCGGATAATTAATACAAAATTTTATACACCCTTATTATTATTTTCTAAGCCAAAAGTAAACTTTCGCAGATTTTTTCTGTCTAAGGTTAATATAAAACCTGAAATTCTAACTCAGTTATTCTGCCGGGGCCGGGGTAGGGGAAGCAAGAAAAGCCGCTTTAAAATCGGTTTTGGCCTTTTCTATCGCCGCCTTGAAATCGTCAATTGCTTTCTTTATGGCTTCCTTTCGAGTATTAATTAATGTTTCCATTTGGGTTTTTAACTTCTCAATTTCTTGTCTGTCGCTGACAAATTTATCTCGGGCCGCTTTTAAATCGGTCCGTAAATTCTCTCTGACGGTTTTGGGATCAACTCCGGCCTGACAATCGGAACTGGCTTTGTCAAAAGCTGTTTTCAGCGAATTTCTAAGGGTAGCGGTGGCGGTATCAACTGCCGATTTCCTTGAGGCAATGGCTGCTTGGACGCCTTCTCTAAAATTCTGATTGGCAGTATCGATGGCTGCCCGACGAGCGGAAATTGCCGCTGTCACTGCTTCCCTGAATGTCAATAAGGCCTGCTTTTGAGCCTCGGTTTGGGCTTTCTCCTCTAATTTGGCGAAATGTTCATCTCGATTAGCATCCCATCTTGCCCGCTTCTCGGCTAATCTGGCGTCAAACTCAGTTTGGCGCTTCTCTATTCTATTTGCAATTTCATTACGCCTGGCCTCTAATTTTGAATTAAAATTGGCAGATCTTTCATCAATCTTTGAAGAAAGGGTTGAGAGTCGGGCGCAAATTCCCCTTTCGGCATTACCTTGAGCCAAGAGTAAAGCTGGGGCCAGAAAACCGGCTATGATTGCTCCTCCAAACAAAACTTTAAATATTTTTCCAAAGTTTCTCATCGTATTATAATTCACTTTCGTTAATCGAGTTAACAAAGTTGCCAACCTCTTGGCTATCTTGCGTTACCAAGGTGGTATTTCCCTCTTCATCCTTAAGTACCGATTCTTCATCAGTTATTTCTTTTAGCAAGGCGCCAACTAAATCATCAACATTGCCAGTGGCCGGAGGCGGCACAATTTCCTCCTTGGGAGGCACGACACTTACCGGCAGTTTTGCCTTCCGAGAAACAAAAAACCCGAGACCGGCAATCACTATTACCCCAATAATTATTACCACTATTAATCTGGTATTCATTGTAATTTAACTTTTTAGTTATAAAAAATTCGACCTTTATCTATTTTGAATACTCATTTATTTTTATTCTACTAAAAAGACGCTTAAAAAGAAAATAGTTTTTGAATTCCTTCGTTTTATTTTGTTTTAAAACCAATTTCCGGAGGGGTAGGGGGTTGAACCAAAATAATTGGGCCAAATTTCTCTTCGTACTTTTTTAGATTTTCTTCCAAAGCCCGAATCATTCTTTTTAGATGGCTGGGGCTCAAAATCACTCTGGCTGCGAGCACACCGCTTCCCCCGACAATATTGAAAAAATCGAGGATAAATTCCTCCTGGGTATGGGAAATCTGCATCACATTGGAATAAACCCCTTTCAAATCCGCCTCCGACGCCCTAATTTGGATTTGTTTTTGTTCCATATTCTTTGATTTAGATTAGTTAACTAAATTTTTATGATTTTTATTTGATATTAATTTCGCAACGATATTTTTCTAACTCCTTTTTTGAATAAAATTTGGGAAGGATTTTATTGTACCATAAATTAAAGAAAGTCGCCTGAGGGATTTTTGGTAGAGGCCTCCCCTGTTTTGTTTTTTCCTTAATGTTTATCTTTGCTGCTGGATAATTGACAATAATTGGAATAGCCTCAATTCTTAAAGGCAAATTTTTATGGACCTTTCGAAGCTTTATAATAAAATTTTCAATTTTCTTTTCGAGGTTGTCTTCATAAATCAAGGCTGGCTGATAAAAATAAATATCTGCTCCAAGGTTAATCAAAAGTTTTACTGTCTCAAATTGATGTTCATAAAATCTTTGCTTAGCCCCACTTAAAATTGAAAATTCCCTCGCATCAATCCCTTTAAAACAGCCAACCACTCCAACATTTTTTTGAAAAACTTCTTTTAATTCTTTTTCAAATTTCTTGAGATACTTTGGAGTAGAAATATTAGTTTCTATCCAAAGATAAATTTGCGGACATCTTCTCTCAATCTCTCTTTGAATATCCAAAATAATCTCTGGAACAATTGTTAAAGGTTCTCCGCCGGTCATTCTTAATATATTCCATTCTTCGTTTTTTCTCTGCCCTTTCATTTTTAAAAAATGGTCAACAATTTCTTTGGCTGAAAAATATTTTCCAAATCTAACATCGCCACTTTTAAGTTGGGGAGGGACAAAACAATAATTACAGTCAAAATTACATCCAGCTATTTGAAAAGTAAAAACCTTAGTATACTTTCTCGGATCTCCCTTTTTACCGAAAAGTCTAAAGGCAGCTGAATAGGAAGGGTTTTGAAACTCCAGCTTCTTAATTTGTTCCACTGGCAGATTGAAAAAGTTTTCCCTTAAACTCAAAAATTTTGGAGACCATACTTCTTCCAAAGTTGCTGAGAACCAATCCGGATTTTCTATTGGATCGAGACAGTCTTTATATCTGAAATAAACATCTAAGACTTTTCTCTCACTAGGATCTTGTCCTTGACCTCCAATCTGGGCAATTAAATATTTCCCGTTCTTAATTAACGTTTTCCTCAAAATATCAGCTCTTTTTTCCGGATTAATCATAAATTTATAATTTAGTTATTTTCCTCGGCCTCGACCCAAAAATTTTGCTAATTTTCTTTATTCTACCAAAAAATCGCCCTTTTGTCCTGAGTGTAATCGAAGGACCAGCGATTAAATTTTTGAATTTCTAAAATAAAAGAGAGGCTTTTTTATTCCTCTCCTTACTTCTCTTTATTACCCTCCATAAAAAAGAGGGGGATTTTTTGAGTTTTCACTCAGAACAATAGGGAAATCTTAGGGCCATTAAGGTTCTACCGGTATAGTATATTGGACTTCTGGCGAGTTGATGAAGATCGTGATCTTCCAGTCTGGATTCTCTGCGGCGATTTTCTTCAGGGAGTCGTAGATGTACTGTAGTCCCATGTATTCTACTGCTTTATCAGCGGTGACATTCTGTTGTACCAAGCGTTTGATTGATTCAGATGTCGCGTTGACTACTAATTCTATTGCTTGCGATTGCCCTATCGCTACTTGAATGGCGGCGTCACGAGTTGCATTGGCTCTTGTCATTGTTGCTTCAGCTTCTTTGTAAGCTGCCTCCCTTACCATATATGCTTCTTGAACGGGTTTCGGTGGAGTTACTTGTCTTATTGAAACTTTGTCAATGACTATGGCACCACCAAGCGTTTCAATTTTTGCAAGTTCTTTTCTGCAGTATTCTGTTATTGGGTCGCTGAATATTTCTCGATTACTCATAAGCTCATCTATTGTGAATTCATTCGCAAAGTCGTACACTGAATCTCTTATAACTGGAACAAGTGTCTTGTCTTTGTAATCTTCACCTGGGTAGTTTAGGTAGAGATATTTTACCAACTGAATATCTTCGCCAGGCAATGTTCCCACTATATGCCATTGAAAAGTAACGTCAATGAACACGTTAGGACAGTTTTTGGCCGATGCTCCTACGGCACCGTATTCCAAACCTTCTAATGGGTCTGGAAGCATCTCTCTAGTACCGTTGACCATATTCGCCTTGCTAATCATGTCTACTGTTTGCACTTGTATACTATACGTCTTCACTGATTCCATCAAACCTTTACCGACTTGCCACCTTGGTCCAGCTTCTATTCTTACGATTCCACCTACTTGATCAGTGACAACACCGACGTATCCTGCTGGAATATCATAGTGAGTTACAAACCATCCTACTACGACTACAACGACAATGATGGCAATAGCAATGATTACCGAGCTAGCAATCCAACCTATGCCTTTTCTGTTTTTCAATAGTTTTTTCATTCATTTCACCTTTTGAAATCTTGTATCAGGCGTTTGCGGGATCTTTTCGAAACCACTCGACTCACAATGTACCACAGTAGAAAAGTCAAGATAGCGAATGGAAGAATCGGTATCCATGCCTGTTCAAAGTGTCCTTGATTCACGAAACGTAGAACACCTTCGATAAGGAATCCGTATATCATCGCTACCTGTGCTATTATGGCTCCAAAGATTGCTATTGTAATGGCTACATTACTCAGTGTCTTTTTTTCTTCTTTCATTTTTCTCATTCCTACTTTTTATCTCCGCAGATAAGGAGTTAATTAATTTTTAATTCCCTTTCTGCGGAGATAAAATTTCCCCTCTTAAATTTTAAAAGAACTTTTATTCTTAAATTTGTATAACTACATTATAGCAAGATGTTTTATTTTTGTCAATAGTTCGTCTATTTTTAGTAACAAAAAATCGCCTCCAGGGCGGATTTTTCAATTTTCTTTTTTATTTTCCGACTTCAATTTGGGAGGGATCTTTTAAAATAATTTCTGGCTTTCCTTGATATTCTTTGATTTCTCCTCTTACTCTCACATTTTTATTCAAATAATAATTTTCCGGATTTTGGACAAACTTATATTGGTCAGAACTGAAGATTACGTCAGTGAAACAATGATTAGGATATGGCTTTTCAAAATTCAAAAAGACGGTATTGGTTTTTGAACGATAAGCATCAATAATTTTTCCTTCAACAATTGCTTCCTTTCCGTAATAATTGCCGGAATTACAGGCAAAAATAATTTCCAGACCCGTTTTTTCAGAAGTGAGGTTTTCAAATTTTACCGAAGGAGGGGGTGGGGATGGTTTCGACACTGCCCATTTGCAGCCAATCTTATTTTCAATAGCCGTTTTTTCCGCCAGCGAAATTTCATCTTTGTATTTCAGATCCGGCTCATAAAATCTGGCAATCGCCAATCCTTCTTTCACCAATTCCAACCCGATGTTTTGATCAGTTAAGAAAACATACCTTAAACATCTTTTGTATTGGTCAACATCGGTTACATCTTTTTCCAATTTTATTTCCTTGTTTAAAATCAGTTCTTCTAATCTCTTTTTTGCTTCACTATAACAAGGATAGCCTGATTCATCGGCATCAATTCCCAGAATCCTGATATTATAACCGCCCTCAACTACAATTGTGTCTCCGTCAATAATTTTTGTAGCAATCGCTTTTTCTAGTGCCAGACATTGAGCCGGTAGAGAAGAAGTGGGAGAAATACTGATTTTACTTTTTTCCTTCTGAGAAAAATAAACAGCTCCGCCAATAACCAAAGCCCCAACCAAAATCGCCCAAAATATTCTATTGTAAAATTGTCTTTGTCCGTTCATATCAGTAATTAATCTCTTAGACCAGTTTTATTTCGTTAATTCTTCAACTTCTTTTTTGCCCTTTTCTGATTCTTTAACTTGTTCCGGGTCCCTTTCTAATAAAAGGGCTTCGAATTCTCCGATATGGGTTTTTTCTTCCTTGGCAATATCCATTAGTGCCCTTTTGATTATTACATCTTCGGTCATTGCCGCTAATTGTTCATAAAGCGATACCGCGTCTAATTCAGCAACCATTCCTACCCTTAGTATTTCTTTATTTAAATTTTCTTTTGTAACTTTTTCTAAATTTATGGGTGTTTGAGATAACATATATTTTGATTTTTTATTTTAAACTCGACCTTTGGATTTTATGATTTCGGAGTGGAAAAATTTAAGGTTGGAATAATTCTTCGGGTAAAAATTTTACTTCTTTCACTTCGGGAAATTGTTTAGCGGTGGCTTCAATTTGGAACCACAAAATTCCGACTCGGCAAGAGCCGCCCCCAGTTTTATTGAGAGAATCATTAAGTTTTAAAATCAAAGTCCCATCTTCTTTTAAACTCACTTCTGTCAAAGACAATCCCTCTAAAGGATATTCGGTTGTAATCCCTTGGGCGCGATCCTTTTCAGTCAAATTTTCTTTTCCTTTTAACAAAAGATTGATCGTATCTTTGACGGGAGTTTTAGTTACAGGAATTTCTCTTTCTACCGGAACTAATCCTTTTCTTGAACACATTATATTTCCTGTTTCATCTTTATCTTTTTCTGGATTGTAATAATAAAGCAAAACTTTTTTGTATGCGATTTCTTCAAATTGAACTGGAATCTCAAAAACTTTTTGATTTTCTGGAAGACCGGAAGGATTATCACTCAAAAATTTGAGTTTTCCGGAAGGAGTTGAAGGTTTTGAAAATTCCAATTCTCCTTCAAAAGGAACAAAATTTTCCGTCATCCAATCTTCTTTGGCAGTCAAAATTGCTCTACCCAAAAAATTATTATTGGCGTCATAAAGTTCGGCAGTAAATTGGGCTTCGAAAAACCAAAAGCCTCTTGCCTGCCCTTCTATTTTTAGCGGACTTTTGATTTTTTCGTTTCTTTTTGGCAAAGAAATTAGAATTCCTTCTTTTTCTCCCGGACAAGGAGCAAAATTACAATCTGGCGGAATTCTTGAAACAAAAGAACCGTCGGAACATTCCTTGACATCTTGAATGCAAACAACGCCCTTTTCTCTTTTAGTAGAAAAATAAACTCCCCCCAAAATCACAATTAAAATAATTATTGCAATTAAAATTAAATTTTTTTTCATTTTTTAGATTTTTTAGCAAATTAACACTCTTTAGTAACGAAACCAGTTTCTCCCTTCTAAATTATTTATAACAGAAAAAAGGTTCTTTAGCAATTTATTTTAGAAATATTGATAAAAATAGGTCCACCGCACCCAAGAAAAAACCGATTATTGCTCCCTTGGTCGGCAACTGGTGAAAAATTGTCCAGGCAATAATTGGCTCAACAATTAAAATCGAAGTTATTGAAGCCGCGTTAACAATCCAGATATTTTTGAAAAATTTAAAACCTAACATATATCCTAAAATTAAAAATCCGCCAGCCAGAGTAATTAGCAAAAACATTTTCAAAAAATTTTTAGAAATGGTTGTGCCAAAAGAGAATGACTTTTTGCCCCTAATATCTCGGCATAAATTGAGATTGCTTCGCCCAAAAATAACAAAACTAAAACTAAAATTTTTGAGAAAAATAATTTCATGAATTTTAGCGAATTTTTGTTCCTGGGGGAACCTCCTTTTCTGGAATTAAAATTATGGGCTCTCCATTGTTATCTGCTGCTAATAACATTCCTTGACTCTCGAGCCCCATTAATTTTTTTGGTTCTAAATTTGCCACCACAACAATTTCTTTTTCAACTAAATCCTCAGCTTTATAAAATTTGGCAATTCCAGCCAAAATTTGCCTTTTCTCTTCGCCGAGATCAATTTCCAATTTCAAAAGTTTTTCCGAACCCTCAATCTTTTCTGCTTTAATTATTTTTGCCACCCTCAAATCAATTTTTTGAAACTCCTCAGTCGATGAACTTCGTTCATCTTCACCCTTCACTAATGCTCGGGTAAATGAAATCATAAAATTAATTCACCTCACTTTTTAGCCAATTTAAATATTTTTCATTCGCCTCGGCTTTGATTTCTAAAATACAAGGAATTTTGTAATGGTTTTTAACCTCAAAGATATTGGCACAAGCAATCAACCTCTTTTTCAATAAAAAATTAGCGATTTTTTCCGCCACCCTTTTTGTCGGATTTGTAATATAAACCAAAATCATATTTAATCGAAAAAAGAGATTAGATATTGGTCAATTTCTCGCTGATCAAGGTCGTAAAAATATTTTCCCTCTTCATGCAATTTATTGGCTAAAGCCCTACCGACAAATCTCCAATGCCAGGGCTCAAACTGATAATATTGATTGCCTTCGGGATAAGAGAGCACAAAACCATATTTGTAGGCATTGTTTAAAAGCCATTGGTAGGCAGTTGTTTTGTCAAAATCGGTGAAATTGGCTTCGAGCTCGGCGGTAGTGAAATCGAGAGTGGTGCCTAGCTGATGTTCAGAATACCCTTGGTCGGCCGAGAATTTATTTGCCCCGGTGCCATAAACCATAGTATAAGAAGATTTTAACTCACTTTGGGTGCCAAAAGATCGATAGGCCGAAATAATTCTGAGGTTGATTCCATCATTTTCAGCGGCCACTAGCAAATCTCTCAAAAATAGCCAGATTTTTGAATAAACCAGATAATCTTTTTTGGGATCAAAAGTGTATTTTGTCGGTATCTTTATGAATGATTCCGGCACATAATTTTCATTTAGAAAATAAACCTTAGAATATTTTTTCAGTAATTCCGGATCGGTCTGGCTTAATTTTTCTAGGGTTTTAGTTCTGCTTTGAATACCCTCAATTTGGGAAGCCAAAAAATCCATTCTTTCTTTCTCTTGGTTGTATTTTTGTTCGAAATCATCCCTTTCAGCTTTGGTTTTTGCTAATTCTTGCTCAAGATTTTCAATAAACTTTTCCAATTCTTTTTTTGTTGAGACAAAATCCGCTTGGGTCTTTGAAAGTTCTTTTTCGGTTAAAGAAAGCTTATTCTCAAGGAAAATTTTATTCTTTTTCAAGAGATAATTTTGATATCCAAAATATCCAATTACTCCCAAAACTATCAAAAAAAGCAAAAATAGAATTAATTTATTTTTCCTCATTATTTTATTTTATCAAGAAATCGCCTTTTTGGCGACTTTTTTGCTTTTTTTCTTCCAGAACAATCTAAAAAGAAAATGTGCCCGTCACTATTTTTCGAGTCCGCCGAGTTTTCGGACCGCTTTTTTAACTCTAGCAATGCAACCCGGCAAATTAAAGACAATGTTATCTTCTGGTAAACGAATAACAGTCCAACCATACTTTCTCAAAAAGGTATTCTTTATTTTATCTTTCTTTTTCTGGCTGGGGAGGGAATGGACTTTTTTATTGTCGCATTCAATAGCAATCTTTCCTCGTTGGCAAAAAATAGCAAAATCAAGAAAATATCTCTTTTGTCTACCTTTTACCCCGTTAGAAGACCTCTTTCTTCTAACGGGGTTTACATAATATTGAGGAATTGCCCTAATCCCTGCCCTTTTCAAACCATCTTCTACGATCGGCTCGGTGGGAGTAACATTGTAAAGTTGTAAAATGTCTTTTGATTTTAATAAATGACCCAGGGTAGTAAAACCGAAGGAGATGCGGCGGGGGATGATATTCCTGATGGGCTGAGATAATTTCTCAATCTTACCCACCTGAATTTGCAAATAATAATCTTTGGCTCGGGGGTGATTTAATTCCTCGGGTAGTAAATCGCTTCTTTTTAAAATTTGATAATCCAAAACAGGAGCATAGTATTGAATGGATTTTCTCTGTCGAACAAATGAAGCGGGCTGATAAAATGCGAGGTAATCAAATTTTCGCTTCGGCGCATGTTTCACTGGAATTCGATACCAGTTTTCTTTCAAAAGGATATTAAGGTCACGCCTATCTTTGATTACGCCAACCAAAACAATTTTATCTCTTTTCTGGGTTTTAATCATATTTTTACCAACCAATTCGTTCTGCAAGTTTATTATTTAAAACTGCCAGCCAAGTTCTTAAATGCCTTCGGAGGGGGTCATCTCTTTTGGCCCTACCCCTCGTAATATGAAGCATACTACTTACGGTTAATGTTTCCACTCTCACAGCCGCATCATTAAATTTTTCGGAATCCTGATTTTTAATTAACTCCTCCATCCAAATTCCCCTGGTCAAAGATTGTTTTTCTTGATATTCCCCCAAACGCATATCTATTAATTTTCTCCAGATATCAACATAATTTCTTTCAACCTTCAACCCGTTTAGCCAATCGATAAAAATATCAGGAATTTTTTCCTGAACTGTTTGCCAAAACTCCTGGCGCTCCTCTTCAATTCTGGGAAAATTATCCCTAATCGCCGAAATCAAAAGTATTAGGGCAGTAACAACCAATTCATTGAAAATCCTATCCTTCTCGATCTGGCTTTGTTTTTCAAAATTAGAAAGTTTCCGAAATTGGGCATCGAGAAAAACCTGATAAGCCGACCCCGAAACCATTCTCACCAAAAAATCCCCTTCCTTTGCTGGAGGAATGGTATTTCGAAATAATTTTCGGAACAAAAAATTCATAACTCAAATTGTGATTTTTTTACCCCCAGATCAAAATTTGGTGGGGGATTTAGGCGAATAATGGACAAAAACCAGGAATGTCGCTATTTTACTATTTTAGATAAGAAATTACTCCTCGAGCGGTGGATATTGCTCGGGATTTTCTCCATAACTATCTAATAAAACAGGATAAAATTCCTTTATGTCGGTTTCCTCTATATCTTTTAACTCAACTAAAAAATACCAACTATCTCCATAATCAAAATAAAAAAGCATTTTCTTTTCCCTATCCTTAAAGACCTCTGAAATTTTTACTCTTTTAACCCCTTTTGCTCCCAGAGTATGTTCGACATCCTCCAAATCAGTAAATAACTCATAGATTTCTTTTGAATCATACATCGCTCTTTCTCCTAAATTACTGTAGAATCCAAAACAATGATCGAACATAAAACCAAAAGCCTCATTAATTGCCTCGGCAAAATGATACAAACTTTGGCTTCCCAGCATTGCAATTTCTCGCCAGGGCGTTTTCCCTTCTTTTAAAATACCCTGATTAACTTTTCCCTCGTCCATTTTTGGACTTTCCAAATCCAAAGCAACTTTTAAAATATAAACCCTATCATTTTTCTTCGCCCTTTTCTTTTTCATAGATTTTTTTCTCAATTAATTCCCTGCCCGGCGGAATTGAAAAATGTGCCCGTCCCTATTTTTCTACGTCCCTACTTTGAACGGATCCTCGCTTAGTGGGGCGGAGGGAGAGTCAAGACTCTTGCCGCAAGCAAGGTTCATATATTTTAGTCCGAGATTTGAATAATATAAAGATGGCCAGCATTTTTGATTGGCAGATTTGTCTTTGTCAAGACGTCAACGTCTTTATTGGCAAGATAGGCATAATTTCCTGAAACAAAAACTCTTTCAGCAAATCCGGGAATCGGAAGACTAGCTGACAATTTTGGCTTTTTAGGATCAGAAATATCAACAATCTGCAAACCCTCTTTACCCGCAGCTAAAAAGGCATATTTCCCCGAGGCAAAAACGCTTTCAGCTGAACCGGGTAATTTTATATTGCCAATTAAAAACGGTTTACTGGGATTTGAAATATCAAAAATTTTCAGGTCAATCCCTGTAGCTAAAAAAGCATACTTTCCTTGAACGAAAACACCCTCGGTATAACCTGGAGTTTTATAAGTGCTGAGTAAACTAGGATGGTAAGGATCGGAAATATCAAAAATTTGTAAACCTCCTTTTTCTCCTTTGGCTAAAAAGAGATAATTCCCAGAGACAAAAACTCCTTCGGCTTCTTCTGTTAAATCTTCTTCCCAAATCAAGTTTGGTGAAGCTGGGTTAGAAACATCAAAGATTTTAAGACCCCACCAAGAATAAGCTAAAAAGACATATTTCCCTGAGACGAAGACGCCTTCGGTTGAAATAGGTTCGTATCTACTAATCTCTCTGGGATTCTTAGGGTCAGATATATCGAGAATTAAAAAACCTCCACTCTTATCAGAGACAAAGGCGAGTTCTTTTGAAACAAATATTCCTTCGCTGTAACCGGGCGTATCATAACTCCCGATTAGTTTTGGATTTTCGGGCTGAGAGACATCGAAAATTTGAATCCCAGCATAACCATCGGCCAAATAAGCGTAATTTCCAGAAACAAAGACGAACTCTGGCTGACCTGGGGCGAGATAACTCCCAACCGATTTAGGATTAATGGGGCCTTCAATGGCAGGAATTTCATTCTGGAAATCGTTTAAGTTAGACTCTTCAATTTTCGGGAGATTAATTGCGGTAAAGTAAAAATTCTCTTTGCTTAGAGTTTCAATTTCTTTTATTCTTAGAAAAAAAATTAAACTAAAAGTGGCTACTTCTAATACCAGAATAAAAAATAATAACTTTTTAAGCCAATCAGATTTCACCCTGTTAGAAATTTTTGTTGTTTCTTTAACCACTTCGCTCATTTTTTAACCCCGTCAGTTTTGGAATTTCTAACGGGGTTTAGTATTTTTTGCCTCGCTGCACAAGATGAGATACATATTGAAAAATGTGCCCGTCCCTATTTTCCAACTCAACTTGCGAGGAAAGTTTTATATCGATTTTTTGGTTGAATTTCCATGTCGATTAAGTCCTAAGAATATTAAAATAGTTTATTTCATTAAAACATAGCATTTTTTATCTTTTCAAATTCTCTAATCACGGCAAATTCTTTTGCCTTCCAACGATTAGCCCCTCTCATCTTATGAGGTTTACACAAAGCACAGCTTCTTTTCTTCTTTTTTAACCTTTTTCGCATAAAATTAGTTTCTTAACTTCGGCCTAAATTCTTGCCCCGTAGTCACCGAGCTTGCCGAAGTGTACTACTGGGGTTGGTAACCTATTGTTTATCATAGTAAATTCTTTTTGTCTTATAAGAATCTATCTCTAATTTTGTCATCTTAAATAGAGGGCTGGGCAAATTTTCCAAACTATACCAATTCCAACCCTCACATTTCTCTGGCTCTTTTCTTTGGACTTTGCCACTTTTGTAATCTGCAATAATACCTATATGCAGATAATGTTTTGGTTTATATTTACGAACATTGGCTACAAATTGGAATCTAATATTTTTAATCTTAATTCCGGTTTCTTCAAATGTTTCTCTCTTGGCACAATCTTCTATTGTCTCCATATATTCCAAATGTCCACCAGGTGAAGCATACTCACCTTCGCCGTGAGAACCTTTTCGTTTACCGAGTAAAACCTTCCCTTCTTTAAAAATTGTTACCCCAATTCCAACCATTGGGAATCTCTTAACTTTTTTATTTTTCATAAAATTTCTCCTTTAAATGCTTTGTCTAAAATTGATTGGTTAAATTTCCCTCAACTTCGGCTTGCCCGCCGACTTGTCCGTCAAAGCTTTAGCGTCGGCGGAAGCCTTTGGCGGAGGCAGGCCTAAATTTTGATTATTTTTATTTTGCCCGTCATCATTTTCTTTCTTTTCCTTTAATGAATACATAATGATCATCCACATAACTAAAACTCCGGCTATTTTCGATAAGTCTGTATAATAAGCAG
>Ga0210018_1000880_pt1 | contig 15782 bp, 19 predicted proteins | sample CryGeyCG2014_010_2_FD_183967 | JGI IMG/M metagenome (GOLD analysis project Ga0210018, IMG submission 183967) | Groundwater microbial communities from aquifer - Crystal Geyser CG09_land_8/20/14_0.10 (SPAdes) (version 2) | ecosystem: Environmental > Aquatic > Deep subsurface > Groundwater | place...
TTCCGCCGGGAATCCGGATAAAGTCAAGGCGGGGAAGGAATTAATTACCAGCGCCCTTTCCGGGCTTTTGCTGGTTATTCTTTCCATTTTCCTGTTAAAATTAATTGGGGTTGATATTTTACATATACCAGGATTAGGAAAATGACAAATTTAATCGCTCAAGCACCAACCGGCGTAGTAGACTTCGAAAAAATTCAAGGAGAAATTCCTGATCTTAAGGATATTTTTAAAATTAAAAACGATGCTTCTGCTTCAGAAAAAGTCGGCGGAATTATTTCTACTATTCTCCCCTATCTTTTTGTTTTTGCAGGATTAATCCTTCTTTTTTATCTTATCGCCGGAGGATTTCAGATGATGTTAAGCGCCGGTGATGAAAAAGCTTTAGGGGAAGCAAAAAAGAAAATTACCAATGCCCTATTTGGATTCCTCTTACTGTTCATCTCCTACTGGCTGGTCCAGATAATCGAGATCATTTTGGGAATAACCATCTTCTAAAGAAGAATAATTCAAAAATCAAAAGTCAAAATGCAAAATTACAATTTAAAATTCAAAAGTGACTTAAGAGGGAGATGTTATCAGTTTAGTTTGGCAATTATTGCTTTAACAGATACATTACCTAACAAAAGAAGTGCTTGGATTATTACTGACCAACTCATCCGTTCGGCTACTTCAATTGGAGCAAACCTTATCGAAGCAAGCGCTTCAAGTTCGAGATTGGAATACAAAAAATTCTATGAAATTTCATTAAAAAGTGCGAACGAAACAAAATATTGGTTAGGTCTTTCAAAAGACGCAGGGTTGGCAGAACAGTTAAGAATTAATTCTTTAATGGCGGAAGTTAATGAAATTGCCAATATGCTGGCAGCAGGAGTCATAAAATTGAAAGTTAGAATCTAAAAAATTAAAAGTAATCAAACTTTTAACTTTTTACTTTAATTTTTAACTTTTGCCTTTTAACTTTTAAATTACTTACCAAAACGCCTCTGCCGGCGTTGGTATTCCAGTATTGCCTTCTCAAATTGTACCGGTCCAAAATCCGGCCAAAGAGTATCGACAAAATAAAGTTCGGAGTAGGACATTTGCCAAAGAAGAAAATTGGAAAGTCTGATCTCTCCGCCGGTTCTGATAATCAAATCCGGGTCCGGCTGGCCTTTGGTGTACAAATGTTTGGCCACCAGTGCTTCGTTAACTTTTTCCGCCGGCACTTTTTCTTTAATAATTTCCTTAATTGCCCTAAGAATTTCGTCCCGGCCGCCGTAATTCAAGGCCAAATTAACCTTAATCCGCTCGTGTTTTAAAACAATTTTTAAAACCTCGGCGATCGCCCGGGCAACTTTTCTCGGGAAAGCCTGGAAATTGCCCAAAACAAAAAGCCTGACTCCCCTTTCCTGGTACTCTTTCTTTTTTTCCTGGACAATTTTTATAAGCAAATTAAAAATTCCGACAACCTCTTCTTTGGTTCTTTTGCGCCAGTTTTCCGTAGAAAGAGTGTAAACAGTTAAATTCTTAACGCCTAATTCCTCTGCTCTTTTAACAATTTCATCTAAATTTTTTGCCCCGGCTTCATGACCGGCATCAATTGGGAGATTTCTCTCCGTTGCCCACCGGCGGTTGCCGTCCATAATAATGGCGACATGTTTAGGAATTTTGTTTTTATCTAAAACTACCATGTTGCAAATTCTATCACTTCAACTTCCCCTGGGCAAACTGTATCCCCTTGAGTATGGGAATATCCCATTCAGGCGGTCTTTCCAATTCCCCTGTTTCACGATTAATAATATATGGCTGATCTCTAAAAAAAACAACCTGCGAACGTCCAGGATTTTTAAGATCTACCGTAAGTATTTTAAGGCTTGGTATTTGCGTTTGGTGTTCACCACCAGCACCTCTTCGCCAAATTTCAGGAGCACTCATGCTTTTCCTTTCTTCTTCCAAACGACAAATATCCAGTAACCTAAAAAAAGCGAAAGCAGGGAAACAAAGAAAGAAACTAATAAAAACGAAGATTTAGCTAAAATACCAAATTGAAGCCGGCCAAAAACAAAGATCCGGGAAAAAAGCAAAACAAAAACCCAAATGAGCCAAAGATAAATCGATAAACCAAAAAGTAAAATGCCTTGAAAATAACTTTTACCTTCAATAATTCTTTTAATCGTCAAAAAAGGGTGAGAATAAATCCCATACAGATTGCGAAAAAACAAATAACTTTCCTTAATCCCAATTAATATTCCCGATTTAAGTATTTCTGATTTAACCATAATTATCTTTCTCTCTTAGCCATTCTAAACGGAAAGCTTCTCTGGCCCGCGAAAGCTTTGATTCAATTGCCTTGACGGTTGTTCCCAGTTTTTGCGCAATTTCCCGAACAGAAAGGCCTTGATAATACTTTAGTCGCAGAATTTTAGAATATCCTTCGGAGAGAACGCTTAATTTTTTCTTCACCTCCCTTCGCAGTTCATTTTCTAAAAGAATTTCTTCCGGACTTAGGGCCTCGGAAATAATTTCCTCCAAAAAAGGGAAATGGGAAAACAAAAAGGTTTTAATTTTCTTCTTCCGGTAAAAATCAGCAATTTCATGATTGGCAATACCGCAAAGCCAGGTAAAAAGCAAAGAATTTCCGGAAAAAGTCGGCAAGCTGTCGGTGGCGGAAATTAAGGTTTCCTGAAGAAGTTCGTCTACATCATTTTCATCCCCCACTTTTTGAGAGATGTATTTTTTTAAACGCGACTGATATTTCGAAAAATCATCTGCCGTTAATTTTGTTTCAATCATTTAGAAAAGATTATCGTCAACTAATTTTGCTCCGGAAGAAGGATTGTTAACAATAAAATCTTTAAATCCGGATTTGGAAAGCATTTGAGTAACTTTCATTTCATTTTCTTTTTCGCAAATTAAATGAACGCTGGGACCGGCATCAATTGTAAAAAAAATTGGCAAATTATTACTTCTCCATTCCCTAATTAAAAGAATTAATTCCAAGGTCTTCGGTAACCAATATAAGATCGCCGGCCGGGAAGTCATCATTACCGCATGCATATTAATTGCTTCTTCTTCCAAGATTTCACCAAACTTTTCAAAGTTTTTTTCTTTTAAAGCTTTTTTTATCTCGCTTACTTTGTTTTCCATATCGGCAATTCTGACTGGATAAAAAGGACTGCTTTCGGCCAAATCATGACCTTCGGAAGAACTAACTTTTTTGGAAGTTTTACTGATAAGGACGGTAATATCGCAAATTTTCCACCAATTTGCCGGAAAAATAGAATGAGCAAAGGAAGTTTCACTGGAATTCCCCGCTATCCATTCAGTAAAGCCATCAGGAATTGACCGGCAGGCTGACCCTGATCCTTGTCTGGCAATAATCGACAATTCCTTTTCGGAAAGATTTAAGCCGGCAGATTTACTGGCTGCTAAAGTTAAGGCGGCAAAACCGGAAGCAGAAGAAGCAATTCCGGTCCCTTTAGGAAAATTATTCTTGGTCACTACTCGGGCAAAATCTTTTATCTTAGCAAGGAATCTAATCTTATCTAAATGTTTAACGATCCGCTCTTCTTCTTCAGAATTTAATTGTCCGCCATTAATTTCAATTTTGTCGTTGGTCAATCCCTTTGAAAATTCAACCGTAGTAATAGTAAAAATATTACTTAAGCTCATTGAAATCGAATTATTTGCGGGCAAACGTAAAATTTTGTCCTTTTTACCCCAATATTTAATAAAGGCAATATTAGCGGGTGCTTTTGTGGTTATCTTCATTCTAAAGTTACTCCTTTAGTATTGGTTTCAATTTTTAAAACTGTTCCTCCTGCTTTTGTAATTGCTTCTTCTACTTCATTTCTATTGTTTTCTTGCATCAAAGCAATCATACAGTCGCCCCCGCCTGCTCCGGAAAGTTTTGCTCCATAAGCTCCGGCTCCTCGCGCTGCCTCAATTAAAACCGTTAACTTATTGGTACTTACTCCTAATTGATTTAAAAGTTCCTGGTTTAAATTCATTAATCTCCCTGCTGTCTTCAGATCGCCACTCATTAATGCCTTTTTGGCTTCTTCAGTTAAAATAGCAATTTGATCAAAAATATTTTCAACTTCACTTTCGTTTTTTTGGTGTAAATCCGCCACCTGTCTTATTAAAGTTGGCGTATCGGCTTTAATCCCAGTGTATCCAACCACAAGGGGAAATTCCAAAACCTTAATCGGCTCTATTACTTCGCCTCCTGTTTTAAAATAAATTGTTCCGCCCCAAATTGCTGCTGTTAAATCAAAACCTGAACCAACTCCTTGAACATCAAGGACTGTTTTATAGCTTAAATCAAATAACTCCTGTTTACAAAGCTCTAACTTGAAGAGTTCTGATAAAGCTTTTATTACTCCAACAGTTACTGCCGAAGAACTGCCAAATCCAAACTTAGAAGAAAATTCACTTCTGGTTTCTATTTTAAGACCGGATCTAATATTATATTTTTCAAAAAAATTTTTGACAGCAGTTTCTACAAATCTCGCCCCTTTGGGAATATTTTGACTCTTACCTAAATTATCAATATTTTGCAAATAATTTGATAAACCAACTTCGGGAGCAATCAACTGCAGATTGCTACTTTTTTCAATTTCTACGACAACCCTCATTCTCTGGTCAGCTGCAGTGACAATGCAAGGACGACCGTAAACAACTGAATGTTCACCAAAAAGCATTAATTTTCCTGGAGTCGAAACTTCAATTTTACTCACTTTTAACTCCTCTTTCGCCTAATTTTACTTTAAACATGTCCCATTGTTCCACTTTCGCTAATTTTAGCAAAACATTCGGGTCTCGATGATAAGCAAGAACAATTCCTGAATTCTCTTTTGTTCCTCCTGCTCCGGAAATTTTAGCAAAACCACCTTCCTTTTCGATTTTCTGAATTAAAATTTTTGTTTTAGGAGAAACAACGCCCAATTGTTCAAGCAGTCTCTCATTCCTAGTAATCAAACTGCCAAAGTCTAATTCTTCTCCAGAAAAGAATCTTAAAAAATTACGGGTAACTTGTTCTATCTCTCTAAAAAATTTTTCTACCTTTTGTGGGGATCTTGAAAGAAAATCTCTTACAGACTTAATCATTTCTCCAGTATTTTCTTTTGGCTTTCCGCTATTTATCAAAAAGATTGAAGAAAAAACTTTTGTTTTCAATGATAAAAATGTTTTAATATTTTCTGTTTCTTTTCTATAAAGAAGAAACCCGCCATAAGTTGAAATCGTATTATCTCCACCGCTGGGCGTACCATGCTGTTTTTTCTCAATTTCATAGGCAATCTCGTTAATTTTTTTTAAATTTTTGGGAAGTTTTAGAAACTCGAAAAAAGCGGCACTAATAGCCACGGCAAAGGCAGCCGAAGAACCCATGCCGCTGCCTATTGGAATTTGAGAGGAAATTTTAATTTTTAAGTTTTTAAGTCTACTTACACCCAGTTTTGCTTTAAATATTTCAATTGCCTGTTCAACAATTAGTTTTCCTTCAACTGGCTGAACATCTAATCCTAAACCTGTTTCTTCTGTTTCAATAAATATTCTTCGGTCAATGGCGCTTAAAATTTCCGGGTAGCCGTAAACAACAGCATGTTCGCCGGAAAGAATAATTTTCCCTGGAGCAGAAACTTTAATTTTTTTTATCATCCATTAAAATTAACATCAGTGATCTCTTTTAAGGATAAAACTTATTCCTGCTTTTAGTTGATTCCTGGCAGGTTGAGACTTTAAAAATTTTAATTTATTTTCAAAAATTTCTTCTGCTTCTTTGGCAAACTTTTCCGCCAGTTTTCTACCATAATCCAAACTGCCGTACTGCCTCATTTTCTCAATCATCCATAAAACTTCTTTTTCTGTTTTTGTCTCTCTATCCTTTTCTAAAATTTCTTTTATTTTTTCTTTATCTTTAGTATCTGCTTCTCTTAATAAGTGAGCGAGCATGATTGTTCTTTTTCCTTCATAAATGTCATTGCCCATTTGTTTTTTGTTCCCTTGAAAATCAGAAGTTAAATCCAGAAGATCATCCACAATTTGAAAAGAACGGCCTAAAATTTTTCCAAATTTATAAATATCCGCCAGTTGTTTTCTGGTCGCCCCCGCTAAAATCGCCCCTAATCTCATTGGTCCGGCAATAGTGTAATAGCCGGTCTTGCTTTCAAGAATAAACAAAATATCTTCATCAGTTAGGTCTGTTTTTCTTTCCTGGGTCCATTTTATTTCTACTGTTTGGCCCAAAACCGTTCTGCTCAACATTTGGTAAAATTCCTCTATTATCCTCACCCCTCTCAAATTCCCCACTACCCCCAAATTATCTTTAAGCATTTTCCACATCACGACGTGCAAAGAATCCCCGGCGTTAATCGCCAATTCCTTTCCATAAATTTTGGGTAACGTGGGCTTTCCTCTTCGTTGCAAAGAATCATCTTCAATATCGTCGTGGTTTAAAATCCAATCCTCGGAAGTCTGCATGGCGGCCGCGGTTGGCAAGGCTTTTTCCTCCGGAAAACCCATAGCGGAAGCGGTTAAAAGAACTAAAGACGGCCGGAGATATTTGCCTTTTCTTTCCGGATATTCCGAAACTATTTTTTGATGAAATTCAGACATTACTTTGTACTTCGAAGGTATCTGACAAAATTCGGGGAAAACGGTTAGATTTTTTAAATAACCCTCAATTATCGGCCAAACTTTTTCTTTTTTTTCTTCCAAAACTTCTTTAAAGTCAATTTTATCCATGGCCGTATTCTATCACGGGTTGCAAAATAAGTCGCAATTGGTGTTTAATTAAGAGAGATGAATACTTTGTTGGCACAAACTCCAGTTGACATTGGTAAAGAGTTGCTTTTAAAAAAGTCTACTCCTATTGGAACTGCTGCTCAATTTAAGTCTCCCGGCGCTTTAATTTCCGTCATTTTACCCAACGTCTACATTGCCGCCGGCATTGCTTTGTTTTTTCTGATTCTTTTTGGTGGCATTTCCGTCATTACCGGAGCCGGCCAAAATGATCCCAAAAAAGCTGCTCAAGGGAAAAAGGCAATTACTTCGGCCTTAATTGGTTTTTTGATTATTTTCGCCAGTTATTGGATAATACAGATAATTGAGGTTATTACCGGATTATCTATTTTTAATTTAAAGTAAAAACAAATATGGCAGCCAGCGATTTTTTTGGAAAAATTTCTCTTCCCCCAGGAGTTGACAAATATAAAGGCCTTCAAGAAGGCGGTTTAATCAAATTTGCCAACAATTTACTTAAATTTGCCATTGTCGGCGCCGGCATTTACGCTTTTGTCAATATTATCTTAGCGGGTTATAGTTTTATGTCAGCGGAAGGCGATCCCAAAAAAGTCGAACAAGCCTGGAAATGGATTTACCAATCCTTACTTGGCCTGGTACTTGTTGCCGGCTCATTTGTTTTGGCGGCAATTTTCGGCTGGTTAATTTTTGGAAATGCCGGGGCCATTTTAAACCCCAAAATTTATGGTCCCTAATAATTTATTGGCAGCACAGGAACAGGATCTTGGCGGTTTCCTTGAAGGAATAGGCCCGTTGGGACAGGATACTAAATACTGGTCAGAACTCTGTGGAGATGCAGGTGCTGCCCCTTGTATTTTGACTAAAGCTATCTCTAATATTGTCGGGATATTCAGTATTATCGCTATAATTTGGTTTGTGTTTCTTCTTTTGGGTGGGGCCATTAGTTTAATGACCGGTTCCGGAGACAAAACCAAAGTTCAGAATGCCCAAAAACGAATAACCAATGGTTTAATCGGTTTGTTTATTGTTTTACTGGGACTTTTCTTAATTAATTTGGTTGGTTCTTTGATTGGCATACCGACTATTCTTTCCCTTCCGTCGTTTATTTCAGGGTTAAAGCTATGAAAAAAAAAGTTTTTTTTGTTTTTATAGCTATAATTTTAAGTGGAATATTTTTTTCAACCACTAAAATAGCTTTGGCATGCGAAACTTTCTGCGCTTACCTAACCCCCATCCCCTGCAGCAATCCTCAATGTTCTGATTGTAATGAATGTAAAGTTAATCCCAGTCCAATTCCAAACCTAAATCCAAATGATAATTCCCGCATTAAAAATCCTCTTTTTTCAGACGAAATGAATCAATTGTCCGGAAGAGCCTTCTTACAAAAAGTTCTAAATTTAGTTATTGAACTTCTTTTTATTGGTGGGTCAATTATCTTTTTCATCATGCTTCTTTCCGGCGGAATCCGGTGGATTGCTTCAGGCGGAGATAAAACCCGGCTGGAGGGAGCCAGGGGCCAAATTACTCATGCTTTAATTGGTCTTGTAATTTTACTTTCGGCATTTGCTATAATAAAATTAATTGGAACATTGTTTGGTGTTGATTTATTAAATTTAAGTTTGCCAACTCTTTGATTGCCGAAGGGAGGTGAATATGAAGAAAATTTTAGTTACCCTTACTTCAGTAGGAGTTTTTTTAGCTAGTCCTTTGACCGCATTGGCGGAAGCTCAGCCGACAATTAGTATTAACATGCCAGGAAGTTATAGCTCTCTTTCTACCTTAACAGTCTCTAGTGTTGTTACCGGAGCGGTTAATCTCCTGTTAATTCTGGCTGCTTTACTCTTTTTCTTTATGTTGGTTGTTGGTGGAATTCAATGGATTGTTTCCGGAGGCGATAAAACCGGTTCGGAAAACGCCAGAAAGAAAATTACCAGTGCCCTAGTTGGCTTGGTAATTGTTTTTTCAGCTTGGGCTATTGTTAAACTAATTGGAGCTCTTTTTGGTATTGAAATTCTAAACTTTACTATTCCACAGCTTATTCCTACTCCAATAATATAAGTTAAAACAATAGATTATTAAAAAGCACCGGGCAACCGGTGCTTTTGGGTTAGATATTAATGTGATAAAATTTAATTAATGAAAATGTTCTTAATTACTTTTATCGCTTATTTTTTATTCCCCTCATCTACTTTTGCCCAAAATCCCGAAGAATGGGCAAGTCCACGTTGTGTTACCAGTGACGGAGTGGCTACTCTCCAAGGTTTCGAGTGTATCTTCACTAACATTACCCGAATTCTAGTGCCTTTGGCCGGAATACTTCTTTTTATTATGCTCATTATCGGTTCTTTTCAGTTAATGACCGCCGGCAGCGATCCCAAACAGGCCCAAAAAGCCAAAGCAACCCTGACATACGCCATCATTGGGTTAGTCGTCTTTTTGGGAATTTGGTTTATCTTACTTTTGATAAAAGCAATTACCGGCGTTGATGTCACGAAATTTGCAATCCCAGATTAATGAAAAAATTCTTTCTGACTGCTCTATTTTCCGTCTTCTTTTTTATGGTTTCCGCCACTGTTATTTTTGGCCAGAATAAAGCCGGAATTAATATTGGCGACCGTTGGGGAGAATTTGATCAAGCAGCAGGAATTGTGGGCAATGGCGGCTGGGTGGTAATCATGGCTTGTCCGGGCGACGGAGACAAGATTGCCGATGTAATTGTAAAACATCGAGAAATAAATTTAATTATCCGCGGCCACTATCCGGGGAATACTCCCAATGCTTCTTTAGCCAAAGCTTGGGCAGCCACTCTGGGAGCGATTCCTTCACCTAATAAAATTTACTTTATGCCTTGGAATGAACCAAACCAAACAGGTTCGCCTGATTATGGTGATCCGGCTGTTATTAGTCAATATATTAGCGACTTAAAAGTCGCTCTTGGCTCCCTTTTGAATAGCAAGGTTATCCTTCTTTCTCCCATGATGAATCCTTCCAACCCCTCTTTTTCCGGATATGTCCAAAGTTTAGGTTCCGGTTTTTTTTCTCAATTTAACGGTATTGCCTTAAGTCTTTACGATACTTGCAACGGTTGCGGTAACAAATACCAAGACCCGCAAAATTTAGCCGCCCTTTTATCGGAAATGGGGGCATCTGGAAAGCAAATTTATGGAGTCGAATCAGGTACGGCCGGTCAGTATTTTTACTTTAACCAACCCCCGGATCAAAATTCCTATCTTTATAAATTTGTTAATTCTTTTCTTAGCCACAGTCCTAACGAAGTAGCCATGTTTGCCATTCCTTCTTATGATCTGGCCGGAGAAAAGGGCCATTCTTGGAGTTTGTACAATCCATCAAATGTGATTGGTTTACTCAGCAGTTTCCCCAACGGTCCCAATACCCCCGCTTCATCGGCTACCGTTCCCAATGTCGGTTTAACCAAATGTCCGGGAAAAAATTATACTTTTTACCAAACCAGCGAAACAGAATGTGCCGAGTGTGGCGGTGGCTTTTCCGCTTTATCCTGTTTGCCGATTCAAGGCAATCAGTTTGGTGAAGAATACAGTAAAAATACCCTGCCAATTCAAGAAAAAGTCAGAAATACTTATGACGAATCCTGTAATGTAGCCAATTTTACCGCCAAAACAACCGTTTCCGATATGACCATTCCTTTTGCCTATGAGTTAAATCAATATTTTCTTGGCCCATATATGGATAGCTTGGGCGCCAGAGTCGGTAAGCAGAATCTAAATCCCATGACTGATTTTGGGGTTTTTGAAAAATTAGCTCCCAAAGAGTACCAAGACCAACTACGCTTAAAATTTTTAGATGAAGTCGTCAGCCGTGGCGGAAATTCAAAATACGCCAATTTCAATATTAACGGCATGGGACCGGCACAAATTGCCGGTAAATTCAGAAACTCTCCCGATAAAAGTTTTCTTACCGTAATTTGGCCGCAAGTGCCTCTTTTTGCCAATGAAGAAACCGAAGGAGAAATTGTTCTCGAAGGACCGGGAATTTCCGGCTCAGTTAAAACCTCTGTTCCTGAAGTTTATCGCTTAAATAAAGTCACTACGGAAATTGCCAAAATGATGGGTACTTACAAAGGCGAAGTTCAAGGAATAAAAACCGAAAGCGCTAAAGTTTTGGCCGCTTGCGCCACGGAACCAAATTTTCAAAACATCAGCAACAAAAAAACCAAAACCGGTACCGGCAGTAATGTTTGTACTAAAGAGGAAATACAAACCAACCCGAAAACAAATTTAACCAGAGAAAGACATTATGACCAAGAAGTTTTTCAAACGGGAGATGCCGGCGGTTGTGACGGTAAAGCTTTCAATGCTTGTTGCGGCAGTGGTGGAAAATGCGAACCAGTTGATTCCAATGACATTTCCAACCAATGTGTTAAAGGAACCTGTATTTGCCATACTTGCGACCAATCATGGATGACTTGCTGGGCCAACCGGACCAATCAGCCTGGTTGCAAGATAAAAGAAGCCGAGCATACTTTTAATGTTGACGTCAGCGTTAAAAACCGTGTTCCTTTTCTAAAACAAATCGCGGAAAACACAATTGGCGAAAAAGGTTTTTTAAGAACTTTCCTGCCTTTCTTTAAAAACAAAACCGGCGTTACCAAAGAAAACCTTGAGCGCCAATTTAAAGAAGTCGCCGGAGAATCAACAGCCAATTTAAAAATTGACGAAATAAAAAAGGTTAACAATCAAATTGATGTTTCCCCTGCTTCAGGGCCCATTTCTTTGCTTTTCCATAAACTCGGCACTTTAGTTAATGTGCAAAAATTTATTTCCGGCGTTGTTCTTTGGCCCTGGGGTAAAAATAACCCCAATCCATCCCCTTCTCCCTCACCAGTCCCCGGCTCAGTTGGTTATGTGATTGATTATCGTAATTCAAACATTGATTCGGAAAAAAATAGGACTCAAGTCATTGCCTTGGTCAAAGCTTGGTACGCCAGCAGTAAAATTGACCAAAATTGGAATTATATCCGAGACCAGGCAATTTCTCATAGCTGGAACCCTGCTTTTGTTTTGGCTCTTTGGATTGAAGAGTCAGCCGCCAGCGGCGCTGATGCTTACGATCTGGGTTGCTTGCTTGGCCCAAAAAACAATATCGTCACCCAACTTGATTGTTTATTCCAAATTAATTATGCCCACGAAAAATTTGAAGATTTTATGTGCATGTATAGCGAAGGACAAATGTCACCCTGCTTTTTTGCGTTAAATCCCCAGTTCACTACCAATTTGAAAATCTGGTATGACCGGATTGTCCAATAGAAAAATGATTGACAAAAAAAATCAAATCAAATATGCTTAAACTAATAAAATGAAAAAGAAATTATTTTTGCTTATTTGTTTAATTCTCTTTCTTTTTCTTTCCCCAAAATCCGTGTCAGCTTTGCTCTCAACCGGAGAGGAGAATCTTGGCGGTTCTTCTACTTTAAAAACCTTTCAGGAAACAATTGAAAATGCTAGAGCCTCCGGTGAAATGCCCAGAGAGAGGTGGATAGGAGATCCGCAAGGAAGTGTGCTGAGCAACATGGTTGACGGCATCTTCACTTTGGTAGGAGGAGAACTTAATTGGAAATTGTTTCCCGAGGTCGTAGCAAATAAAAATACCAAAATAGATTACGACAAAATTTTTATAACCAAGGGCGCTCTCGGTTTCAGCACTAATCTGGTTGCTTCACTTTTTAAACCCCCTGTTTCAAGTGTAGAATATTTTGCTGATTTGGGCAGTAAACTGGGGATTGCCAAACCGGCTTATGCTCAAGGGGTCGGTTTTTCCGGGTTATCAAATCTTCTTCCCCTCTGGAAAGCTTTCCGGGACGTTTCCTACTTCTTTTTCGTAATTATCTTCATCGTTATCGGACTGGCGATTATGTTTAGGGTTAAACTTGACCCCAAAACCGTGATTACGGTTCAAAATGCCTTACCCAAAATGGTCATTGCTTTAATTTTAATAACCTTTTCCTATGCTATCGCCGGATTGATGATAGACCTTATATACGTATTGATAAACATTGGCATTGTGGCCATCGGCAGGACGGGGTGGATAGGTGATGCAGCAGGTATCGCTTACGAACAAGGAAAATACACAAATTTGTCGTTAATAGAGGGAGTTGGACTAGTAATCGGCACGGGAGCGGAAGCTCTTAATGGAGTACTTAGCGGTTGGTTGGGATCGCTTTCTATGGAAGCAATCCTGGGAATGATTGGATTCCATTTAGCTGGTTTTATTGGACTAACCGCTGGAATAGCATTACTGTTAGCGATTATTGCTATCATTTCCCTATATTGTATCTTCAAACTTTTTCTTGCCCTTATTATGTGCTATATAAATATAATTCTTTCCGTGATTACCGCCCCCATTCAAATCATGCTGGGAATTCTTCCGGGCAGTGAGCAAAATTTCAACAGTTGGTTTAAAAATCTGATGGCAAACATCCTGGCTTTCCCGGCAGTTGCTTTGGTAATGCTTCTTGGTTGGCTTCTAGCCAACCAAGGGCATGGCCCAACGTGGGCTCCTCCTGTAATAGGAACCGGGAGCGCATTAACGGGGATTCTTGGTTTCGGAATGTTGCTCTTGCTCCCCAAAATCCCCGACATGATCAAAAACGCCTTTAAGATGAAACCATTCCCTTATGGAACAGCCATTGGAGAAACTTTTAAACCCATTACCCCAATTTATAAAGCTGGAGCCAGCGCGTTGGTTTCTAAATACGAACAAGAAGAAAAACCTGAAATAGCTGGAATAATAAGCACCCTAACTGGGGTAAGGGGAGGCGGAGGTAAAAGACCAGAAACAACATCTACTGGTAAACCCACCGTCTAAAAATCATTTCACTGAAGCAATAAGTAAACTTTCTCCTCTCCCTAAATAAGCTACTTGTGGTTTCCTTAAAATAGTCTCATGTATTGTTCTATTCCAACCAGTACTTCGCCCTAGAATGGAAGGAGAATAAGGGTCTGTAACTAATCTGTCTTGAGGCCCACCAACTCCACCTTGTACGGCGTAGTCTGCCCACACCTTTAAATTATGAAAGTGAATATTTGCCAACCGCTCAGCTTCTTGTTTAATCTTTTGCACCGGCAAATTGAGAGTTCCTTCATAGTATTCTTCAAGCACTCCTCTTGAATTCAACCTTGTATAAATGTCTATTAACGCTCTCGTCCACCCTTCTTTGGAGTCCGCAGTAAAGATTGCAAAAAAACCGACAGCTTTCCTTAATCTTATAGTTAAATAATTTGTCTTCCAAGGATCTGCTTGAACTTCTCTCCAGTCAATCGGCTGTCCTGAAACCAGCTTTTCCAATAAGGTTGTCCCATTATCTCTATAAGTCTCGAAAAAACTTTTCATTGAAGTAATTGGGTAACACTCAGGCGTCTTCACCGCTACTTCTCTTATTGTTTTCCGCTCTCCATCAACTTCAATATCTCTCTCTTCTATTCTTGCTGTCCAAAATTCTTCTGTTCTCCTTGCTGGTTTAAAAACTATTCTTGCCCGTCTTTCCCTATCGCGATCTTCAAGATCTTCTCTAAATTCATTCTTAATTCTCTTTAATTGTGTTGCTCCCCATTTACCAAAATTTCCCCATTCTTGATTGTTCCTACATTTGTCCTCAAATTTTTCCTGAGGGTGAAAAACGGCTCTTAAATCATCAGAACAAACAGCAGGAGCTAAGTTTCCATGCCGTCCTAACCCTTTTACGATCGCATACATTCTAACAACCTCGCCCCTGTTATTCCTATGTTCCTCTATTTTAGCACCTCTTCTTTGCCACTCCTCTTTAACGTTATCAGTAATTTCTATTCTAATCACTGAATACCGACTATCTATTGATTCCACTAAGTTACCGCAACAAATCAAATTCCAAGCAATTGCGTCGGCACTTACAACTTTCGTCCTGTCTTCTAGACTCATTTCGTCCTCTTCCTGCTGAATATTAAAACCAGGTAAAGCTTTTATTTTGCTTCTTAGCATTTTCCTGAAGGCTTCAAAGTCCGCCCCACTTTCGCACTCTAAAACGGTTTTTTCTCCAATTTTATGTTCACCATTAGGCACTATAATCGCCTTTGCATACCATTCAAGAGCAAATTTTACTCCTGGAATATTATATAAAGTTTCCATTTGTTCTTTTGTTAACTCAATGAGATCTTGATTCTCAGCGAGTTTTTCTGGCTGGGCAGAAAGAACTTTTTTAACATAGGCTGCTCTTGCCAGCCTCCACCGAGCATCCCAAATTTTTCTTTGTTCTGTCCCCAATGATGTGTAAAAATTTGGTTCCTGATTTGGTTGGAAACGGGTATAAAACTCCTGGTCATACTCAACATCAACCCAACGAGACATCTCAAGTTCAAGAGGAAGACGACCAAATATTCCCCTTAATGCTTCAGTTCTTTGTTGCTCAACGGCCATAGCTTGCGCAGTTGAGATTTGTTCAACTTGTTCAGGAGTTAAGGAAGGCTGAAGTTGCCCTGATCTCTCTCTTAAAGCTACTAATTCTCTAATTGTGACCGAATTATTTTCTGCAGCCTGAACAATCCTTTCAGCCGCATCGGCAATCCTCACTTCAGCAGAAGTAACTGGCGAAGAAATTGTTGTGCCTATCTCTTCAATCCTAGTAGAAATCCTTGCCATTAAAGTATCAGCCTCGCCAATATCAACTGTTCCTTCCAGAGTCTTGTCCTGAATTCGAAAGTAAACTTCTTCTAAACGATTTCTAGTGAGCATCGGTTCTGGAGTTTTATGAAGAGCTCCTGCTGTTCTTTGAAGATAAGGATCTTCAAATTCTTTTTGTTTTTCCAGCACCCAACTGGGCTGAAAATTTCCTTGAGCTTCTGGCTGGCTGGCCTCTAGTGAGCTTGGCATTTCTCCTTTTCCTTCTGGCATAATTCAATAATAACCCCGCTATCTTACCAAAATCAAGTCCAGAAAACAACTATAGGGCAACAACGAAAATTACTAATGTCCAATGGCAAATTTTCAATTAATAACAAATTTTCAAACACAAATTAAAATATTCCAGA
>Ga0210018_1000883_pt1 | contig 15770 bp, 15 predicted proteins | sample CryGeyCG2014_010_2_FD_183967 | JGI IMG/M metagenome (GOLD analysis project Ga0210018, IMG submission 183967) | Groundwater microbial communities from aquifer - Crystal Geyser CG09_land_8/20/14_0.10 (SPAdes) (version 2) | ecosystem: Environmental > Aquatic > Deep subsurface > Groundwater | place...
TTTTCCACTTATGCCACTTGGTGGATAAGGCAGGCAATAACGCGCGCCTTAGCCGACCAGGCAAGAACCATCAGAATTCCCGTCCATATGGTGGAAACCATCTCAAAATACGCCCAGACAAAAAGAAGATTGCTCCAGGACCTTGGCCGGGAGCCTCTGCCGGAAGAAATTGCATCCGAAATGGGCATTGAGGTAGCCAAGGTTCATCATATAATGAAAATTTCCCAGTACACCGTTTCTTTGGAAACGCCCGTAGGCGAAGACGAAGAAGACAGCGTTCTGGCTGAATTTATTGAAGACGAAAAAACGATTGCCCCTTCTTTGGAGGCAGGCAGAACTTTACTTAAAGAAAGATTGAAAGAAATTTTGGTTGACCTGACTCCGCGAGAACAGAAAATAGTTTCAATGAGATTCGGCTTAGACGATGGTATTACTCACACCTTAGAAGAAGTGGGTAATGAATTTGGCGTCACCCGAGAAAGAATTCGTCAGATTGAAGCGAAAGCCTTGGAAAGAATTAGAGGGCACCAGGGATTAAAAAAGTTGAAAGGTTATTAAAAATATAGTACAATTAGAACATTCCCACCAAAATTTCTCTCCGGTGTAGCTCAATGGTAGAGCGACGCTCTGTTAAAGCGTGGGTTGTAGGTTCGAGTCCTACCACCGGAGCGAAGCGTTGGTGGGAGATAGGTTGTAGGCTCGCCCCGTAGTGAAGCGAAGCTTCTACTACTGGGGTTCGAGTCCTGCCTCCGGAGCAACTTCGGACTTTGAGAGTATAAAAGCCTCAAATTCCGTTCATTTTCGCCATTTTTAGAGGTTCGAACCTTGTTATGAATGGCTCTGACCTCGGGAACCATCCCCTTTATCTGAATAAGGGGATTTTCTATTGAAATTGTGAGTATTTTGTCTTTTGTGGGGAATTTCAACCTCTTTTTTCATAGTAATTTTCATTTACATTTCTATTCTGACAGATTTTGTCAGTTTCCTATTTGACTTCTGTTTTGTAATCTAATATAATCTTATATAGTTAAAGTATAAGATAATTTATGGCAAAAAACAAGCGATTTGACCAGTGGTTGGCTCAAATTCCAGCTGACATCTGGTCAAAAATAACACAAATTGATGAGTTAAAAGGGCAATGGATTGCCGGGGCGCGATTAAGCCCTCAAGTCTTGGGCCGTCTCAAGCGGTCAGTTTTGATTACTTCCACTGGCGCTTCTACTCGTATTGAAGGCGCTCGTCTTTCTGATGAGGACGTAGAAAAAATGATGCGTGGCATTGATATTCAAAAATTCACTGACCGCGACAAACAAGAGGTGAAGGGTTATTTTGAGTTGCTTGAAAATGTTTTTGATTCTTGGAGATCACTTAAGTTTTCAGAAAGCACTATTAAACATTTTCACAAAGAGCTTTTAAAGCATGTAAAGAAAAACGAACTTCACAGGGGCGATTACAAAAAAGAAGAGAATAAAGTGCAGATGATTGATGCGGTCGGCAAATCCGTTGGTGTTCTCTTTGATACCACTCCAGCGTATCTTACCCCGAAAGAAATGCAGGAATTAGTTGAGTGGACTCAACAAGCTCTTGCTGAAAGAAAATATCATCCGCTTCTGGTTATCGGTAGTTTTCTAGTTGAATTTTTACAAATACATCCATTCAAAGACGGCAATGGCCGGCTTTCTCGCGTTTTAACCAATCTTCTTTTATTAAAAGAGGGCTATTTGTATATGCCTTATATTTCCCACGAGAAATTGGTTGAAGATAATAAACCAGATTATTACATGGCTCTGCGAAGAAGCCAGAAGACTTTTAAGACCGAACACGAAAATATTATCCCGTGGCTTGATTTCTTTTTGACCATTTTTCTTAAACAATCGCAAATGGCTGTTGAATTGTTATCTAAAGAAAACATAGAAAAACTTCTTTCAAAGAAGCAACTTGCGGTATGGCAGTATTTACAAGAAGTGGAAGAGGCAACTCCTGGCGAGATTGCCAAAAAAGCAAAGGTTGTCCGTCCAACGGTTAATCAGGCCCTAGATAGGCTTTTGCGCCTCAAAAAAGTCGAACGCATCGGGCTTGGCCGAAGCACGAGGTATAGAAAACTATAAAAATATGAAATCGCCAATCCTTAATTCGCCATATCTTGAACCGAGTCGTCATTTTAAGTCGGATGAACGTGGTTTAACGGAAGAAATAATTGATAGTCGGCGCCTCAGCAGTTTTTATATTCCAGTGCCGCGAGCAAAAAACAAAAAAAAGCAAGCGGAATTGAATTTATCTGAGGGTGCTTTTGGCAGCGAATTGCAAAAGGAAAATGAATTTATAAACAAGGTTCGTGACAAAATAAAACAATGGCTAGAAAGTGGCTATTCTGGAATTACCAAAACATCGCGTGATCTCCTTTCTTATTGGTGCGATAAAACTAGAGAGAACAAGCTGTTCTTCTGTCAGATAGAAGCGCTTGAGACATTAATGTATATAAATGAAGTTGCAGAAAAAGTTGGCGACAATTGGATATTAAATGAATTAAAGAAATCTAATACAGATGCAAACCCTGGTCTTTATCGTTTAGCATTCAAAATGGCTACTGGTTCTGGCAAGACCGTAGTAATGGCAATGATCATTGCCTACAATACTTTAAATAAAATTCGCTACCCGCAAGATACTCGTTTTACCGATGCCTTTGTAATAATCACGCCCGGTATTACTATTCGTGACCGTCTTAATGTATTAAAACCCAACGAAACCCAAAATAATTATTACCGCCAGCATAATATCGTTTCTTATCAAGATTTTGATTTATTACAGCAAGCGACCGTCTTTATAACTAATTTCCACCAACTTGAACTTAGACAAAACCCTCGTTTTCAGGTAGGAGCAGTTATGAAAGCAGCTGGCATCTTAAAAAATGAGGCTGTCAAAGAAACTCCGAATGCCATGATAAATCGGGCTTTTAAAAGCATATTAAACAAACCGCGCGTGGTGGTGATTAACGACGAAGCCCATCATTGTTATCGGGAAAAACCAACTCAAGAAAGGCTATCAGGTGAAGATAGACAAGAAGCAGACGAAAATAATAAAGCAGCGCGAGTATGGATTAATGGTTTAGAATCCTTAACTAAGAAAATTGCCGTCAATGCGATTATAGATCTTTCCGCAACACCATATTTCCTTAGCGGTTCAGGTTATCAAGAGGGCACAATGTTCCCCTGGGTTGTTTATGATTTTTCTCTTTTAGACGCGTTAGAGTGCGGAGTTGTTAAAATACCAAGACTTCCAACTGAATCTGACACAATTTCAATTGATGATGTGCCTGAATTTCGCAATCTTTGGTTATATGTTCGAGATGATTTACCTAAAAAAGGATTAAAAACTGGCGGAAAAGATTATCTATCTGTTAATATTTTGCCCACTAAACTTCAGGAAGCTCTAGAATCTCTTTACGGCAATTACGAAAAGAAATATTACCAGCCGTATTTAGATAATAAAAAACAAAATCAAAATGTTATGCCTCCTGTTATGATAATTGTTTGTAATAACACTGCTGTTTCGGAATTAGTTTATCGCTGGATAGCAGGATATGAACGGGAAATAGCGAGCGGGAAAATTAAAATTGAAAAAGGTAATTTGGAAGTATTTCGTAATGAAGACGGAGTTCAATTTTATGATCGGCCGAACACTTTGATTATTGATAGCGCTCAACTGGAAAGCGGAGAAAAAATTAGCGATGAATTTAAAAAAGTCTTCGCTAACGAAATTGAAGATTTCCACCAAGATTATAAACGCCGTTTCCCCGGCCGTGATGAACCAACGGACGAAGAATTATTGCGAGAGGTAATGAACACCGTTGGCAAACCAGGTAAACTTGGAGAAAATATCAAATGCGTTGTGTCTGTTTCTATGCTTACCGAAGGTTGGGATGTAAATACCGTTACTCATATTCTTGGAGTGCGCGCTTTTTCTACCCAGCTCCTTTGTGAACAGGTTGTTGGCCGTGCTCTGCGCCGCGTTGATTACAACACTGACGATTCAACGGGACTAATGCATGAAGAGTACGCAGAGGTATATGGCGTGCCATTTAGCTTCTTAAAGGTAACCGGCGTTACCCCACCCCAACCACCAAGAGTAATCCATAGAGTGCGCGCCTTGCCGGAACGTGAGGAACAATATGAAATCACTTTTCCGCGCGTTGAAGGCTATCGTTATGAAATAGATGAAGCAAAATTATCAGCCCGATTTACCGAAGAATCAAAAACAATTATTGAGAATGAGCCTACCGAGGTTACGCTCGGCGGATTTATCGGCGAAGAAGAAAAAGAAACATTGGAAAAAATTAAAGAACGTCGCGAAGGAGAAATCATTATACGGCTCACGCAAGCGCTTCTTAAACGTTATTACACGGATGCCGAAGGAAATGAAAAATACTGGCTTACTCCTCAACTCAGAAAAATCGCCGAAGAGTATGTTAAAAATTATGTTGTGCTAAAAGACCGAATGGTAATTGGTTATCTTTCTGTGGGAGAATATTTTTCAGGCGCCTTGACTAAAATTCAACAGGCTATAATTACTGAGAATTTAGAACATCAGAAAGATAAGAAAATTCTGCCGATTCTTGCGCCCTATGATACAATTGGCTCTACCAGATATGTTGATTTTCTGACTACTAAAGATGTGCGGGAAACAATAAAAAGCCATGTCAATTATGTTGTTGCCGACACCGAAGAGTGGGAACAAGGCGTTGCCAAGAAACTTGAGCAGATGCCAGAAGTATTATCTTATGTTAAAAACCAAAGCCTTGGATTTTATATTTCGTACGAACACCAGGGCGCATTTCACCAATATGTGCCGGATTTTATCGCTGTGATTGAAACGCCAGATAAAACTAAGCTCAATCTTATAATTGAAGTCACCGGCAAAAAAGACGATAGAAAAACGATGAAGATTAAAACCACGCGGGATTTCTGGGTACCAGCAGTTAATAATCTTGGTAAATATGGAAAATGGGCGATCCTTGAAGTGCAGGATATTTATGAGACTCAAAATTTAATCAGAGCCGGTATTACAAAAGGTTTTGATAATTTATCGCCGGATAATTTATTTACAAAAAATAATTTATGAGAAGGAAAAAAATAATACAACCAACTACCGCCGCGCCGGTTGCCTCGTATAAACACGATAGCAAGCGCGTACGCATTCCTACACAAGAGGAATCGGTTAAACTTTCTCCTCGTCAGAAGCAGCCGGTGAAAAAGAAATACGATTATGATCCTTCACTTGACCCGCAATTGTTTTGGGCTGGTAAAAAAGAACAGGGCGTGGAATTAGCTGTGCCAACTGTGCCAATTTATGTGCAGGAAAAAATCGCGCCAGAAGCTATTATCGCTCGTTTAAAAATGGGAGCAGAAGACATTCAGCAAATGATGCTTTTTGGAGAAACAGCCGAACAGCAATTCGGCAAAGCGGTGGAGTTTTATAAGCACGAAGATAATTGGCAAAACAGAATGATTTTGGGAGATTCGCTAATCGTTATGAACTCTCTTTTAGAAAAAGAAGGTATGCGCGGAAAGATTCAAACAATTTATATAGATCCTCCTTATGGGATTAAATTCGGTTCCAATTGGCAGGTTTCTACTCGTAGGCGTGATATAAAAGATAACAAATTAGAAGATTTTATCCGTCAACCAGAACAAGTTAAGGCGTTCCGCGACACTTGGGAGCTCGGCATTCATTCTTATCTTTCGTATCTACGCGACCGACTTATTGTGGCGCGTGAACTTTTAACCGAAAGCGGAAGTTGTTTCGTGCAGATAAATGATGAGAATGTTCATCTAGTTAGGAGTATTATGGATGAGATATTCGGTCCCGATAATTTTATAACAGAAATAATTATCAAAAAACTGGCGGTTTATCACAAATAGGTCTACCTCGAGTTCAGGATTATATCTGTTGGTATGCCAAAAATAAATCTGAGTTCAAATTCCGTTCTCTGTATATCAGAAAGCAAATCGATGATGAAGTTGGATCTCAATACTCCTGGATAGAACTTAGTAATGGTGAACGCAGAAGATTAGGAAGAAATGATAACCTAGCCCAGCTATTAAATTCGGGAGTAAAATTGTTCAAGCCTGATAATCCAACATCACAAGGAAATCCAGTTAAAGAATTTAAGCTTGATAGTAAGAAATACTTTGGCGGATGGAAAACAACTCTTGATGGAATGAAGAAATTAGCAGAAAAAAAGCGATTAATAAAGGTTGGTTCAGGTATCTGGTATGTAAGATTTTTTGAAGATTTCCCCGTTTATCCCTTAACCAATCTTTGGTCCGATACAGGTAGTAGCTTTCAGGCTAAATTATATGTAGTTCAGACAGTAACTGAAATTGTTAAACGTTGTATTTTAATGACCACTGATCCAGGGGATATAGTTCTTGATCCGACTTGCGGTTCTGGTACTTCTGCTTATGTTGCCGAGCAATGGGGTAGGAGATGGATTACAATTGATACTTCTCGAGTGGCTCTTGCTTTAGCAAGAACGCGGCTGATGGCTGCCAAATATCCATATTATAAACTCAAAGACGAAAAATTTGTCAGTGCCGGATTTGAATATGAAATCGTGCCTCACGTTACTTTGAAATCTCTTGCCAACGATGAGGAGCCAGAACAAGAAATTTTATATGACCAACCGCATGAAGTTAAAAATGTTGTCCGTGTGGCCGGCCCTTTTACGGTTGAATCGCTTTCGCCGCATAGGGTTTCTGACGCGCAAGAAATGATTTCTTCAGAGCGATTTACCGAAACAATCGTGGCGAATCTTCTCAAGGCCGGCATTCAGACTGGCAGAAAAGGCGGCCGGGTAGAGTTCGTAAATTTGGATATTTTGCCGAGCGGCCCCGAAATTCAGGCTATAGGCGAATATAAAACAGACCATACATTTAAAAAGGCTGCAGTTGCTATTGGGCCGGAATTCGGCAGCGTTGACGACGATTTTATTCGTAATGCCGCGACAGTTGCCAAAAAATTCGCTGATTTACTTGTAGTTGCAGCGACTTCTTTCGATGCTTCTGCGTTCTCTGAACCATCGCAAGTTAATGGTCTACAAGTAATGAAAGTAAAAATTAATCCCGACTTATCAATGGGTGACCTTTTGAAAAAAACTGGTTCTGGCAATTTGTTCCTTGCTTTCGGAGAACCAGACGTGAAAGTTAAAAAAACAAAAGACGGAATTATAGTAGAAATTGCGGGGATAGACGTTTACGACCCCGTAAAAAGTGAGATCCGTTCCAGCGGTTCTGGCGATACGGAACACGAAATCGCCGCTTGGTTTATTGATACAAATTACAATGGTGAGGCGTTCTTTGTAACCCACGCTTATTTTCTTGGCGCCGATAAGCCGTACGAAAAACTAAAGAAAGCACTCAAGGCCGATATCAACGAGAATGTTTGGAATGAACTATATTCTACAATTTCCCGTCCGTTTCCAAAACCTAAAACTGGCAAAATCGCCGTCAAAGTAATCAATCACTACGGCGACGAAGTAATGAAAATTATCGAGATAAAATAGAAAAGAAAATGACGAGTTGGTTAAGAAATTATTTGAAATTAAACCATAAACAGCCTGTTTATAGAATTCGGCTGGTAATAAATTTTAATGAATAAAAAGAATCTTTTATCTATCAAAAAATCCCTAGAACTTTTAATAATTTCTATTGATAAAAAGGAGATAGAAGCTTTCTTAGCGCTAGAAACAATCAGAGGCTTCAGGATTCTTATTTATAAAGAATTAAGTGGCGATGAATTAGAAATTTTTAAAAAAGCAGTTCCATATTATAATCCTTCAGATATGGTAAGTTATGAGGCGGAAGATTTATACGAAAAAGCAAAATACACCGCCAGTCAATTGATTCTTCAAATAAGTTCTCGTTTAGAGGATTGGGAGAATAAAATTGAGGATTTGAGTAGAAACAATAAAAAGTTGAGGAGGAGGATTGAAGAACTTGAAAAGAAACAAAAATTATTTATCGATACTATAAATCAAATTAAGTCGGAAAACCATTTTGATATTTCTTCCGACATAACCAAACTTTTAAATAAAGAAAATCTCCTTTGGTTCTTGGAGGCAGTACAATGTTTCAAGTTTAGTGCGTTTATTGCTTGCGTAGCAATGTGTAGGGTTCTTTTTGAAAATTTAATAGATGAGAAATGCAAAGAAAATAGTATAGATATATCTAAAGGGCTACAATTCAAATTCGAGGAATTAAAAAAGTTAAATTTAATAACTGGTGGTTATGAAAAAATAAGTGCTTTAGTTAAAGATTTTGGCGATGATGCTTCCCATCCTAATATCGGGAAAATCGATAAAGATAAAGCAAATTTTGTATTAAATGGAGTATTAATACTCATTAAAGAACTGTTTAAAAAATAAACCCCTATTTAGGAGTTTATTTCAAAAGTTTATCTATTTAGTTAGCTATTATTTTTCTTTTGGTGGTTGAGGTTGAGGTCGTTGTGGCGGTATTGGCGGTGATCCTTGGAAAACTATCTGGGGTTGAGGGATGTTTTTCATTAAAGAAGTACCGTAGGCATTTTCATATAATTTCACCGCCGCGCTTCTATCAAAAAATAATTCTATAGCGCAATATAATTTCCACACCCTATCTCTTAGTTCTTTATTGTCCCGCATATCTTCTATAACTAATCCCCATTCTTTTGCTTTTGAAATTGTAATTGGTCGTGCGTGAGATTTATGGTCATCGTGGGCTAAAAACTTCGCCGAAATTTCCTGTGCCAGTGTTTCTTTGTTGGATTTATCGCTCAACATATATTTTATCAGCCATTCTTTAACAAGATCATCTGCTAACTTTAGTGATGTTTCGCATATTTCAAGAAGGTGTAAGTCATATTTGTTAATCATTGGCAAATAAGCAGGGAGAATATCGGCTCCTTGTTTTTCAATAATCTCTTTCGCTTTTTCAAAACCATTTAAAACTGCCTTTGCAGGAACAAACATTATTCCGCCGGGCACTGGAATAATTACTTGAGGATCAGTTGGCCCAAGTTCCGACCTGTCATCCATTAAAATTTTATTACCAGAAAGTGCGAACATCGTGGCAGCACTTTTTGCCATTCTTGGAATAATAAAACGAATATCCTTAAAATTCTCCCGTAGCATTGATACCAACTGTTCAGTTGCTTCCGCAGATCCTCCTGGACTATGAATGAAGATGTCGATTTTATCGTCCTTTATATTTTCAATTAAATCCGAAAACGCCGTCAAATCTAATTGATTGATAGAATTAGGAACTGCTGGATGGTTTTTATTGAAATCTACTGCGTAGACAATTAGTTTTCTTTTTGTAATACCTTCGATTTCTTTTATTAAACCAATTCGCAGTTCGTGATGTTGTTTAGGGTCTTTAATACCCTCTACCAGTTCCTGAAACGTAGACATTGTAATTGCCTTTAGTTGATACCGAATTAGAACCTTTCGGTTTTGATTTTGTGGTATAGCTCATCGACGCGACAGATTCTTCATATTTTTTCTGCGCTTTTTCAAACACTTCCATCGCTTTTTTTACTTTTTCGTTGCCCTGAACGAAATCTTTGATTGTATTAAAAGGATTATTAGGCATAGAATTATTGATATTTTACTATTTTTACTTTACCACCTATTGTGAATTTTATCAACAATCGGGATGTCTTGCAAGTCAATTAAGTTAAATCTCCATCAAATAGGTTCTAACAGCCGCCAGTCCGCGGAGCAGGTAACATTTTTTATCAGACCTACCGAGAGGCCTAGATTTTACGGGAGTTTTCTATGTCCCAGTTCAAGTTCTAAATGCGTCATCCCGTTAGGACACGAAAATTTAAGACCGAGAAGTATGCATTCCGGGGTAACTCTCGTAGGCCCTCCTTGATATTTTGTGAATAACCCTTATACTAAAAATATACTACAATAGTGAAATGCAACTTCAACTGTGGTAAATTCGGCAAGAAAACCAGTTTTTATTTAAGTTCGTTAATAAAAGAAAAAAAAGATGAAAGGACTGAACTAGAGGTAGTTAATCTTAAAGGTTCTGGCCTCTGATATTTATCTAAAACTATAACGAGTTTAGGAGGTGCCTTATGAATAAGAAGTTTTTGATGGGAATCATGCTTGTGATTATTCTGGTATTTAGTGGTTGTGTCGGGTATGTAGGTTATAGGTATCCAGACTACCCATATGATTATGGGTATTACGATTATTATGGGTATTACCCGTATCACGATTATTACTATCCATCCTATCTCTATGGATATTACGGGTGGTACGGTCATTATGGGTATTATGGCTATAGGGATTATCATGGTTGGGGCCACCCTGGCAGAGGCTACCATGGAGGAGGTCATCCAAGAGGAGGACACCTTGGAGGAGGTCACCCTAGAGGAGGTCACTACCGGTAATCAAGATGACTTTGAGTTGATGAACGTGAAATAACCGACATTCGGTCCTTTTTAACACGGCCCTCGCGCAACACAAGCACAGGGGCCATTTTCTTTTTTTAAAAATCAATCAGTTTATAATGGGCGGGGCTCCGCTTTTTGATGAAAAAACAGGACAAAGTATTGATAAATATGAATATATTTTAAAAAATCATCCGGATAGGCCTTGGCTAAGATAAAAGGGTCAGTTTGTTCTTCAAGCTAACCCTTTTTTATTCGAGAAATTCTCTAAGTTTTTGGTTTTCCTCTGAATCACGAAGTTTTTGAAGGGCTTTCTTTTCAATCTGGCGGATTCTTTCTCTGGTTAGTTTGAATTCTCGGCCTATCTCTTCTAAAGTTTCTTCTTTTTCTTTCCTGATTCCAAAACGTCTTTTGAGAATCTCCTCCTCTCTATGAGTAAGAGTAGAAAGAGCTTTAACTACTATCTCTTTTAGGTTTTGCTCAATAGCTGCTTCTTCAGGATTAACTGCTTTTTCATCAGCGATAAAATCTTCTAAATCTCCTATAAGATCAGATCCTGGCGGGTCATTTCCTCCTACAGGTGTATCTAAAGAAAAGGTCTGTCTGGATACTTGAAGGAGTTTTTCTAATTTTGTGACTGGAATATTCACTTTCTGGGCAATTTCTTCCAGATGAGGTTCCCGTCCCTTTTCTTTAGAAAGACATTTTTCAACCTGCTTTAAAAGATTCAGTTTCTCTCCAAGATAAGCTGGAATGCGAATTGTCCGTGGCTGATCAGCAAAAGCCCGGATAATAGCTGCTCTAATCCACCAGTTGGCATAGGTAGAAAAATTCACTCCCCTTTCAGGCTCAAATTTTTCTATCGCTCTAATTAAACCAAAATTTCCTTCTTCGATCAGATCCCCCAGTTCCAAGCCACCATGCTGATATCTTTTGGCTATTGAAACAACCAGACGGAGGTTTGCTTTTATGAGCTCCTTTTTAGCCAATTGATTACCCTTTTTTACTAACCGAAAGAGTGAATTTGTTTCTTGGCGAGGCAATAAAGGAATAGACCTTATTTCTTGAAGGTAAATGCCTAAAAGATTTCCATTCTTATCTAACTTCATCTCTTACTCACCTCCTTTATAATTTAATGTGCTTTTTTCTATTTTACCTATTTTTACCAATAAATTCAATTAAGCTTTTTATTTGTCGCTGGTCTGTTTATAGTATTGACAGTATGCCAGGTAGTGAAACTTCGACTTGAGTTTTCCTACGAAAACTTTTTTAAAGTAATTTGTCGAAGTTCTACTACATGGTATAATAAAAGAAAGGTGAAAACAGAAGGAGATATAGCTCTTTAATTAATTTAAATATTCTTTCTAAAAGGAGGGTTAAAATGCCAAGGCAAAAGAAAGTTATAGAAATTGTCTGTTTTTATTGTGAAAAGAAATTCAAATATATCGTAAGCAGTTATTGTCAGATTAACCGAGCTTATTGTGGCGGATGTGAAAAAACTCACCTTGGTAATAAATACCATGGAGAATTAGGCTACAGAGAATACCTTGAATACTTGAATCAAATAAGAAGCCGGTTCGGCCGAAGCAGAAAAGCAGTGGAGGGAGACGAAATAAATCTTTACACCAAAAAGGGTAGACTTTTTAAAGGGGGGATTGATCTGGGTAGAATAGTGGCTAGCGATAAATTATTTATTTATGTCCAAAAATATCCACTCTCTGGATCTATCTGTTCCTATCAAAGAAAATTTATCGAAAAACTTTAGCGGACTTTAGTCCGCTTTTTTGTTTTCTCAAATCTGGTATATAAACAAATCGAGATGAAGTGTAGAAATCAGACTTCTACAACGTCTAATGCCTTCGGACAACTCTTCGAATCCTGCCGCCGGAGCCAATGTGAACGAACAGAGGCGAGAGCCTCTGTTTTTGTTTTGTTCATCGGCATTTTCGCTGGTTCTAACATTAGGTATTCTTTTTCTAATGCAGGATAGCTATTTTTGATGGGAACAAACCACTCATTTGACTCAATAAATAGCTTTTTGTCTCTTATTATCGGTATTTTTCCTAATGCCAATAAAATTTCTTTTTTTAGTTCTAACCCTTCTTTGCCTTTAGCGTTAATAAACGCTTTACGGGCATAAGTTGCAAAACTAAATGTTTTCTCGGTAAGTTCAAGCCATCGTTCGGCTCGTGTTTCTGTTTCTCGTAAGTTTTCTTTAAATTGTGTAATTTTGCCCTGAAGTATATTTTTTTCATTGATAAAAGTTTCGTCATCAATAAGCTGGCGGTATCTCATTTTGGTAAGTTCGTCCAATTCCTTTTGAGCCTGCAATAATGCTTTTTGTTGCATTTCATAAACTTTCGTCCTGTCTTCAATCTCGGTATCGTTTTTTTTATTTAATCCTTCTAATGCCCATTGTAAAAATTCTGGCAAGATGGTGTATTTTTCTATTTCCTTCCCAATTAATAGCTCTAAATCTTCCACTGCTATGTTTTTTCTTTGATTGTCCTTACTTCCAGTGGACAATTTGTTTATTTGGCTCGATTCGGCAAGGGGTACAAAGCTGTGCCCTTGGGTCATTCACTCGCCCCGTTAGAAGTCCGATGCGTTTATTTACCCCATTAGAGATTAATCTCTAACGGGGCGTATCGGCCAGACACCTTTGGTATCTTACTTCTAACGGGGCTCGCCACGGGGGCACACCCGCCTTCACACAGGATTACGGCGGGCAGGCAGCGGGTAGAAACGGCGACCCCAGTAGTAGAGCAAGGCTCACTACGGGGCAGGCAAAAAGCGTAATAAGTGGTAAAATAAAGTTATGAAGGTAAACAATTTTTTCAAATTGATTATTGCGATTGCAGTGTCAGAAATGGCCGGTATAATCGGTTCATTTTTTACCATTTCCGCGATTCCAACTTGGTATGCCGGACTTGCAAAGCCGGCGCTGAATCCTCCTGCTTGGGTTTTCGGGCCCGCGTGGACTACGCTTTACGCCTTGATGGGCGTTTCACTTTTTCTCGTCTGGAAACAACATTCTCACATTCTTGAGAATGTGAGAATGTTGCGGATGTGGAAAATTGGTATCGCAGCGTTTTTTGTTCAGCTTTCCTTGAATGCTGTTTGGTCAATTATTTTCTTTGGTTTGCATAGCCCCGGCTGGGCCCTGGCTGATATCGCTCTTCTTTGGCTGGCAATTGTCTGGACAATCGCAGTATTCTACAAAATCTCTAAGCCGGCGGCATATCTGCTTTTGCCATATATTCTTTGGGTCAGCTTTGCCTCGTATCTGAACTATTCGATTTGGATGTTGAATTAATCTACCAATAATTCACGATCTTGAAAGGCGAGATATTGCCGGGGATCTGCCAAATTGCGGTTCGGAATGCGTGAAGCGCGCGGAGCAGGCTTGTGCTTGGTTCAAGCGACCGAGACGCATACGATTTTTCACTATTCTTGACAGTTTATACAGATTGATTTACTCTAAAAATAGAGAGGTCAAAAGGTTATAATTTTAATATTAAAATTTATGAAAAGGAGATTTAGTATTTTATTAGTTAGCGCAGTGATAGTTGGATTAACCCTGAGTTTATTTGAAGCGGCTTTAGTTTCTCAGGCGGCACCAGAGCCGACGCAAAGAAAAATTGTGGTTTTCCAAACCTGGTTCGTTAATGACGTTGCCCAAGACGAGTTAATAAACCGACTCGGTGGAGCCAAGATCAAAGATCTAAACCTAATTAGCGCTAAGGCAGTTCATTTACCGCCGAGGGCAGAAGCAGCTTTAGCTCGTCAGTTCGGGGTTTTAAGAATTGATGATGACGTGGTTGTTGAAGCTTTAGTCAGAGGTGGTATTGCTGCCAAGAAACCAGCTCCAACCCAGCCGTCAGAAGTTCTACCTTGGGGGGTTGATAGAATTGATGCTGATTTAGTGCAAGGAACTACCACTGGCGATCCAATTAAAGTAGCCATTGTTGATACGGGAATTGACGTTAAACATCCCGATCTGAAAGATAATTTAAAAGGCGGAGTAAGCACAATTGGCTATACTACTAGTTACAATGACGATAACGGTCATGGCACTCATGTAGCAGGCATTGTAGCTGCTCTCAATAACGATATTGGAGTAGTGGGAGTTGCTCCCGAAGCTAATCTTTATGCGGTTAAAGTTCTAGATCGCCGTGGTTCTGGCTATCTTTCCGATGTCATTGAAGGTCTTGACTGGGCAGTTGCTAATGGGATGCAAGTGGTAAATATGAGCTTGGGGACTTCTGCTTATAATAAATCTTTTGAAGATGCTGTGAAAAAAGTGAATGCTGCTGGAATTACTCAAGTGGCCGCAGCCGGAAATAGTGGGCCAGGCGACAACACCGTTACCTATCCAGCTAAATTTACTGAAGTGATTGCGGTTAGCGCCACTGATAAGTTTGATACCATTGCTTCTTGGTCTTCCCGGGGCCCAGAAATTGATTTAGCTGCTCCGGGAGTCAGCATCTACTCCACTTATAAAGGTTCAACTTATAAGACCTTGAGCGGAACTTCAATGGCTGCTCCTCATGTGACTGGCGCAGCAGCTTTGGTTTTGACTCAAACAGCTAAATGCGATACCGATTTAAGTGGCAGCTGCAGCCCGGCTGAGGTTCAACAGAGATTAGAAACTACAGTTGAAGATTTGGGAATTGTTGGGAGAGATGGCCTTTATGGTTCTGGATTAGTTGATGCTGAAGCAGCGGTTATTGAATAGGGTAGAATAGATTTATTTGAAAAAAACAACCCCAATTTAATTTTGGGTTGTTTTCTTTTCTGAAATAATTCCTAGACACCATACAGATTTGCTTTATTTTACCACTGGATAAAAGTTCCAAAATCGTCCCATTGAGCGAGCCCGTTAGCATAAAAATCCATAAGCTCTTGACAACAAAATATGATGTACGCTATAATGTACTTAAAGACTAACTATAAATAACTAATCATTTATTATGGATATTAAAACAACTTTGCCTATTTCTGAGGCAAGAAAAAATATATTTAAAATAGCCAAAAGAGTTCAAAAACCGGCGGTATATTATACCTTAACTGAAAAAGGCAGGCCAAAGGTTGTGGTTTTGTCGGCTGATGAATTTGAGTCTTGGCAGGAAACCTTAGAAGTGATGCGTATTTTCCCAAAATTAGAAAAGGATATAGAGAAAGCTGTTGGAGAATACAAAAGAGGTCTTTACTTGACCCTTGAAGACGTATTATCTAAAGAGGGCTTTGTCCTGTCCAAAAAATCAAAAAAATAGAACATGTATAAAATACTTTTATCCAGAACCGCAGAAAAAAATCTTGATAAAATT
>Ga0210018_1000890_pt1 | contig 15721 bp, 15 predicted proteins | sample CryGeyCG2014_010_2_FD_183967 | JGI IMG/M metagenome (GOLD analysis project Ga0210018, IMG submission 183967) | Groundwater microbial communities from aquifer - Crystal Geyser CG09_land_8/20/14_0.10 (SPAdes) (version 2) | ecosystem: Environmental > Aquatic > Deep subsurface > Groundwater | place...
CCGTCAGATCCCAATCCGTCATCAACCATTCGTTGCTATCTTTATAGATCTGAAGGAAATAATTATAAAATTTTAGCTCATCAAGCCAGCCAAGACGGTTGTACTTTGAATGACCCAAAAGACACTTTATATGATCCGGTGCGGCCGGTTTATGCTTGGATGGTCTGCTCCGGCGAACCCGCCTGCAGTAGTTGGTAAAAATTACAAGATGATTTGAATATCTGTCAGATTTATTCATTTTTATTCATTTATATTTTTATTCATTTAATTTGTTTATTGGATTTGTCTATTTAATTTTAATTAATTTAATTGTCTGTTACTTTATCAGCGATCGCTTGCAAACTGACATCTTTTTAGTTTCGAATTTTTTAAGAGTTAATTTAGTTAGAAGTGTTACTTTCCAAGCGATCGCGAGTAAACTTACACTTGCTTATGGATTTTACATTAAAACACAATCAACTCTAATCAAAATCCAATCAGAGCCCGAATCGATCTTTTAGAGCCAATTCAATATCGGTTTCTTTAACAATAAAAAGTCTTACATAGGGCCTTAAATCAAAAAGTTCAACTATAAAATCAACCTCATTTTTACATTCATAAGGATGAATAAAAACGCTTTTTTGCACCGGATAAAATCCAAGACCTTTTAATTTAGCCGCTAAAGCGTCTCTGCCTTTCTTTTTTTCTTCGGGGATGTCAAAAATAACCAAACGCCACAAATGATCCCATCTTGAAGGCCTTGGGATTTTTATAGCGTCGGGGTTATATTGCAAATACTTCTTTTTTCCTTTATCGGTTAGAGTCAGAAAAACCGTGCCGTCATTATTTTCTTTGTAATCAATGAGTTGCGACTGATAAAGCTTACGGATTGCTTTTCGCAGGGTTCTCTCATTTATATTCTGCCATTCTTTTGATATTTTCTTTAAAATCTTAAAGTAAACGTCGGGACGCGTTGTTAATCCTAAAACTAAACCGCCTTCTATAAGAAGAAGGGCTTTTTGCATTATCGGTCCCATTTTAAATTTTAAACTGCCATCAGGTTCTTTTTTCATATTGGTTAACTTTATCAGCAAAACTGTCACTTTGCAAGCGATCGCTGGCAAAGTGACACTGATTTGCCGCGGGTCTATACATAAAACCATGATTCGTCACGGGTCTATACAACTATTTTGTTTTGCGCTTCGTATTTGGTATAATTATAATATTAATATGAATTATGAATAATATGAATAAAAATATGAACAAAAAAAGTGATTATGTTTTAATGCTGACGGCGCTTTTGCTTTTGATTTTAAGCGCCGGCGCCATCTTTTGGTTTTCCGGCAATAGACGAGACAATGATATTTCGCAGTCGACTCCAAAAATCATTGGCAGAGCAGCTTTAACCATCGATTTTAGTGATGGCAATAAAAGAAATTTCGAAGGCGAAATAATTGAGGGAGAAACTCTTTTTGACGCGCTAAATCAGACCTCAAAGGCTGGCAATTTTTCTTACAAGTTAGACGAAGAAGATAATTTAGCCGCTATTGACAGTTTTACTCGCAATAAAAATAAATCGTGGTACTGGTATTTGAACGATAAAAAGATTGATAAACCCCTTGGTGAAATTATTTTAAAATCCGGCGATGAAATTCTAATAAAATATGAATAAGGGGTTCACTCTTATTGAAATGCTGGTTGTCATAGTGATTATCGGTGTAATTACTGGCATTGTCATTTTTAATGTCAGTTTTGAGCGGCAAAATTCGGCGCTTTTAAGATCGGCCCAAAAATTATCTTTGAATCTGCGTCGCGCCCAAAATTTTGCGCTTTCATCAAAGACCTATAAAACTGTTGGCGTTCCCTGCGGCTGGGGGGTTCATTTTAGTGGCGCCGGCTCAACAAGTTATATTATCTTTGCTGATTTGGCTTCTTCCGCCAATTGTTCTGACAGGGATTTTGTAAGAGCCGGCAGTGGCTCCGAGGATTTTGAAATGGCGAATCTTGAAGCCGGCGTCAATATGAACAGTTTAAGTAATAATCTTTCCGATGTTGTTTTTTCTCCGCCGGAACCAACAGTGAATCTTACTCCTAATCAAACATCCGCCAGTATCGTCCTGATTAATAAAAATGGCGCCACTCGTCTGATTAGTATTAATAAAACGGGATTTATCTCCTCACCGTGATGAAATTGGGAAAACTGAATAAAAATAATAAGGGGTTTACCCTGCTTGAAACCATTGTGGCCACCGGCCTTATTGTCGTGGGGCTTGTCGCCGCCTTAGCTTTAATAACAAACTCGCTTTTTTATGTTTCCAATATTCACGATCGCCTTGCGGCAGCCAGTTTAACGGCAGAAGGCATTGAAGTGGTGAGAAATATAAGGGACAACAACTGGCTTCAGAATAAGGTTTGGAATAACGGTTTGGCTAATGGCGATTATCAAGTTGCTTATAATTCAATCGCACTTTCCTCTTTTTCCGGCAGCCCGCTTTTGTTGGATTCTAATGGGTTTTATAATTATACTTCGGGGACGGCTACTTCTTATGTCAGAAAAATTTCTATTGCCAATTTGTCAAATTATGAGATTCGGGTCATTTCAATGGTTACTTGGCAAAGAAGAGGGGTCACTTACAGCAGTTCGGCCGAAGATCATTTATTTAATTGGAAATAAGAATGTTTATACAAAAACACAATAATAAAGAATCCGGATTGACTTTGATAGAATTAATCGTGGCCATTGGCATTTTCGGTTTGGTGGTCAGTATGGCTTTTGGAGTTTTTGGTTTGGCGCTTACCAGTCAACGCCGCATTATTGCCTTAAGAAATGTTGAGGACAACATTAGATTTACTGTTGAATCAATGGCGAGAGAAGCAAGAACGGGCAAGAATTTTAACGGCGGCATTGATTCGCTTTCTTTTACCAATGCCAAAGGCGATTCGGTTATTTATCGCCTTAATGGCAGCATTGTTGAAAAATCATCAGACGGGGGAGCGGGCTATTCGGCGGTTACCGGTTCTGAAACAACTGTAAATTATCTGAATTTTTATTTAATGGGTCAAATGCCGGGCGACGGTTTACAGCCCCGGATTACTATAACAATAGGCGCCGTCAGCCAAGTCGGCAATCAGAGCGCCAATTTAAAAGTCCAAACAACAATTAGCGGAAGATTTTTACAAATTTAAAAAAATGAAACATTTAATGACATTTAATAATAATCAAAAAGGTGTTGCTCTTCTTTTGACTACGATTATTATTTCAATTGTTTTGTTGATTGCCACTTTGATTGCCAATATCGTGATAACCCAATTGAAACTGGCAGGCGATATTAATGACTCTACTACGGCTATTTACGCGGCTGATTCCGGCGTGGAGTGGCAATTGTACCAAATTAGAAACGGCGCTTCGGTGCCGGCGCCCGCAATGTCCAACGGCGCGACCATTTCGACAACCGTGACCGGTAATTCGCCCAATTTCACCATTAAATCACTCGGCGCCTATAAAGAAGTCTGGCGCCAGTTTGAAGTCAGTTTTTAATTATTAATTTAAAGTTGTCCACAGTTTTAATAGATATTATATTTTCTATTTTTGCTATAATGAGATAGCTATTCTATATCGCGTTTGCGATAAATATTTTGTGATAACTTAGCTGTTTTGATAAGATATTAAAACCAAAAATTTCATCATCTATGATAGAAAATAACTCTGAAAAATATCTTCCGCTTAAAACTGCTGCCGAATTATATGGTTATACCCGCGACCATTTAGGTTTAATGATTAGACAGAATAAGTTGAAGGGAGTAAAACTTGGCAGTTATTATGTCACCACTAATGAGTGGATGGCCGATTATATTAAGAACTTTGCCGATCCGGATCATCCAGTTAATAAAAACAAGTTTTCCAATAGGTTTCTCAAGGAAGCTCTATTGGATGAAGAGGGGCGGATGGAATTAAAAAGCGAGATGAAACTTATAGGCGATAGAGTCCCTAAGGTGAATCAAAGAACGTGGTTGCGAAAAGCTAAGCCTGTCGTTTCCAAATCAATTGACGAATCGCTGAAAACCGATTTGCAATCCGAAATTTTAAAAGAGGTATCGAGGTTTTATGTGGCGCCCAATGAAAAAAACATCAATACCGATCCGAAACACCAGAAGGATTTATTTCCGGCCGTTTACGGTCTTCCCTATGTGATTTTACCAATAAGGAAAATGAACGATTCCGAACGGAATGGAATTTTAAATCGCAGCAGACAGGAAAATAGCGGAAATGATATTTCCGAAGTTATATAACTCAAAGAATAGTTTTTTTCGACGCACTAGAAGACCGCGCGTTTGCTTACGGAGTTTTATGTCCGGCTGGCAAGTGGCTACCATGGCTAAGTTTTAAACTTCATCCCCGATACCCGTCGGGATGTTTTATATTGAGCTATAAATAGGCCAGATGCCGGTTAATTTCCGGTGTCCAACCAAAGTTGAAACTAAAAGTGCGGTCCGTGGAAAAATAGAAGCTAATTTTCAAGTCCTATTTTTCGATTTACGACAAATTTTTCAATGAACCAATTTTTAGATGTAATGTTTATTATATAAACGATCGCTTTTGTAATAAGACGACCTGTCTGGATATTTGGCACTAAAAAAATGAATTTAAAAAATTGAATAATCAGTTAATTGATTGAAAGTTAGGAACTGGAAGTTGATAATTTTTGGTCGGATATTTTTTCAATGTTTATTTGGCATTTGAAAATTTGAAATATTGATCGACTATTAAGAATTAAACGCCGATCTGTGGCAATAGGAAGCTGTTTCAAAAACCAAAGGTATATTTTAAGCAGCAAGTTGAAATTTTCGGTCGTGTCATGTTGTTGCTATTATGTGCATTAGCTGTTTATGGCTTGTTTATTTGCTGTTTATTACTCAGGCATTTTGTCTTACGGCCTTAGTTATCCACAGTTACGGATTTATTTTAAAATTACAAATCGTGTCAAGACCCGTAATTGGTTACACATGTTGAATCGTAAAAAGTTTATATTGATTTGTTGTGAGTAAAGTAATAAATCGTACATTTTTGGCTTGTTAATCTGCTTATTGTGCGATTTCAGAAAAAATTTTGGGATATTTTAAGATTATTTATCACACCAATATTGATTTAAAATTTTTTTTTAGGTAATATGGATTATCACTTTTAATAATTTTTTGTATGCCTAAAAAAAGTCACATGAAGTATAAAGTTGCCGTTTCAGGGGCGGCTGAAACAGAACATTGCAATCGCGAGGCCTTAGAAATGGCTATGGAAATGGGCAAAGAAATTGTCCGTCAAAATGGAGTTTTAGTGACAGGCGCAACCATAGGCATTCCGCATTGGGCTGCTCGCGGCGCTAAAGGAGAGGGTGGGGTTTCAATTGGCTTGTCTCCGGCGGCTACGGAAAAAGCCCACGTTAAAACTTATCATCTGCCGACGGATTATTTTGATTTGATTATTTATACCGGATTTGATTATTCGGGCCGCAATCTTCTTTTAACTCGTTCGGCCGATGCCATTATTATTATCTGTGGCCGCATGGGTACTCTTAATGAATTTACGATTGCTTTTGAAGATGCCAAACCCATCGGCGTTTTGGAGGGAACCGGCGGCACCGCGGATATGATTCGCGAAATTGTGGAAAGGTCACATCGCGGGCCGGGAAAAATCGTCTATGATTCGGATCCCAAGCGCCTTTTGGAAAAACTTCTGAAATTGGTTAAAAAAGAAAAAGTTGTTCTGATAAAGGAAGAATCAAAGAATGATAAGAATAGACATAAAAACAGCACTGATGATTATGGACGGGAATAATAGAGACAAGAGTTTTTGGTTAGCAGTGTTTTCTCTTGTCGGCACTACCATTGGTGCCGGCATTTTTACTTTGCCTTATGTTTTTGCCAAAGCCGGATTTTTTATGGGCCTAGTGGAGTTTGTAATTCTTGTTTTTATTGTTTTATTGGTTCAACAAATTCTCGGCGAAATTACTTTACGGACAAAAGATCATAAACGCCTGATAGGACTAGCTTTTAATTATTTGGGCCGCCCATGGAGTACATTGGTTACGGCGTCTGTTTTGCTGGGCGGCATAGGGGTGTTGCTGATATATATAATTTTCGGAGGGAAATTCCTTTCGCTAATAACGGGCCAGGATGTATTTTGGAGTTCTATAACATTCTTTATATTTTGGTTTTTGGCGGTTTTGGCGCGGCCGAAAACTTTTGGCAAAACCGAATTTTATATAAGCTCTCTGGTGATTTTTATTATTATTCTGGTTTCATTTTTTAATTTTAGATATATTAATTTCAATAATTTTCGCGGATTTGATATAAAAAATATGCTTCTGCCTTATGGGGTTATTCTTTTTGCTATGACTGGTTATACGGTAATACCGAAAATGGAGGATTTGCTCGGTGCTGAAAAGTATAAGCTCAAGAAAGCCATAAAATACGGAACTTTAATTCCCGCAATTGTTTATCTTATGTTTGTTTTTATTATTTTGGGCGTTTCCGGGCAATTAACTTCTTCAGATGCCATATTTGGATTTTCCCGCGCTCTTAATTCCGGTTTTATTATGTTTCTCGGAGCAATCTTGGGGCTTCTGGCCGTAGCCGGAGCTGCATTAAGTTATGGAATTTATTTTAAGGAAACGCTTTGGTATGATTTAAAATTGAATAAAAAACTTGCCTGGGCTTTAACAGGGCTCATCCCGCTGTCTTTATTCTTCTTAGGCGCCAGAGATCTTATTCCAATTATTAGCATTGTTGGCGCGTTGTTTTTTGGTTTTCAGGCGGTTATTATTTTAATGATTCATAAAAAAGCGAAAAATTCAGAAATCAAACCGGCATATAAAATATATCTACCCAGCGCTCTTTATTATATAATCGGAGTCGTGGTGTCTTTAGGCGCCATATTAGAAATTTGGTTTAGCTTATAATTTTTTTGCTTGTGCAGATATGCCCTCGTCGTTCAACGGACAGGACGCGAGATTCCGGATCTCGTGATAGAGGTTCAATTCCTCTCGAGGGCGCTTGTATGTTAAAATATGATTAATATGTTTATGTCTTTTATTAACAAAATTATCAGAGTTTTGGTTTTAGGCGATATTATGTTTTTTTCCGCCTATGGTTTGATTGGTCCGATTTTCGCCGTTTTTGTCACCAATCAAGTCGCCGGAGCCACTATTGTCACTGCCGGTTTTGCGGCGACTATTAACTTGTTAGTGAGAGCGCTTTTACAAATGCCCGTCGCAAGATATGTAGATCGTCATAAGGGCGAAAAAGATGATTTTAAATTTATGGTGGCCGGTTCAACACTAATCAGCATCGTTCCCTTCGCTTATTTATTTGTGACTACTCCTTGGCATCTTTACCTTGCCCAAGTTGTTTTGGGCATCGGCGGCGCTCTGGCCAACCCGGGTTGGTTTGCCATATTTACGCGCCATATTGATAAGGGTAAAGAGGGAACCGAATGGACGCTTGAAAATGTTGGCGTTGGATTGGCAGCGGCCGGAACGGCCGCCATCGGCGGCATTTTAGCCCAACAGTTCGGTTTTAACAATTTATTCGTGATTGTCGGCGTTTTGTCTCTGATAGGGCTGATTATTCAAATTTCTCTTTACAGCACCGTGATTGAGTTAGACCACAATGAAAAACAGCAATAAAGAAATTTCAAAAATTCTTTATGAAATAGGCGAGTATTTGGAAATTAAAGAAATTCAATTTAAGCCTCGCGCTTACGAAAAGGCGGGGTATTCTATTGAAAATTTAGAAGAGGAAGTCTCAGAGGTTTACAAAAAGGGGGGACTCAAATCCGTTGAAGATATTCCCGGCGTGGGCGTTTCCATCGCCGAGAAAATTGAGGAATTGATAAAAACCGGTTATTTAAAATATTACGAAAAATTAAAGAGGTCATTGCCAGTTGAAATTGGTGAACTTAGTTCTGTTGAAGGCGTGGGTCCGAAAATGATTTTCAAGTTATACAAAAAACTGAAAATAAAAAACATTAATGATTTAGAAAAAGCGGCTAAAAACGGGAAAATAGCAAAAATAACGGGGTTGGGCAAAAAAACCGAAAACAAAATTTTAAAGGGCATAGAATTTTTGAAAAAATCAAGCGGTCGGTTTCTTTTGGGTTCTATTTTACCGTTGGTTAGATTGATAGAAAAGCGTTTAAGAAATCTGAAAGAAGTTGACAGAATGGCGATTGCCGGTTCAATTCGAAGAATGCAGGAAACGATTGGTGATTTGGATTTTATGGTAACTTCAAGTAAGCCCAGCAAGGTGATAGAGTTTTTCGTGAATATGCCGGAAGTGATTTATGTTTATTCAAAAGGTACAGCAAAAGCGTTGGTCCGGCTTAAAAATAGGATGGATGCAGATATTGAGATTGTACCTGATAAAAGTTATGGTGCGGCTCTCCTGGCTTTTACGGGGGACAAACGACACAATATTGCGCTTCGCGCTTTAGCGGAAAAAAAGGGTTACAAACTGAATGATTTTGGTTTGTGGCGAGGTAAAAAAATGATTGCAGGCCGGACTGAAGAAAAAATTTATAAGGCGCTTGGGATGCAAACACCGCCACCGGAAATCAGAACGGATTCCGGCGAAATTCAAGCGGCCCTTCGACAAGCTCAGGGTAAACCAGGGGGACTTCCCAAACTTATCGGTTATGGGGACTTAAAGGGCGATTTACAGGTCACAACCGACTGGACTGATGGAGAAAACTCAATTGAAGAAATGGCACTGGCGGCGCAGGAAATAGGATTAGAATACATTGCAATAACTGACCATACAAAAAGCTTGGCGATGACGGGCGGTTTGGATGAAAAAAAGTTATTGAAACAAATGGCGGAAATCGAAAAGATTAATAAAAAGCTTCATGCTTCAGGTTTCAAGCTTCAGGTATTAAAAGGCGCCGAGGTGAATATTTTAAAAGATGGTTCGCTGGATATCAAGGATGAAGTTTTGGCAAAACTGGATATTGTTGGTATTGCGGTTCATTCCCATTTTAATTTGCCGAGAAGCGAACAAACAAAAAGAATAGTTAAAGCGATGAGAAATAAAAACGCTGATATTTTGTTTCATCCGACCGGTCGGTTAATCCAAAAACGCGAGCCCTATAATGTTGATATTGAAGAGATTATAAAAACAGCGAAAGAAACAGGGACGATTCTTGAAATTGACGCCGATCCCTATCGTTTGGATCTAAAAGATGAATATATTAAAAAAGCGATTGAAACTGGAGTGAAATTGGCGATTGATACCGATGCTCACAGCAAAAATAGTTTCCATTATTTGGAATTTGGCATTGCCCAAGCCAGAAGGGGCTGGGCGACAAAAAACGATATTATAAATACTCATCCCTGGCGCGAAATGTTAAAACTTTTGAAATAAATAAAAATAATCTTTTAAAAATATCCTGCGATTGCAGGATATTTTTTATCTTGCCTTTTCAATTATTTTTTTGAAAATTTCTGGGTACTCTCTGGCGATTTGCGATAAAACTTTCCGGTCCAATTCAATTTTTGCCTTTTTTAGGCCATTGATAAATTTACTGTAATTCAAACCTTCTTGCCTTACAGCGGCATTAAGCTGGATTTGCCACAAAGCGCGGGCCGTTCTCTTTTTAACGCGACGGTCGCGATAAGCATGAGTCCAGGCGTGAAGCAAGGCTTCTTTGGCGGCGCGCTCCTTTGATTTGCGACCCCATTTATAGCCCTTAGTATATTTTAAAATTTTTTCCCGTCTTTTTGATGCAATTTTTCCTCTTTTGACTCGCGGCATACCCAGTATATCAACTTGACTAACATAAAATATAGCGAGTCAAGCTGTTTTTATTAGTTATTATTAATTTATATAATTTATAATTCATATTTAAGATTCAAAGTTATTTTATGACGAGCTATAGTCAAGTTGTATTACTGGGCATATTTTTAGTAGTTATATGGCAGACGCTGTTTAAACATTTTGATATCTTTCTTATTTATAGATAAAACCCGATGTTTCAAGCGGCGCTGTTTTCCCGAAGTTTTCGCGTTAAAATGAGATTGATTTGTAGCCCGCCTTATTAGTTTCTTTTTACCGGTCACTTTTAACCGGCTCAATATTGCTTTGTTGGTTTTTAATTTTGTCATATTTTTCTAAAATTTAGAATAAAATGAATAAATTTTAGCTAAAAATATGAGCATCCGCCGAAGCTTTAGCGAAGGCGGATAGCCCACATCTATTGTTTGACAATTGTTACATTAAATCCTCGCGGCTGTTTTTTTAATTCGGAAATAATTTTTATCGGCACGGTTATTAACTTCAAAAAATTTTCAACTTTTTGTTTTCCCAAATCAGCAAAAGTTTTTTGATATTTGGCGCGGCCTTTAAGAACTAATTCCACTTGGACTTTTAGACCTTCTTTAAGAAAGACATCGCTTTTTCCGGCCTTAATTTTCAAATCATTCAGGCCGGCGTTTAAGCTGATTCTGATTGTTTTCGAGCTATCCTTTCTTTGTTTTACTTTTTGCTTGCGCTCTTCCTTTTCTTCTCTGTATATATATTTACCGTAATCCATAATTCGAGCCACTGGTGGCTTGGCCATTGGCGCAACTTCAATTAGGTCTAATTTTTTTTCCTGGGCTAATTTCAACGCTTCTTCCCGGCTCATTATTCCGATTTGTTGTCCGGTTTCATCCGCGACTCTAAGCTCCGGCGCGATTATTTGATTGTTTACTTTGAGTTTTTTAAGCAAATAAAAAACAGAACTTAATTATTACTTAATTATAACACAAAAAGAAATATACTTGTTTCAGCAAGAAAAGTCAATAATTTTTGGGTTTAGCGAAGAAGTGGAGATGGCGAGAGTTGAACTCGCATCTAGAATTTGGAGAATTAAATATCGCTACAGGCTTAGATTGTTTAATTTTTTCAGAAAGTTCTCTTAAAACAATCAAAACAAAAACTTTCTGTTTCTTCTTTAATTTCCGCCCGGAGCGAAGAATTCAACGGGTTAAAGCCTAATGGTTGACACCGGATTTGTCTTATCAGACATTGGACAGCCGATGCTGCTTAAGCAAAAGCGAAAGCAGGAGTTAAATTTGTTTTGGCAGTTATTTGCCTTGTCTCGAGGATTTTTACCCTCGCCAAAGGCGGGGGAAATTAGCGAGGTTACGAGACATCCTCGGCCTGCGTATTTAATTTTAAAATTCTATCGAAGCCCATCACCCCCTAGAACCGTCCCACAGTTGCGGGACGGAATTTTTCCCCCTTCGGGGGATCCCCCACAGGGGGACAATTTTCAATTTTAAATTTTCAAACTTCTTTCAACTTTCTCTCTATATTTCTTTCTGATTCCCTTTTGGAAATAGTTGCCCTTTTATCGTATTGTTTTTTGCCGCGAGCCACTGCGAATTCCAGTTTAATTCTACGGCCTTTATTATACGCCTTGAGCGGTATTAAAGTCAAGCCCTTGGGCTTTATTTTTCCTATCAAAGATACAATTTCTTTTTTACGCAGCAATAATTTTCTTGAACGGGACGGATCATAATCGGTTGGCTGATTTTTTGGCTGGTAAGGCGCGATGAAGGCGCCAATTAAATACAATTCGCTATTATGAAAATTAATGTAAGAACCGGTTAAATTCATTCGGCCATTTTTAATTGATTTCACCTCGGCTCCGGACAAAACCAAACCGGCCTCAAATGTGTCAAGGATTTCATAATCGAAACGAACTTTTCTATTTTCGGCGAGCGTGATCATAATTTGATTCTATCAGCAGTTTCATTTTTATCAAAATTCGGTTAATATAGTGATTAGAATATGAAAGAACTCATTGAAACCTTATTGGGCAATATTGTCCGCAAAATTGCCCCCGATTTTAAAGGCGGGATTTTAGTTGAGGCCCCGGAAAATAAAGAATATGGCGACTATACTGCTAATATCGCTTTTGCTTTATCCAAAATTTTGCGAAAATCCCTTCAGGAAATTACTAAGAATTTAGTTGATGAATTAGAAAAGCAAAAAATTTCTGATTTCTCTAAAATTGAATCCAAAAATGGTTTTATAAATTTTTTCTTATCCCCTGAATGTTTTTATCGTCAAATCAAAGAGATTTTAAAACAAAAAGATAAGTACGGACGGATAGATACAAAAAAATCCCCGCCTTCGCTAAAGCTACGGCGGGCGATGCAAGTGGAATTTATTTCAGCTAATCCCACCGGGCCCTTGACTATTGGCCATGGTCGAGGCGGATTTTATGGTGATACTTTAGCAAATATTTTGGAAAGTCAGGGATATAAGGTTGTGCGTGAGTACTATATAAATGATAGAGGCGAGCAGATTCTGTCATTGGGGCGATCAATAAAAACCGTTCAGGGGTTTAAAGTGAATAGTGAAAATATCTATAAGGGCGAATATATCAGTGAATTGGCAAAACAAATTGATAAAAAATTAAATACTGAAGAGGCGGGCCAAAAAACGGTTGAATTAATTTTAAAAACATATATTAGACCAGTGATAAAACGGCTTGGAATAAAGTTTGATAATTGGTTTTCAGAAAAGTCTTTGTATAAAGGGAACAAGTATGAAGAAATTATGGAAGATTTAATGCGGAAAAATTTCATTTATGAAAAAGACGGCGCCACTTGGATGAAAACTTCACAGCTTGGCGACAGTGAGGATCGGGTTTTAATAAAAAAAGACAATTCGGAGACATATTTTCTCTCGGACATTTTGTATCATTTTGATAAATTCAAAATCAGAAAATTTGATAAAGTTATTGATATTTGGGGGGCAGACCATCATGGCTACGCACCGCGGCTCAAAGCAGCTTTAGAAGTTCTTGGTATCCCGAAAGATAATTTAGAAATTATTATCACTCAATTGGTGCGTTTGGTTAAGGAAGATAAAGAGTTTAAGATTTCAAAACGCGCCGGCGTTTTTGTCACGCTTGAGGAGTTGATTAAAGAAACCGGTCTTGATGCCGCGCGGTTTTTCTTTTTGATGTATTCGCCTAATACCCATATGGATTTTGATATGGGACTTGCCAAGCAGCGTTCGGAAAAAAATCCGGTTTATTACGTGCAGTACGCGCATGCTAGAATAACTTCGATTTTACGGAAGGTAAAATCAAAGAATTTTCAATTTTCAATTTTCAATTTTCAATTTTTGAAAGAAAAAGAAGAATTGGGCCTGATTAGAAGACTTACGGAATTTCCGGAGATTTTAAATGAGATTTCAAAAAATTATGAAGTCCATCGCCTGCCGCGCTATGCGCTGGAACTTTCAAAAAACTTCCATAATTTTTATGAAAAGTGCCGGGTGATAACAGAGGATGAAAATTTAACATCAGCGCGCTTAGGTTTGGTAATGGCGATTAAAATTGTTTTGGCAAACGCGTTAAACTTAATGGGAATAAAAGCCCCTAATGAGATGTAAAATCATGCCTGAACTATTTAGTCCTAAAACTGAAGAGAAAATTTTAGAATTTTGGAAGCGGGAGCAAATTTTTGAGAAAAGTTTAACCTTTCGACAAGCTCAGAGCAAGAAAAAATTTATTTTTTACGAAGGACCGCCGTTTCCGAACGCCAAAGCGCATGTCGGCAATATTTTGACGCGGTGTTATAAAGACGCCATCTGTCGCTATAAAAATATGGCTGGTTTCAACACCATCGGCAGGCGGGCCGGCTGGGATGTTCACGGTTTGCCGGTTGAATTGCAATTGGAAAAACAATTGGGGCTTCGCGGAAAGCCGGATATTGAAAAATACGGCATTGCTGAATTTAACAGCGCCGCCCGACAGATGGTTTTTGGCTACAAAGACGATTGGGACAAACTTACCGAACGAATAGGATTCTGGATTGATTCTGAAAACTATTACATAACTTCCGACTCCCGTTATATAGAATCGCTTTGGGCTATTATCGCGCAAATTTGGAATAAAAAACTTTTATATCGTGATTTTAAGGTTGTGCCGTATTGCTCTCGTTGCGGCACTTCGCTGTCAAATTTTGAAGTGGCTCAAGGTTATGAAAAAGTCTCGGAAAATTCCGTTTATGTAAAGTTCAAACTAAAACCGAATCAAAAAATCGGCGCGGATGGTTTTGTAACGACAAACGATACATATATTATTTCCTGGACCACAACGCCGTGGACTTTACCGGGCAATATTGCCTTGGCCATTGGCGAAAAAATTCAATATGAAATTTTAAAGTTAAAAAACGGCAATGTATTTATTTTCGCCAAGGATCTTAAAGACAGCATTAATATAGAAGAACAAAAAATTAATTCTTTAATTACTTTGGGTAAAAATCTTTTAGGGCTTCAGTACGAGCCGCTTTTTTCCACGCCGCAGTTAAAATCCAAAAATTCCTACAAAATTTATTCCGCCAATTTTGTTAACACCGAAGAAGGAACCGGCGTTGTTCATATCGCGCCGATGTATGGCGTTGACGATTTTAATTTGGGCGCCGAAACGGATCTGCCGAAAGCGCACACCGTTGATTTGGAGGGGAAATTTATCAAAGGCATCGGATTGGGACTTGACGGCGTTTATGTTAAATCGGATAAAACCGAAAAAATAATTTTGGATTATTTAAAAAGCAGTAAGTCTCTTTTGAGAGTTAAAAAATATGAACATGATTATCCGTTTTGCTGGCGCTGTCATAGCCCGCTTTTGTACTACGCCAAGTCGTCTTGGTTTATTAGAATGGAAAAACTCAAGAAAAAACTGCTTAATAACAACAAAAAAATAAATTGGGTGCCGGCAAATATAAAAGAAGGCCGTTTTGGCGAGTGGCTGAATGAAGTTAAGGATTGGGCTTTTTCACGAGAGCGTTATTGGGGGACACCGCTTCCGGTTTGGCAATGCCAAAAATGTAAAAACGAACGCGTTATCGGCTCGCTTGAGGAATTGGATAAATTTTCCGCTAAAAAACTTAAAAAAGGAGAACATAACTGGCCCTATAATAAGGAAGGCAAACTCGACCTTCATCGGCCATATGTTGACGACTTAATTGTCAGGTGTCCAAAATGTTCGGGGAATATGAAAAGAGTTAAGGAAGTTATTGATGTTTGGTTTGATTCTGGCGCGATGCCATTCGCCCAATATCATTGGCCGTTTGAAAAAAAACTGGAATATCCAGCAGATTTTATTTCCGAAGGCGTAGATCAAACCCGAGGCTGGTTTTACACGCTTCACGCCGTCGGAACATTAATGGGGAAGGGGCCGGCTTTTAAAAACGCGATTTGTTTGGGCCATATCTTGGATGGGAAAGGCGAAAAAATGTCTAAATCCAAAGGCAATGTGGTTGACCCGTGGATGATTATTGACAAGTATGGTGTTGACGCTTTGAGATGGTATTTTTTTACCGTTAATCCGCCAGGCGAACCGAAACGGTTCATTGTTCGCGATGTTGAAGAGCAATTAAGAAGATTCATTCTGACGCTTTCCAATGTTTTGATTTTTTACAAAACATATGGAATAAAAATCATGACGAAGAAGTCCGACTTCTCCGCCAAAGGCGGATCTCAGCCAAAGGCTGACCAGCCTCTGGCTGGCGCGAAATCCTCTGGCGGAAAAAATCCCAACTTGTTAGATAAATGGATTTTATTGCGGTTGAATCAAACGATTAAAATTGTTAGAAATAATCTTGATAAATACGAAGTTACTCAAGCGGCGCGCCCGATCGACGATTTTGTAAATGATTTGTCTCGTTGGTGGCTGAGGCGCTCAAGGAAG
>Ga0210018_1000894_pt1 | contig 15711 bp, 18 predicted proteins | sample CryGeyCG2014_010_2_FD_183967 | JGI IMG/M metagenome (GOLD analysis project Ga0210018, IMG submission 183967) | Groundwater microbial communities from aquifer - Crystal Geyser CG09_land_8/20/14_0.10 (SPAdes) (version 2) | ecosystem: Environmental > Aquatic > Deep subsurface > Groundwater | place...
AAACCACATTGAAAACCGACCCAGAAGCCTGTTTTACTCTTGCTTATGAATCAATGCTTAAGACAACGCTAGCTTTAATGTTATCTCGAGGTTTTCGTCCCAAAATACAACTCGGGCATCACAAAACATTAGTCAATTATGCCAAATATGTATTAAAGGATAGATTTTCTAAGATTACCGCAACTTACGATAGGATGAGACAAAAAAGAAATAAATTACTTTACGATGTTGCCTCAGTAAGCGAAACAGAGGCCAAACAATCAGCTATTGTCGCCGAAAAATATTTCCGAATTGTTGAACAAAAAATTGCCTCCGATAATCCCCAGCAAAAATTATGGAAACCGTAATCCTCCATTCCTCCATTCCTCCATTCCTCCATTCATCTAATCATCTGATAATCTGATAAATCACTTAATCACTATGTATCACTATGGAAATTGAATTACAGTAAAATTATACCGAACAAAAGGGGAAAGATGAGGAATATGAAAAGAAATAAACCAATTTATGCCTTTATTGATGCTTCCAACCTATTTTATGGTGGCGAAAAAAGTTTGGGTTGGAAAATTGATTATAAAAAATTACTGAATTATCTGAAAGATAAATATAATGTAAGTAGTGCGTTCTATTATGGTGGCATTGAAACATTTGGTTTCGAGTACTCGGTACTTGATAAAAAACCAATAGATTTAAAAAAATTATTAGATTATCTGAAGAAAAGATTAAAAGAACCAGAGATTTCTGAAGGAGATATCGTTCTAATTGATCGAAATATCCAACGTATTAAATTTTACCTTTATCTTGAAAAGTTTGGTTACAAAATAAGGATTAAACCAGTCAAGATTTTTATAAATGAAAATGCCAAGCCAGTTAAGAAGGCCAATTGTGATGTTGATATGACATTTGACATGATGAGATATATGGAGCAGTATTCGGGCTTGATTGCTCTTACCGGCGATGGCGATTTTACGCCCGTATTAAAATATTTAAAAGATCATGGACGAGATGTAAAGATTCTAGCCAGAGGCGAAAGAACGGCTCGGGAAATAAAACAATTAGCAGGTAGCGATTTTAGGGACTTTAATTATTTAAGGGAAATCCTGAAGTATAAGCAATAAAAATGAGGAGACTCATATAGAATCTCCTCAATGTTTAGTAATTCCATTATAGCAAATCATAATAAATTTGTCAAGCCCCGTACAATAAACTCGGATATTCCACTCGGATTATCCATCCCTGTTCCATGCCGAGTTTATATACGGGGCGCAGACCCCGTGACGACGCACAGCAATAACACTACGTAGTAGGTTTTGCGGTAAGGAATTTTACGGGGTCAAGAGGGGGTAAATCACCCAATCACTCAGTCACTCAATCACCCGTTTACTATAAATCACAATTGAGTCACAATCGTATCACTCAATCACAATGTATTAAAACATTGAACAAAAGGCGAAAGTATGGGGAAAGAAAAAACTCAAATATGGAAACATCCTGGCGGTAAATTAAGAGAAAAAGGTGCCGATAAACTAACAGATGTTGAATTATTAGCAATTCTAATATCAACAGGGATTAAGGGAAGAACTGCCGAGCAAGTTGCAAAAGATATTCTTGATAAGTATCGTTCTTTTAAGGGGTTAGCAAATCAACCAATAAATCAATTATTAGAAATAAAAGGTTTAGGCGATGTCAAAATTATTCGTATCGCTGCAACTTTCGAAATAGCTAGAAGAATTGTTAAAGATATTATAAAAGATTATGAAAAGCAAAAAATTAGGTAAAATTACTACAAATACAAAAACTCGAATTTCTAGTCCGTTCGAGATTTATGATCATAAAACTGAAAGATCTTGTGTATCTATTTTAATGCACTGGATGAGAAATATAATAGAGCAGGAAAATATTGATCTAGGACTTCCTAATGTTGAAACAAAAGCGGCCGGAAAATATCCAGACACAATTATTTATAAAACTAGACGCAGTAGAGACGTTCTCTGCGGAATGGAATTCAAACTTCCTTATTTTGATCCTTTCGATGAAGAATTGAAAAATGATGCCAGGGACAAAGCAAATAAAAGGAACGCCAAATACTTTGTAACTTCAAATTTCCGCAAACTTATTCTTTGGAATACAGAAAAAGTTAATGCCCAAAAACCCGAAGAAGAACAAATGGTAGCCAAATTTCATCTTTCTGATATTACTGACATAGACCTTATTGAAGATCAACAATACAAAAACACCATTATCAACGGTCTCAATCAATTTCTAGTAGAACTTTATCAAATCTCTACAGGCGAAAAAGCAGAACCGCAACATGCAATTGATGAGCTTCTTATATGGCGCCTCCAAGAGAAAATTCAGAAACTAGCTTACTATTATCGGAATTTAATTTACGATCAAGCCCATAAAGATGATAAATTTTGCAAATCTCTATCTGAATGGTTCAATAGTCAAGGCTGGAGTTTTTTTATAGAAAATGAAGAAGATTATGATAGAGCAGCCCGGCAAACTGCCTACCTTTTGGTCAATAAAATTCTTTTTTATAATGCCTTACAGAGGAAAAGGCCTGATAAATTAGATAAATTAAAAATTCCAGAAGATGTTACCAAGAGTGGTTTACTCCGCAGCATTTTACAAGGATATTTTGATCAGGTACTTAAAATTGATTATGAAACCATTTATACCACAGATTTTATTGATCAATTAGCATTTCCAGACAGTCGAGAGGTTGTAGAGGAAATAAAAGATTTAGCCAATATCCTTCAAAAATATGATTTTTCCACCCTTGGCTTTGATATTATAGGAAGAATATTTGAACGGTTAATTCCTCCTAGCGAACGGCATAAGTTAGGTCAATATTTTACTAATCCTGATATTGTTGATTTAATTATCAAGTTTTGCCTTAAACATGAAGAAGATAAAGTATTTGATCCTTCTTGTGGGGCTGGGACTTTTCTCGTACGCGCCTATCAACACAAAAAATTAATAAATCAAAATTTATCTCATGAAAAAATTCTTGATGATCTCTGGGGCGATGACATTGCAAAGTTTCCGGCTACTTTAGCTACTATTAATTTGGCAATTAATGGTTTGGAGACCGACAAAAATTACCCTAATATCCTTCAGAAAGATTTTTTCGATTTAGAAACTAGTCCAGAAACAGGGATTAGATTGCCGGAAAATTATCGTTTAATTCGAGCAAAAACACTAGGCATTAACGAGCGAAATATTGAATATCCGAGATGGTTTGATTGTATTGTTGGCAACCCGCCCTATACCCGTCAAGAAGAAATATCAGAGGCAGCAGATGAGGTCGATTATAAAGGAAGTTTAATTAATAAGGCTTTAAACTATAGCGGCCGCAAAATTGCTACTATCTCTCGCCGAGCCGGAATTTATGCCTACTTTTTCGTTCATGGTACGAAGTTCTTAAAAAATAAAGGTCGCTTCGGGTTCATAGTTTCCAATGCCTGGCTCGATGTTGAGTACGGCGCTGGACTTCAAGAATTCTTCCTAAAAAATTATAAAATAGTGGCAATTATTGAATCAAAAGTAGAACGTTGGTTTGAGGACGCTGATATAAATACTTGTATAGTAATTTTAGAAAAGGCTACTGGTTCTGAATTTAGAGAAGAAAGAGAAAATAATTTAGTCCGTTTTGTCTATCTTCAAAAACCTTTGAGGAATTTTATCCCACCAGCACAAGATATCTGGGAAAAACAAATTGAGCGGTTAAGATCAATTGACAATTTGATTAGAACAATTCTTGCCCATGACGAATTTTATCAAAATGAAGATCTAAGGATCTATCCCAAGAAACAATCCGAACTTTGGGAAGAGGGCTGGGATACAGAAAATAAAAAATATGTCGGTTCAAAGTGGGGTAAATATATTCGGGCGTCAGAAATTTTCTTTAAAATTCTAGAAAAAGGGAAAAATAAATTAATGCCATTAAAACAAATTGCTGATGTCCGCCGCGGTTTTACCACCGGCGCCAATGAATTTTTCTATTTAACGGAGGAAGAAATAAAACGCCACAAGATCGAAAAGGAATTTTGGATGCATCAAGACGGGAGGGGGAACTGGATACCCAATCATGTCATTAAAAGCCCTCGTGAATGCCGATCGATTATTGTGAATGTTCAAGATCTAAAATACAGAGTTTTGATGATTCATAAAGATAAAGAACATTTAAAAGGAACAAATGTTTTGAAATATATTTTACAGGGCGAAAGAAAAGGTTTCCATCAAAGACCAACCTGTGCTAGTCGCCGGAGGTGGTACGACTTAGAAGAGATAACCGCCCCCATTCTATCTCGGAGGTTTGTTGACTGCGATTTTGGCTTCATTCTCAACTCTAAAAATGTTCTTGTTGGAGATACTTTTTTCGTAATCAATCCTTTCCAACGGGAATATTCACAAGTATTAAATTCCATTCTTAATTCAACACTCTACAGCTTCTTGATCGAATTATATGGCCGAACGTCGATGGGTGAAGGCGTTTTACTTATCTACGGTCCGGAAATCAAACCATTACCAGTTTTCTCCCTGCTCGAACTGCAAGAATTTTCATCTCAAATCGCAGAAATATCACAGAATATTTTAAGCAGGGATATAAAAACTATTTTCGAAGAAATAGGGTCAAACACGTCACAGGATGTTAAACTTAAGAATGTAAAATCAGACCGTCGGGAACTTGATAAAATAGTAATGGGTGAGATTTTAGGACTGGCCGAAGAAGAACAACTAGAGGTTTATCGTGGGGTAATAGATTTAGTCAAATCAAGAATCGAGAAAGCGAAAAGTTTTGGCAAAAGAAAAAAGACAAAAAAAGGATTGGATATTGATTCTTTAGTTAATGCGATTGTGGAAAAAATTGGCGAAAATACTTTGAGACAATTTTACAAAGAGAAAATTCTGAGCCGCCAGGATTTAGTGGCTATGAAATTACCCGCATCAAAAGGTTTAAGTAAAATCAATCAAGGATTATTTGGTTGGCGTATTATTTCTGGTTCCAATCATATTGATTGCCGGTCGGAAGCAGAAACTCATTATTTAAAGGTCTGGGTGGATATTGGAATTGATTCTATCAAAATACCAAAAGACGAACAATATTTAGAGAAAATCACGCCAGAATTTGAAAAATTGAAGTCTGGAATTGATCAAATAATCGATAATTACCTTGGCTCAATTCTTGATCAAAAACTCAAGTCTCAAATTCTCCATCAGGTTTGGCAAAAGATATTTAGTTCTCAGTTATAATATCAACAATAGTAGGTATCTATTTGACTTGGCTCTTGACAAGATTGTTTTAATAGTTTACAATTTAGATAGATTACTTAAATAAAGGAGAAATTATGGACACTCAACAGTTGGAAACTATCAACAAAAATATGAGGGTAATGATTGCTATACAGCTCAAATCGCTGGATAAAGGTGGCAAAGAACTTTCATTAAGAGAGCAGATTGGCTTACTTAATGATTTGGGGGTTCGTCCTGTCGATATCGCAGGGATTTTGAATCGAAAGCCGCGTTTTATCAACAAAGAATTAAGTTTTATTAAAAAGCCTAAAGCGGAGAAGGAGTAAAATATGCCCCAATTTTCTAAGAAAACAAAAACACCAGAAGCACTTGTGGCCGGAAAACTCGGCACTATAGTATCTCTGCTACGCGATTTATTAATAGTAACTCTCGGGCAAAGTGGCGTCAGCCAACAGAAAGTACAGGAGTTAGTGCGTGGCGATATGAATAGAATCAATCGTCTTATAAAAGGCATTAAACCCTCAAAAAAGGAAACTCATGATTGACCAAGAATTAAAACTTTTAGAAAAAATCTCGAGGAAAATGGATGTTTTGATTTCTTTAACATCGCGCACTCTGCTTAATGACACAGATTTTAGTGAGAAACGAAAGCGTGGCACAGGAGATTTAGCAAACTTTTTAGCAAAATTTGACCTCGATTATAAAGAAATTGCAGCCATCCTGGATGCACCCGTCCCGAGTGTTCGAGAACTCATCAGTCGCAAAAGACGAAAGAAATAAAATGGGTAAAATAAGACTTGATCCAGATTTATTACATAAGCTATCCCAAAAACTTAGAAAAACTGAAAAATATACCCGTGAGCAAATAAGGAAAAAGGCCACAAAACATCAAGTCTCTTCAGAGGCTTATTTTGTGCATTGGCTTACTTTATGTGGCATCGGAGCAGAGACATATCGTCTGACATTAAATCCGGGGATTCAAGATGAGATCCGAGAAATAGGATATTCGAATAGATTACACAAGAATATTATAGAGCGAGGAACAAAGAAAATTGAGAAGATGCTCCGCATTCAAGAACTTCAAATTAAACCGAGATCCTCCTTTTTGAGCCAATCAATTATAGATGAGGCCCGTCATAATGCAGAAATTTATCCGGTCCTTTTTCTTTTCGAAAATTCTGTCAGAGATTTTATTAGAACAACATTAATTAAAAAATATGGTACCAATTGGTGGGAGACCAAAATAAGTAATAAAATCAAAGATCGTGTTAATCATAGAATCCAGAAAGAACAGATGAACAAGTGGCATGGGAGCCGGGGCATCGATCCTATCTTTTATACGGATTTTGACGACTTGAGTAATATCCTTAAAGCAAATACTGCCGTTTTTTCTCCGCTTTTCACTGGTCTCACCGGCGGTTTAAATTGGCTAACCCAGAAATTGGATGAGTTGTATTTTTCCAGAAATAATATTGCTCATTCGACTCCATTAAAGCCAAAAGATATCAACCGATTCATGTTGTATTTTAAAGATTGGTATGATCAGTTAGATGGTTTAGAATAAAAATAAAGATTAATTTGTTAGTAAATCAGGAATTACCCAATACAACTAGAAAAATCTCTATAGAAAAGTGAGGAAAATATTAAGAAAGAAGATCATAATGAAAAAATTTAGTCCTACTAAAAATTTTAACAAATCAAATATTGATAGAATGTCGGATGACAAATCTATAGTGTATAAAATAAAAAGTGCGTTAGGCCAAAATTTATATACCGGCATTGCTAGCAGACACCGAGGGCAAGAAAGATTATTAGAACATTTAAATATTTCCAAAGAAAAAATACCTGGTGGTACAAAGTTTCAAACTCTACAAGTCGCAAATAAAGGTATTGCAGAAAAAATCGAAGAACAGATTATTAAAAAAGAAAATCCCAAATATAATCAACAAAACACGAAATAAAAATCGCCGAGGAATTAAGGAAATGAGTGGAAAGTTGAGGGTGAAATAAGCCAAAAATATAAAACCATTGATAAACAACAAGAATATTTTAATGAATATTATAAATATCTACAGGAACTTTTTACTAAAACAGCCAAAAAAGTAGGTTTTAATTTTATTTGTACTATTTTAAGGGTTTCTGGTCTTGAGTTGGGATATTGGGATCCTTACGTTGAAGGTGAGGAAGCCTTAAATGATTATAGTAATTTACTGCGCAAAGTCAGTAAAAAGGAACTCAATAAAACATCATTTAGACTAGGGCTTTTAATTTACTGTCATTCGATAGAAATGTCTGCGCCGTATGACATTTTACTGAATCTTATAAGATGCATTAATGGTCAACCGTATAAGTTTATGCCTTATTTCCATTTAATAAGGAAAAGAAAGAAAGATCCATTCCATTGGATAATGCCGTCTCCTCATTCAAAAATTGAATTTTTAAATAAACAAGCCCTTAAGGTTGGGGAAGGAAAAAATAGTTAAGCTGATCCAAACATTTTTTGATGATAAGATAAGAAATGCCTTTTATCATTCGGACTATTGCTTAACAGATAAAGTTTTTAGAATTGCCGAAGGTGGAGTGGGCGAAGAAATTAGTTTATCTGTAATCTCTGAAAAGTTAGCAAGGTGCTTTGCTTTTTATAGTGCATTTTATCGGATACATAAGGAATATAGACTCAGTTTTAAAACAATCAAAAAGATCCATAAATGGCCGAACTACGAAGTTTTTGAATTGATTGTTGACGATGACGAAGGACTAGTCGGTTTTAAAATTCATTTTTCAAACGACAACTTTACTCATTTTGAAAGACGAAAAGATAAAGTGTTCGGTCAAAACTATTCGGTTGAGGAGGAGGGAATTAGTTTACATCAAGGTTGTATAGACGATCTTAAAAAAGAATGGCGAATGAATGGTAGGCTTTATAAAGAATAACCGAAATACACAGGATCAAATTTGGGAAAATTGAGCCAAACAAAATCTCGAAAAAATAATTGAGAAAAGATAAAAATTTTCCTTGTCCCCTTCCACCTTTCCTGCTACACTTAGACAATTTGGAGAAAAATGCGATTAAAGCAGTTTACCAAAAAACAATTACGTTGGGATCTATATTCTAGATTTTTAAAATTAATAGACAAAGGCTTCGAAACCGAAGCAATGTTATTGATGTTGTCTACATGGAATTTTGCCCGTTTTCGCTATGCTATAAGAAGTTTTAATGTAGATCAATTTGAGAAAACTTTAGACAATTTAAAACCCCTATTTAGAAAAATTCAAAAAGAAAATTTTAAAACTATAAATTTTGATAGTTACTCCAAGGATATCAAAAGAATATTTAATGCACTTGCTAAAATAAAAGGGATTGAAAAAACGGGTGCTCCAAAACTTATGCACTTAAAAGCACCAAAGGTTTTTGTAATGTGGGATACTAAAATTAGAAAATATTACGGATTTAATACGGGTGATGCTGAGGAATATATCGAATTTTTAAAATTAATGCAAAAAAAGTTTAGGTCTCAAAAATCTTTACCCGATCGATCCTTGGCAAAATTGATAGATGAGAATAATTACAATAGAATTACTCTTCCAGCATTGGAAAAATCAAGACCCCCGAAAATTTAATTGAGGAAATACGATATAATTAAAGAAATAAAATAATTAAGCGTCCCATCACTTCTCAACCTTTTGCAGTATTCTTACTCTAAGAAATCTGCAAATAGGTTTAAAAAGTAAGGGACTTTCGGGAATTTCTTTCTGCCTTGAAGCGAAATTCTCGAAGCGGAGGGGAAAATGGGAAAAGTAAAACATCCATTAATAAAACCAGAAAATAGTTTTTTAGTACTTGGTAAGCGTAAAAATGTAAAAGATGAATCTCATCTTCGAATTAAAAGATCCAGGTCCAAAAAGCAATCACCAAAATTTACCCCGAGGTTGAGGAAAGGTTAATAAAACTTTAAGCACCGGAAAAATGGTTCGATAAACTCACCATAAATTGAGGCCCTTCAATACTCTCAGGGCAAGCTTTACTTCGCGTAAAGATTCCAACTTCAATGAATTTTCGGCGGACAGGTCGCGTGGCAAACAAAAGAACCCGCCTTGGCATGAAGCTAGGGCGGGTTTTGGGTAAGAATAAATTTCTCTAATGCTTCTTTTGTGCGGGGACGCAAAGGATATTCTTCATTAATTGCTCTTTGGGCAAACTCTACAAAATCACTTTTATTTATAACTACTCGTCCTTTTCTCCTTTCAGAAGGAAGCCATCCTTTTTGTCTCCACCAATATATTCCATTAATAGTCATCTGTAGTAATTTAGAAATTTGACGAGGCGTAATTTCATCTTTTCTCAGACATTTTCCAAGCCAGTGCCTTTGGTTTAACCATACCTCTCTTTTAATTTTCTCGTATTTCTCTAAAAGCCCTGGCAGTTCTTCTTTCCTAATCGCCAAACCCCCACAAAGATGGACTTGATGAGGCCCAAAATAACCCTTCCGGACATAAGTCAAAAGAGTAGCTTTTTCTACTCCCGTATCTCTTGATGCTTTCCAAACCGTAATCCAGTTTCGTGTAAGAATTATTGCTCTTTCTATCTCCTCGGCCGGAATTTGCCAAACAGAAGGATTTTCCCTCTTTTCGTCCCTTATTACACCCCTTTTAAGATATCCGGAAAGTGTAGAAAGAGAAATGCCCAGGCGAAGTGCAAGCTGATTAGCATTACATCCTCTAGGATGATAGAAAATAAATTGAATATCTTCTTCTGGAAGTTTTTCAGAATCAAGGCGTTCTTTCAATAGCCGACGTTGACGCTGATGTTGCCCGCACAGTTTAATTTGTAAAGGTACAAACTCGGAAAGGGTGGCAGTACACCCTGAATACTCACAGGGTCTCTTCATCTGCTTTTCCTCCCTTTGGGGGTAGTAGAGCTTCTGCTTCACTACCCTCCTTTGCCTTTCTAACAAAATTTTACCCTTTAAGCTGCCCTTAGTCAAGAAACTACCAGAGGGGACGGTTCTCAAACAGGCACGGAATTAGTAGAATGAAGATAGAAACAAAAAGAAAAATTGAGGCGGGAGATGGAAAATACAAAAGAAAATATCTAAGTATAAAAAAAGGTCAATCCTTGACAATGGCAGTCTGCCAAGGATTGACCCCGGAAAGTATGCAGACGAGTCTGCGTGGAGGCAAGGGTCAGCGGGTCGGAAGCCCCCTAGCTAACCTCTTTTTGCGACCAATGTTTCGATAACTCAAGTTTATGAGCAGTTTCAGCGGTAGATTGCCGCGCACAGTGAGACAGCGCGCGATGATGGATGGATAGGAGTAAAACCGGCGGTAGACATTCTTTTGCTCTCGCTGCAGCTCTTGAGCCGTCATCTGCTTGGGGGAAAAGACGACGTTGCTCATAGTGTAGTGTGACCAGTCGTTGTCCAGAATGCGGCCTTCGCTCTCGAGCTGCTTACGTATTTGTGTGCCTGGGAAAGGTGTGAGCACTGCGAACTGGGCCGCAGCCAGTTTGTGCCGCTGCGCAAACTCCACGGTCGGTGCGAAGGTGCCGCGATCATCTCCATCCAACCCGAGGACGAACGAGCCAATGATCTCAATCCCGGCCTTATGGATGGTGCGGATAGCTGCACCCATGTCCAGACCCACGTTCGGTTTCTTGTGAGTATACCGCAAGTTCTCCTGAGAGAGCGACTCGATACCTACGAACATCCCTTGGCAACCACTGCGAGCGGCGAGCTTCAGCAACTCCGGGTCCTTGGCCATATTCAGGTCTGCCTGGCCGACCCAGCGGATTCCAAGTGGGATCAGCGCCTCAAACAACTCCTTAGCTCGTGAGGGGTGGCATGTGATGTTGTCATCAATGAAACCGACCCAGCCCTGGAGTGTTCGAATTTCCTCGATAACCTCGAGGACCGGTCTAAACCGGTAGCGCCTGCCCGCAACGGTGCTAACCGAACAAAAGGTGCAGGCGTTCGGGCATCCTCGCGCGGTTTGTACTACATTGACGGTGACGTACCGGCGACGTCCCAACAGGTCTCGGCGAGGCAAAGGCAGCCCCACCATGTCGCAGTACTGGGCACTTTGGTATCGGGTCTTGGGCGTTCCTCCCGCCAAATCGGACAACACCTGTTTCCACACCAGTTCGGCCTCACCGATCACGACTGCGTCGGCGTGAAGGGCCGCCTCGTCTGGAAGTACAGTTGGGTGGATGCCGCCCATGACAACCGGTATCCCGCGCTTCCGGAATGCATCGGCAATCTCATAGGCGCGAGGGGCAGAGGCGGTCATACAGCTGATCGCCACCCAGTCGGTCTTGGCGTTCGTATCGACCCCCTCCACGTTTTCGTCAATGAGTCGGACATCGATATCTCGTGGTGTCAGGCCAGCTAGTAATGGTAGGACCAACGGTGGTGCAAGCACCTTGCCGCCATTCCACCAATCCTGTGACCATGCCGGAGCGACAATCAGAAGTCTGGGATTGCTGTTTTTCATCTGTATATCCTCCAATCCTCCAAGTTGCTCATCGGTAAGCTCTACGGCTTTGGTGGCATATACCGAAAACACAAAATGCCTTCGGTCATGCCACTGAAAATTTGTCAGGATACAACAACTCCTATATTATCGCAGATAATTCGGTTGTTATCAAAAAAGATTTGGCAAGATGAGTTTAAAGGTTATGGCGACATCTTCGTTGGAAATAGGAGACGGTTTTCAAACAGGCACGGAATTAGTAGAATGAAGACAAAGAGAATTTTTCTCCAAAAACTCAAACTTAAAATTGAATCCTTCGATAAATTCAGGATAAATTAATAAAGCCCGCCTACGCTCTTGATATTCCACTCTGCTTATCCGCCTTGGCTCGCTCAAGGCGAGACAGGTTCAGCCGTGTTTCATTCAGGATGCTTCGGCGGACGCAACAGGATTATAAATATTAATTTAATGTGTTGCGGAGGTCAAATGCCACAGCGAAAATATTGGTCCAAAAGGGTTACCGAAAAAAGCAATGCCATGGATTTGGAAAAGGATGTTTTTACATGGAAGGAGCCGAAAAGAATCGCTGCCTCGCTTAAGCGCTCGGTTGAGGCCAGCACGCGAAGAAAAGGAAGAACTCCCTATCAGTCAGCCATGTCCATGCTCAATTTTTACATCAACCGAGCCGGTAAAAATTTACCGGCAGAGCGAAGAAAGGTTTTAGACCAAGCCAAAGAGGAGCTTAGAAAACTCTACGGTAGGGAAGAGTAGTTCTTAAGATTTTTGATATAATGGAAATGCTATGCAAATAGTAAAAGATAAAATTTCCATTAACAAACTCAAACAAATGGCTGAGAAATCATTTGGCAATCTTGTTAAAGCCGTTGTCGATGTCGAAAAAAAGATTATGGTTGTAGATGCGGATTTACATTCAGACCAAGAGGAATTGTTGTTGAAACAGGGTTCCAAACAAGAAAATCTTTGGGGGATTAATTTATATCCGAACGAGCCGCAAGAAAAAATGGTTGAATTTGATTCAATGATCAATTTGCGGCCCTCATTTGGCAATCGTTCAAGAGGAATCGATGACCCCAAAATCCGAAAAAGAATAATCGGAATTGTGAAAGGGTTAATTAAAGAATGACTTTCATTCATAAAAATTTAGCCCACGGTAGATGGTTTAAGTTATCCTTTCGCGAGCAAATGGCCAATATAGGAAGTGAGGTTTTTAGGACTTTATCATGGAAGAATAAGAACAAAGAAAATGCTCAAAAAGCTTTTGAAAGATCACTGGAACTTTTTGATTTAACCATTATGGACAAAAAAAACATAAAACGGCTTAAAGAGATTTTACGCGCCCGGGAGCTTTGGGCGGATTATGTTTATGGCGACAATCAATACCATCAGAATGCAAAGATGTGGCAGAAATATTTTTACGCTTTTAACTTCGCAGTTAGATTAAATTATTAAATATTGTTACGCTGATGTGGAAGTAACTAGAAAAATTTACAAAAAATTGATTTTTGAATACTGACTAAGGTAATTTACTTTATTGATTCAATTATTTCTTTAGTATCTTCAATGCTTGTTTTTAAAGTGTCTTTGACGGCATCGGCAGAAGTTTCGCTAATTTCTCCTGCGCCTTCAATTGCTCCCATGACTGCTTCTTTTGTCACGCCAGTTACATCACCGCCAACTTCTTTGATAGCATCAATTGTCCCCCTGACAGCACTCACAGCCACTTGGCCTAAATCCTGACCAGTGTCAGCCGAACCCCTGACCAATTCATGAACAACAACCCGAGCTGCTCCAGTGCAATCACCTCCGGCCTTGCCAACACCCAAGATAGTTCCCCGGGCAATTTGGCCAACGCCAGAGATTATGTCACCGCCTGTTTCAATTAAACCATTGATGGCGCCTTTGGCGGTGTCAGTAGTTACCTCAACAAGTTTACCGGCGACATCCTCGGCTCCTTGAAAACCGCTAACCACTGTTTGGCTGATTGTATTAGCCAATTCAGCCGTTATTGAACCAGTTGCTTTGACGAAAGAAACAACTGCATCTTTGGCAGAATTAGCCAAAGAACTTAAAATACCATTGGTCATAGTGCCTCCTTTTTTAACCTAATATCAAATTCAATTATAACATATCTTTACAATTTATTGTTAAAAGTTGGATTAAGTATTGTAATGCAAAACATTTAACCTTCGGTTATAATGCAAAGCATTTAACCTTCGGTTATAATGAAAAACATTTAGCTTTCAGCTATAATGAAAGGGGAAAGGAGGAGACAATGGCAGACAGTGATCAGGGATCAATGAGCAAAGATCAGGGACCAGGGGTCAATGAACTACCACCGACACCACCACCGGCGTAGACTAACACACCTGTGCCACCTCAAGCCCCAGCACCACCACAAAAGGGGTCGAAAACCGGCTGCATTATTGGGGTGATTGTGGGAATCATCATCTTAATATTGGCAGTTTTTCTTTTCTGGCGTTTTGTCTGGCCGCTTATTACTTCCAGCACTAATACCATACCTGAGACAAATAATACCTCCACCACTAAAGCTACTATCGGAGCCGGCAAAATGGACCAACAACTTATCGGCACTTGGGTTTCAGCTTGTCTAATACCTGATGAAAACAGCCCTTGGGCGGAAAAGCACCAGTTTGTTATCAGCGCTGACGGGACAGCTGTTCACACTCGTTGGAGCAATGACACACAGGCCAAGGATTGCGCTTCTCCGACCATGACCTTAACCAATAATTATAAAATCACCATTCCTGCCTCTGGCCAAATAAATCTTTATGACAGTGAAAAACAAGGGACAGCATATGACATTTATCAAATTTCCGGCACAACTTTGCTTTTTGGTCATGGTTTTCGGGGGGACAAAGCTGCCTATCCAGCTCATCAAGGTTCATCAGAGGCCGACAGAATTGAAAGTTTAAACCAGTTTATTATTTATAGTAAGAAGTAATGGCCAATCCTCCACCCGCTCAAATCCAACCGGTATCAGCCCAACCACCACCACCCACTAATCAGCCAGTCCAACCACCTCCGACAAATCCCCGCAAAAGAACCTGCTGTATATTGGTTCTTGCTGGCTGTTTTCTTATTTTTATTGCCTTTTTCGGTTGGCAATTTATTAGATTTTTGTCAGGCGGGGAGCATGATATTCCAATCCCCTCTTCCACGACAAAAATTTCAACGACAACGACAAAAGGCAAACCATCGAAATCTACTACCACCAAACCTGCTTCAACTCAAACTAGCCTTGCTTCATTTACCAAAGAGCAGGCGATAGATTATTTTATAGATGTTGCCGTAACCGATGAAGAAGGCAATTCTCGGGTGGTGGTCAAATGGACCAAACTCAATGTTTCGTTAAAAGTAACTGGTTCACCCGATAGTGACTCTAATTCTTGCGTTAATTCTGTAATCTCTGATATTAATGGTTTGTCCAGTTCCATGAAACTGGCAAAAACTGATGGGGCGAGCGATATTGAGGTCAATTTTACTACCCAAGCCGATATCCAGGCCAAAAAAGGTGCGGCCGAGCCCAACTCTTATGGTTATATGAAATATAGCCAAAATGACGATAACTCCCTAAAATCAGCTATCGCTTGGATCGCCACTGATAGCGGACTGGCCAGTGTTTATGTTTGCCATATTATTCGCCATGAAATGACTCATACAATTGGTTTGCGTTTTAATTCAGGCATGTATGATTATAGTATTTTTAATGTTGCTGCCGGTACCAGTGATTATATTTCAATAGATAGAGAACTAATCAAGATGATGTATAATTCTGGCATTGGGCCAGGGTTAAATGAAAATCAGGCCCGTGATTTTTTGAACTCAGCCAACTGGTAAAAATTGGATAATTTTCTTCATATTTTGGCCTTGTAATATATCTTTATATAATGTATAATTAAAGGTAAGATATGCCTAAATATTAGGTGTTTTTGCATTTTTGAG
>Ga0210018_1000897_pt1 | contig 15696 bp, 16 predicted proteins | sample CryGeyCG2014_010_2_FD_183967 | JGI IMG/M metagenome (GOLD analysis project Ga0210018, IMG submission 183967) | Groundwater microbial communities from aquifer - Crystal Geyser CG09_land_8/20/14_0.10 (SPAdes) (version 2) | ecosystem: Environmental > Aquatic > Deep subsurface > Groundwater | place...
GAGATAATTCTTCTAATCCCAAAATTTATCTTAACCATAATATTTTATAGAATTAATGTTTTTAAATATTTTTATTATATTTTTTAAATAGTCCTCTAAACGCCTCAATCTGCGGAGCAAATTCTTTTTCCCATTCTTCCTCTGTCTGCTCATAAATATTTTTTCCAGTCCCTTTAACAATATACAAACTCCTTAAAGGAAAATAAATATCCAACTCTCCCTGCAATTTATCTGTCAGGGTATATTCCCTCTTATACATAGTTTGTTTGATTTCCCCTTCGGGAAATAGTACACTCCACCCATCTTCAAAATAAAATTCTTTCCTCCCTCCATATTTTCTTGCGAGATTAATGTAAAAATTCTTCATCCTCTCCCCGATCTCCTGTTGTGTAAGTTTTGATACATCAGTTCCCTCAAGACAGATTCTTTTCACGCGCGTCGGGTCAAAAGTCTCTCCATCAAAAAACACCGCAGTATCACCTGCAATCACAGGACAATCATATTTATCCTTGTAAGGTAGAACCTTCTGCAAAGAATTCTTCAGAACATCCCTTCCATTCTCATCAGCATCAATAATTTCAGGAACCCTCTCAACAATTATATTTGGATTAATAACTGAAAAAATCTTTTTCATTCTTCTTAATTTAGAGTTATTATTTGACGCAACATAAATTTTCATTCTTCAAACCTCTTTAGAAATTCCTCCTCGGCAAAATGAAGTTTTCCTGGAATAACAAAACAAAATGGCTTATGAATTTTATAATCTTCAAATTCTTTTAATGTTCTCAGATAAATTTTCTTGTTTTTTGTTCCGAGATTTGAGCAAACCAAAAATTTTCCAATCCTGATTTTATGTTCTTCCAGAGATTTTTTAAATTGCTCAATTGCTTTTTCAAAGGGCAAGCCAATATCAACCAAGATTAAACTATGTGCGTCAATCTTTTGATTGTCTTTAATAATTTCCATAAAGCTCGTCGGTGTGAAGCTTTTTTTCCATGCAGGCATGCTCGTTATCTTTCCAAATTTATACAATTGCAAACCCGTCTCACCAATTGCATCAAATATAGAACCAGCATAAATCACTCTGCATTTAACTCGTGAATGTTTTGCTTCATCTAAAAGAGCAATATGTGTTGTTGCTGTTAAAGGCGAACCATAGATCAAGAGCGCAACATCTTTTTTTTTCGCCTCGTCGACAATTTCGAGCCCTTCAACTTTTTTTCTATCAGCAATCTCAATTTTCTTACCAATGAACTCCCGCAACACATTTTCAGCATAAGGAAAATCAACAGTATAATTTTCAAGATAAATTTTTTTGCAATTTTTTAAAATCTCCAAGCCCTCAACAGATATTCCTTTCAAATTCAATCCAAGCCCGATTAAATATAACATAAACTTTATTATTAAAAATCCTTTATTAATCTTATGAAATGATGTCTTTTGGAAGTGGAGATATAAATATAAAAACTTTTTTCTATAAATAAACAATTAAAAGGGGGAGATGAAATGGCTAAAAAAAAGACAGAGAAAAAGAAAAAGAAATAATTGTTTATAATCCCCTATTTTATTTTTTATTTTTTAAACTTCTACTTGTTATAATTGCGACAAAAAATAAACTGAACATCAAAACATCGTCGCGAATTATTAATCCGACAACTCCTCCTGTTAAACTTAAAATAATGATTAACTTGAACCATTTTTGTCCTGCTTTTAATTCTTCTTTTGTAAAATGTGCGAGGAAATTTCCAACTGGAATTCCAAGTACAAGAATAAAAATCCCCACAATCAGTTTTATTATCTCTAACATAAAAATATTTAATAAACAATCTTTTTATAATTAATTATGTACAAAAAATATTTAATAATAGCAAGCAAATTGGACAAAGCAGGAACAAACATCACAACAGCGCTTTCGCAATTCAGAAAAAATCCTTTATTGTCTTCAATAGGAGACAAACCGAGTTTTGATTTTTATTTGATTGAAACAGAAATTGTCGACGACGCAGGAATTGATAAAGAGAAAATAAACAAATATGATTTTATAATTTTTGCTTCAAAACATCAGTCAGAAAAAGGGGGAAAAACTCTTTCAATCCATGCCCCTGGAAACTGGCGTTCTGCTGATTTCGGAGGAGAGTCTGGAAAAATCTGTCCAGCTTCTGCACTTTTCCAAAAACAGTTATTTGAAAATTTGAATAAAATATCTAATGAATACGAAATAAAAGATTATAACATAACTCTTGAATGTACGCATCACGGTCCTTTGATAGACAAACCATGTGTTTTTATAGAAATCGGTGCAACAGAAACAGAATGGAACGACCGCCGTGCTGCTTTTGTCGTCGCTAAAACAATTTCAGAAACAATTGAAAAATTTAAAGAAAATCCCTATAATGAAATCGCAATAGGAATCGGCGGGCCGCACTACTGCCCGAACTTCAATAAAATTCAATTAAATTCTAATGTCGCAATCTCACATATTATTCCTCAATATGCTTTTCCATTAAAAGAGGAAATGATTTTAGAAGCAATTAAAAAAACTAAAGAAGAAATAGATTTTGTCATTCTTGATTGGAAAGGACTAGGGGGAGCAGAACAGCGTCAGGAAATTATAAAAATTCTTGAGGATAATTATATTCAGTGGAAAAAAACCAGCGAAATTAATAAATAAATTTATATAATATTCTTCCCTGTATTTTTATGGATAAAAATTTAAATAAAAAAATTCATGCGTTAGACCCAGAGTTTAAAAAAAAATTCATAGAACTTATGTCCATAATGGAGGATTCCATTTCCCATCTTTATGATGCTGCTACTCACGACGAGAAAACAGGTTTGTATAATAACAAATTTTTTGAAACCATATTGGACATGGAAATTGAAAAAGCTAAAAGAGGACAGCAAAAATTGTCCTTATTTATCATAGACATAGATTTTTTCAAAAAAATAAATGATGTTCATGGGCATATAAAAGCAGACGAATTGTTGTTGAGACTTGCAGAACTTTTGAAAAAACAAGCAAGAAAATCAGATGTGGTTGCGAGATTTGGAGGAGAAGAATTTTTTATTCTGCTTCCAGAAACAAATTTAGAAAGAGCAAAAAAACTCGGAACAAGATTGAAAAAAGCAATTCATTCAGATAAAATATTAAAAAAATATAAAATTACTGTCAGTGGGGGAGTAACTGAATTTAAAAAAAAGGATTCAAAAAATAAACTTAAAAAAAGAGTTGACAAGGCCCTTTATCAAGCAAAAAAATCAGGCAGAGATAAATTTATCGCTATCAAATAAATGAAAACTCACACCCTCAATTCCTTGATAAAAATAATTGTTTTACTAATCGTATTGACTGGAGGTTATACCTTTTATGATAACTATTCTTACGACGCTGAAACAATAAAAATCGCTAATTGGAATTTAGAAATTTTCGGACAGGCAAAAGCATCAAATTCAGAATTAATGAATTTTTATTCTTCTGTTATCGATGACTATGACATAATTTTCATTCAGGAAATTCGCGATAAAGAAGAAACTGCTTTTCCAAAATTATGTTTAATGCTTCAAAATTATTCATGTTTGTCGTCGAGCAGAGCAGGAAGAACAAATTCAAAAGAGCAATACGGAATAATCTACAAAAATGGAATTAATCTAACAAATTTTTACGATTATAATCCCGACGATAAAGATAGATGGGAGCGCCCGCCAGTCAGAACTGATTTTAAAATAAATAATTATCAAATCACAATTTATAATATTCACACAAAACCCGACGATGTTCAGGCAGAATTAGATTATTTGGAAGATGTCGTTATAACAACAGGAAATGTAATTATCATCGGCGACTTGAATGCTGACTGCACTTATTACAACAATGCAAAAGAAACAGAATTTGATAATTGGAACTGGGTTATTTCAGATAGTGAAGATACAACTTCTGGAAATTCAAATTGTGCTTATGACAGAATTTTGTTAAACAGCGACGCAAAGGAAGAATATAAATCCAGTGGAATTTACAAAAAAGAAATAACACCAGAAATTTCAGACCATTATTTAGTTTGGGTTGAGATGAAAATTTCTTAATACGCCGACGGCAGGAATCGAACCTGCGAGCCCCGAAAGGCCCGGATTAGCAATCCGGCGCAATACCATTATGCGACGTCGGCATAAAATTTAATTGATTAAGAAGTTTTAAAGATGTCGGTATTTTTACTTTTAGTAGAATAGCAGGGGTGGGATTTGAACCACACGACCTCCGGGTTTCCTTGCAATCGCGAGGAATGAAAATCCAAGGATTTGCTTATGGGCCCGACGAGCACTCCAGATTGAACTCCTTCAAATTCAAAGAACTTGAAAGATCTGCTCCACCCTGCTATGATTGGAGTCTCTTAGTCTTAATTGAAAGATGCGCTTTGTTTTTAAAACTAACGGGAACGTAAATTCTATATGAAAATTTTTTGTCTTTTTTACTAAGGGTTCTCTTGCTTACATTTGAAGAAAGACCCATATTTGATAAAATTTCAGAGCATTTTTCAAGAGTTCCTTTGTCTGTACTAACTATCATAATATATGATTTTTCCTTATTCACATGTCCTTCTGAATCAATCATTCCAGAAATAAATCCTAATTTAAATTTCTTATTTCTATTTTTGAGAGCAACGTTTTTCTTTAATATCTCAAATAATTCTTTTGAATATACTCTTACTCTTATACAATTATATCTTTTGTCTAAATATTTATTCGGATTTAATTCAATCTTCTCTAATAAATTTATTAGATAATTTACAATCCCTTTATCTTTAATAGAATTTAAATAGAATTCAACTTGGTAACGACGGCATTTTTTATCATGGTATTTATAGCCATCTCCTTCAAATAATCCAAACATATATCCCAATTCTTTTTCATCTAAATTTTTTATTTTCATTCTCCACCCTGCTATAATAGATTAAATTTCCGACGGCTTTTAAGTTTTTCCGAACGCCTTCACCAGGATTTGTGGGTCACTGCATTCTCCGTCGTCCGAAATTTCAGTTTCGAACGAAACCTAATGGTTCAACTCACAAAAATTAAAAACGCCTTCACCAGGAGTTGAACCTGGATGCCCAATGGGCGCGGAGTTCGAGTCCGCTGCACTACCGCTATGCGATGAAGGCACGCCCTTACCAGGACTTGAACCTGGGTCACATCGACCGCAACGATGCGTTCTATCCACTAAACTATAAGGGCTAATAAATTATAAAATTAAGAATATAAAAACTAAACGCCCGGACTGAGAATCGAACTCAGATACCCAAAGGGTCAAGATTTCCAGTCTTGTGCGATACCATTACGCGATCCGGGCTTCAAATATGCGGTCGTGTTCGATGAAGTCGAGAGCAAAGCGAACTACGCGATCCGGGCTTCAAATATGCGGTCGTGTTCGATGAAGTCGAGAGCAAAGCGAACTACGCGATCCGGGCTTGCAATTCAACAACAATCTTTTTATATAAACTTTTTCTAATATTAAAATGTTAAAAATAGGTGTTGATGATGCTGGGCGTGGGCCAGTAATTGGCCCGATGATTCTCGCAGGAGTTTTAATTGACAATGAACAAGAAAAGGAATTAAAAAAATTAGGTGTAAAAGATTCAAAAGAATTAACTCCAAAACGTCGTGAATTTCTCGCAGAAAAAATAAAAAAAATAATCACTGAATTTGAGATAATAATTATTTCTCCTGAAGAAATAGAAAAAAAACAGGCAGAGGGAATAAAATTAAATGAGGTAGAAGCAATCGCGTGCGCAAAAATAATAAACAAATTAAACAAGACAGAAGAAAAAATAAAAATTGTTCTTGATTGTCCTTCAACCTCTTTGATTAAATGGAAGGACTATTTGATCCCAAAAATAAAAGAAATCTCTAATCTGGAAATTTCATGCGAACACAAGGCAGACAGAAATCACGTCGCTGTTTCAGCAGCATCAATTCTTGCAAAAAGTCAAAGAGAAAAAGAAATGGATAGACTAAGAAAAAAATACGGGAATGAAATTGGTTCTGGTTACACCTCAGATCCAGCAACCCAAAGGTTTCTTCAAAAATATGCTGAAAAATATTCCAAAGATGGAATCTTCAGAAAAACATGGATAACCTGGAAAAAAGCAAAAGAAAATTTGGGACAGAGGAAGTTGGTTTGAAATTACTTCTAAACTTTTAAAAATCTCTCTTTATATTTCTATCAATGGCTTACATAAAAAAATTGGTGATGTATGGTTTCAAAAGTTTTCCAAGAAAAACAGAATTACCATTTACACAGGGAATAAATGTTATTTTAGGCCCTAATGGTTCTGGAAAGTCAAATATTTCTGATGCACTGTGTTTTGTCCTCGGGCGTTTAAGTGTAAAATCAATGCGCGCTGCAAAAGCCAGCAATTTAATTTTCTTGGGAAGCAAAGTCGCGTCACCTGCAAAAGAAGCAAGTGTGGAAATCGTCTTCGACAATTCAGAAAAAATTTTTTCCATAGACGAGAAAGAAATCTCAATTAAAAGAATAGTCAGAAAAAACGGACAAAGCATTTACAAGATAAATAATGAAACAAGAACAAGACAAGATGTCCTCGGACTTTTGGCTCAGGCAGGAATTGACCCGAATGGATACAATATAATTCTCCAGGGCGAAATTCAAAATCTCGTGAGAATGCAACCAGAAGAAAGACGCAAAATCATCGAGGAAGTTTCTGGAATTTCAATTTATGAATCACGAAAAGAAAAATCTCTGAGAGAACTTCAAAAAACAGATGAGAAATTAAAAGAGATTTCAGCAATTTTGCGAGAAAGAACTGCTTATTTGAACAATTTAGAAAAAGAGCGACAACAGGCATTACGATTTAAAAAATTAGAAAATGATTCCAAAAAATTCAAAGCAAGCATAATTTATTCTGACCTGACAAAAAAGCAAAAAGAACTCGAAAAAATAAATTCTGAAATTTCTTCCCGTTTGAAAGAGATAGAAAAAACAAAAAAAATAATCTCTGATTTATCTTCTGCAATAAAGAGTTTTGAATCAAGAATAGAAAATATAAATTTGACAATTCAAAAATCAACAGGTTTTGAACAGGAAAAATTGAATCGGGAAATTGCAGATATTCGTGCTCTTCTCGCTGGCTTAGAAGTCAGTTATAACAATGAAGAAAAAAAAATAGCAGAAATCTCCCGTCAGAAAATATCTTTTAATGAATCAATACGCGAGCATGAACTTGAAATAAAAAATCTTCAAAAAGAAACGCCTTCTGCTTCAAAAAAATCAAAGGATATCTCATCAAAAAAACAAGAACTTGAAAAACTCGAGGAGCAGAGAAAAAAATTTTACATGATTAAATCAGAACTTCGCGCAGTAAGAGAACGGCTTGACGATAAGAAAAATTTTCTTTCAAATTTTACAACTGAATCTGATTTTCTTTTCCAGGAAATTAAATCACTTTCACTTGAACTTTTTGATACTAAATCAAATTCTCTTAAACTTGAAGAATTAAAAAAAATACTCTCTGAAAAAAAAGAGGCCTTGCAAATTCTTAATAAACGAGAAATAGAACTTGAAAAAACCACACACACCGACGAACATGATATAGAAAATCAAAAAAAATTGCTCGAGAAAATTTCCAAAATAGATATTTGTCCTGTTTGTAAAAGCAAAATAACAGACGAACATTTGGATTTAATTACAAGAGAAACAAACCCCAAAATTGAAAAATTGCAAAGAGAAATTGAAAATGCAGATAAAGAATTGAATTCAATATATGATAAGAGAAAGATTCTTCAGCAGGATATAGAGCAGATGTCTTCTGAAATTTCAAAACGCGAGTCAGATATAATAAAATTAGCAAGTATAAATGGGAAAAAAGAACAGATAAAAAATCTTCAGGAAAAGATAGATAAAACAAAAAAGGAGGTCTTAGAATTTGAGAAAAGAAAAAAGAACCTTGAAAAAAATTTTGAAGAAAATTTAAACATTGAGCAAAAATATGAAACAGCTAGAATTGAAGTTCAGGAGATTTCTTTGCTTTCAGAAGAGACGATTAATTCAGAAATTTCTTTCAAGCAAAGAGAACTTGAACGGCTTAAAATTTCATTTAAGCAATTATGTCGTGAAGAAGAAGATGTGAAAGATGAGTTCTCAATATTGAAAAAAGATATTGAAGAAAACGAGAATGTTCTTGAGAAAAAGAAAAAACAAGAAGAAGCCCTCGGAGAAAAATTTAGGAAATTAATTTCAGAAAGAGATTTTATTCACGTGCAAATCCGCGAGAGAGAAAAAGAAAAAGCAAACCAGCAGAATATTGTTTATAATTTGGAACAGGCGATAAATGAATTTAAGATAAGCAAAGCAAGAGTTGGTGCAGAAGTTAGTAACCTCGAAACAGAAATGCTCACTTTCAGCGACGTGGAAATAATAAAATCAAACCGCGACACACTTGTAGAAAAATTAACAAAAATTCAGGAGATTCTTTCAAGAATCGGAAGTGTTAATCTTCGTTCTTTAGAAGTTTATGATTCTGTAAAAAAAGAATATGATATAATAAAAGAAAAAGTAGAAATAATATCAAAAGAAAAACAAGGGATAATGAAAATAATTAATGAAATAGATATCAAAAAGAAAAAAACTTTTTTGAAAACACTGAATGAACTCAATGAAATCTTTTCTCGTAATTTCATGCAGCTCAGTACAAAAGGAACTGTTTCACTTGAACTTGAAAATCGTAAAGAGCCATTTGAAGGCGGAGTCGGAATTATTGTCAAAACCGGACACGGGAAATATTTCGACGTCAAATCACTTTCAGGAGGCGAGCAAACCCTCGTCGCACTCTCGCTGATTTTTGCAATTCAGGAATTAAATCCTTATTATTTTTATATTCTTGATGAAATCGACGCTGCACTTGACAAAAAAAATTCAGAACGTCTTGCAGGACTTTTGAAAAAATACATGCAAAAAGGACAATACATTGTAATCACCCACAACGATGAAATCATTACAAACGCCACGAGTTTATATGGTGTTAGTATGCACGACGGTGTGAGTAAAATTATAAGTTTGAAATTATAAAATGCAAAAATCTGAACTTTTATTCTCCCTCAAGAAAAAAGGATTTTCAAAAAAAATTCTTAATGCATTTGAAAAAGTTCCACGCGAGAAATTTGTTCCTGAAAAATTAAAACCTCGTGCTTATGAAGATACTGCACTGCCGATTGGCGAGGGGCAGACGATTTCCCAGCCATACACAATTGCAACCATGTTTTCACTTTTAGATGTCAGAAAAAACCAAAAAGTTCTGGAAATTGGTTCTGGATGCGGTTATGTTCTTGCTTTGCTTTCAGAGCTCGTCGGAGAAAAGAGTAAATCAGAGATTTACACTCATTCGTCTAGTAAGCCAAACGACGGAAAAGTTTTTGGAGTAGAAATAATAAAAGAACTTGCAGAACGCTCAAGAAATAATCTGCGGAGTTATAAAAATATCAAAGTTTACAACAAAAACGGAGCAGATGGTTTGGATGAAGAAAAACCTCTTGATAGAATCTTAATCAGTGCGGCACTTGAAAAAATTCCAGATAAATTAGTTGAGCAATTAAAAGAAAAAGGAATCCTCGTCGCTCCTGTTGGAAAATTTGAAGTTGGGCAATCTTTAACAAAGTTTCAGAAATCCGACGGAAAATTAATAAAGAAAAAAGAAATTGAAGGGTTTGTTTTCGTGAGGTTTATTTAAAAATAAAAAGGAGAAAGTTAAATAAAATAAAAAATAAAATTAAAAAGAAAATTAGTAATAACTCTCTCCGAATTCTTCTTGTTTTTCAGGTTTCTTTCCAAGCAAAACAATCAATATAACAAGCAATACTAAAAAGATAATTGCAAGAATGATTGTTAATACAGCGACGGGTGATGTAAATGAAGTGCCTGACACATTTGCTTTCAGTTTTGTTGTGCTTACAAGTTTCTCGCCAGAGAAAACATTCACATCAAAGTTGTATGTTCCCTGTGAGTCTGCGTTTGCAATAACTTTTACTGTTCTGCTTGAACCAGCAGGAACAGCCACAACGCCCGCGTCAGCACTTGTTGAAAGTCCGCCAGTTGAACCAACAACTATTCTGTAAACTTTCAAGCTGTCAGTTGGATTTGCAATAATCAAGAAATACTCTGCATCAACATTAGTTGCAAAGTTCTTGCTCAATTCAGTTGCAATCACATTACTTTCTGAAAAGTCGTTTTCAATTATAATTTGAATTGATTCACTTTCGTCCAAGTCATAGTTCTCTACATCAGCAACAAGCTCGTAGACACCTGCTGGAGCATCGTAAGGAATCTTCAAAAAGAAACGACCTTTAATTACATCCTCGTCATCTTCATTGCAGTAGCCCTCTTCGTCATAACACTCTCGTGCTACAACATCTCCGAAGTAAGCTGTCTTTTCTATTCCTAATTTAGGGATAGATAACTTGACATACAAGTCCTCAAGTTCATTGTAACCAACATTCTTAACAGAAACATCCACTGGAAGTGTGTCACCTGCTCTGACTTTTTGGTCTGTTGTTATAGCCATAACATCTGCACTATAAGCTGGTCTCTGAATTAAGAAAGTCAGTTCTTTAACTGTTTTATGGTCGCTGTTCCAGATAGTTAATTCAAGATTAAACGCATTACTAACTTCATCCTTCAATTCATTAGGAATCTTGATAGAGAGTGTTTTCTTATAATTAAAACCATCTTCAACATCAAACCGAGTTGTCTTGTCGCTTACGTCAATCTTGTCGCCTTCAAGTTCTGCTTTTACTCTAACGTCAGATGCATCTTTTAATGCTTCAAAAAAAACTTTGATAGTAATTGTGTCACCTGCAACAACACTCACGTCGTTATTAAGTGCAGGCAATCCATCAATTTCAACATTGTTGACATTTGCAAGAGGAGCAGCACTAACAAAAGCAACTGAAAATAAGAAAGTCGCAACTGCAAGGAAAAAAACACTAAGGTTTTTCGCTCTCATGTTTGTCATTTTAAATTTAATTACACAAAAAACCTTGTTTTTTGCTTAATAATTTACATCATAACTTCTTTATAAAGTTTATTGTTGTTGTAATTTTGTAGTTACGTCATAAATACTTGCTGTTAGTGACAGGAGTGAAGAATTATTTTTCATATTCTTAAAACAAAAAACCCCGAGGTTTCCCTCGAGATTAGAATAATTATAAACTTAATAATTTAATTTTGTTACTTGTTGCTGAAAAATTATTTGCAACAATTACCTGAACATGCGAATTTTCTGCAGTTTCAATTGTAGAACCAGTTACATTCCCGTCGACAATAATAAAAATAGGGGAATCGTTACCCCTTTTTAGAAAACTTCCAAGTGTCTTTGCAGAGATTTGCTTTATTTCTTCAAAGTTGGAATCTAATAAAATCGCTTTTCCAGATCCCTTGTTCTTGCCTGAAATTTTTTTCAGTTTTTCCCTGTCAATCTCAACTTCTTTGGTTTCTTTTATTTCATGAATATTTTCTCTGTAACCATTGCTTCTTGAAAAAAATTCATTTGGTGAAATTTTCCTGCGAAGACACATTAGAATTTCTTTTCCCATTAGTTCTTCAACTTCTTTTCCATCTGGCGCACTTATAATATACCTAACATTCGCGTTATCCATAACATTTTGTGCAATCAATTTTCCCCCTCTGTCTCCGTCGACAAAAAGAGTAATTTCTTTTTCTTTGCTTAATTCTCTGATTTCAGGAGGTAATTTTGTTCCATTCATTGCAATTACATTTTTGACACCAGCACGCAAAAGATTAAGCACATCTGCCCTGCCTTCCACAACAATTAATTCTCTATCAGATAAATCTCCATAAGGTAATTTGCTCGCACCATATTCCTGAACACCTGCAATTCGTGCAGAGTCCTTGATGGTGTTTGAAATTTCCCGTGAATCAGTCGAGCCCTCTATCTGTCCCATTAATTTTTTTGCTCTTTCCACAATGTAATCTCTCTTGCTTCCTCGAACATCTTCAATTCTTTCAACTTCAATATTCGCGTCGCAAGGTCCGATTCTGTCAATTGTTTCAACAGCGGCAGCAATTAAAGTTGTTTCTGACTGGTCAAGTGCTGTCGGAATTTTAATCATTCCGCTTGTTCGTCTGTCTTTTCTTTCTAGGTCAACTTCAATTCTCCCGATTTTTCCTTCTTTCTGAAGTTCGCGCATTTCAAGATCACTTCCGAGCAAGCCCTCTGTCTGTCCGAAAATCGCTCCGATAATATCTGGTTTCTCCAGCGCACCTTCTGCTGAAAAACTCGCATGTATCAAATATTTTATTGATACTGGACTAATTTTTGCCATTTTCTTCTCCGATTTAATTTTTTGAAATCTTATGATTTCTAGAAAAATATCTACTACCAACTAAAAGCAATAAGCTAATGAATGTGATTGTGAATATGATTATAAATAATCGATATTTTTCTACTGATAATTATTGAAAAAAGCAGTTTAAAAGTTTTTCTGAAAGCTAAAATGGATTTGGAATTTTTCCCCTCACCACTCCACAAACATATTTTCTAACTGCTTCATCATAATCTTCCTTAGAATACAAACCCTTATTTTCAGTTTCAAAATATTCTCTTAATTTTTTCGCCAACTTTCCGCATCCATTCTTTTTCCTATCGACACTTTTATCCCATAAAGAATTCATATGAAAATTCCCAAGAATTATTTCTTTTTAGTAATTGCTGTGCACATTCCAGCAGCAACAGTAGCACCAGCGTCGCGAACTGCAAATCTACTCATGAATGGATTATCCTTCTGGGTTTCCAAACACAAGTTACCTTGTGGTTTAATTTTAACTTTTGCAGTATCACCATTCTTTAAAAAATCAGGGTGCTCTTTAACAACTTCACCTGTTGCAGGATTTATTTGAGCAATTAATTCTATGAATTGACATGGAACCTGAGCAGTATGAACATGGAAAACAGGAGTATAACCCTTTGCCAAAACAGTTGGATGATTAATTACTGTAATTGTTGCTTCAAATTCTTCCACAACTGGAATAGGGTTAGCAGCGTCGCAGATAACATCTCCACGAGCAATGTCTTTTTTTCCAACCCCACGAATATTAACTCCAACATTATCTCCTGCATCTGCCTGGGTTAATGTTTCATGATGCATTTCAATTGTCTTAACTTCTCCTTCAACACCTTGTCCTGTTCTTCCAGGAAGAACCTTGACTTTCTGTCCGACTTTCATAATACCTGTTTCAATTTTTCCAACAGGAACAGTTCCAATACCTGTAATTTCATAAACATCTTGAACAGGCATTCTCATTGCAAGATTTGTTGGTAGTTCAGGAGCAGGGAACAAATCAAATTGTTCGTAAATTGTTGGTCCCTTGTACCAGTCCATGTTTTTTGATTTATTTTTAATATTATCTCCTTTCAAACCAGAGCATGCAATAAAAGTAGTTGTGTCTGGATTAATCCCAACACCTTTTAATAATTTTCCAACATCTTCTTTAACTGAATTGAATTTTTCTTCTTTATATCCAACAGCATCCATTTTGTTAACCGCGATACATAGGCTTTTCACACCCATTGTTCTTAACAACCATAAGTGTTCTGTGGTTTGTGGTTGAACACCAGCAGGTGCAGCAATAACCAAGAAAGCACAATCAGCTTGTGAAGCACCAGTAATCATATTCTTGACAAAATCCCTGTGTCCTGGCGCATCGATAATTGTAATCTGCCATTTATTTGTCATAATTTTCTTATAAGCCAAATCAATTGTAACTCCTCTTTCTCTTTCTTCTTTAATTTTATCCATAATATAAGCAAACTCAAAACCAGATTTACCATGTTTTTCTGCCTCTTCACGAAGCTTTTTCATTTCTTGTTCAGAAACAGCACCACTCTGGAACATAAGTTGTCCGACTATTGTTGATTTTCCAGCATCAACATGCCCGACAAAAACAATATTCATGTTTGGTTTTTCTTTTGCCATATTAATTATAATTTTTTAAGTGGTTATCTAAAAAAAATTAGGTTTATAAATATTTCGTTAAAACAAAAATAATTTCCATAAAATTTTTCTCGACGGAAAATTCACATATAGTTAAGTTTTTAATTTCTGTTTTCTATTTATCTTATGAACCAAATCTTAATTCAACTCCTCCTCGGGGCAATTCAGGGAATTACAGAATGGTTACCAATTAGTTCAAGTGGAATTATAACTTTAATAAATTCAAATTTTTTTAAAATCACAGATATTTCAGAACTTATTCACATAGCATTATTTTTGCACCTCGGAACTTTTTTCGCAGCACTAATTTATTTTAGAAAAGATGTTTTGCAATTAACAAAATCATTATTCAATTATAAAAAAGAAGACAAGGAAACAAAAAACATTTTAAATTTTTTAATTATAACGACGCTGATTTCAGGAATTATTGGATTAATAATTTTGAAAACTTTAACTTCTTTTGAATCGCAATTAGAAATCACAGGAAAAACAATTTCTTTTTTTATTGCTATTTTACTTTTAATAACAGGTTTTTTGCAAATTAAAATTTCTTCGCACGGATTAAAAAAAGAAATTCATTTGCAAAACAGCGACGGAATTCTATTGGGTTTAATGCAGGGATTGTCTTCACTTCCCGGGATTTCTCGTTCTGGAATTACAATTTCAACTTTATTATTAAAAAAATTCAACGACACAACAGCACTTAGATTGAGTTTTTTAATGTCTTTACCAATTGTTTTGTTTGGGAATATAATTTTAAACTTTTCTGATTTTAAGCAGGTTGTAACTTCTGCTTCACTCATCGGGCTTCTTTCATCTTTTGTATTTGGGCTTGCAACAATTTCTGCATTAATGAAAATTTCAAAAAAAATTAATTTCGGTTGGTTTGTTTTAATTTTCGCTTTGATTATGTTAATGAGTATTTTAATATAAAAACAATTTCTACAATTATTAGTAAGTGAAAAATAGTGTAGGAGAAAGATACCGAAATATCTAACATAACCGAAGTTATGCCTCCTACAAATTATTTATGATTTTAGGGTATTTAAAATAAACCGACTACTCGCAGATGGTGTCATTTTTTTAAAAAAATGCGAGGGACAGGATTCGAACCTGCGCAAGCACTAAGCTACTGGATTTCTTTGCATCATCAGAATTTTACCCCTTCAGATACACTTAAGTCCAGCCCGTTTGACCACTCCGGCACCCTCGCTGAAGTTATTTTGCGGAGTGGGAAAACGTTTGACCCGAATGTTTCAACGAACTTCCGTGTCGCCCTGATTTGAGTTGAGGCATAAGTTCTCCGGCACCCTCGCTTATGAATTCAAGAAATCAATAATATAAAAAGTTTTAGAATGAATAGAATATTATTTCCTCTCCAATCCTTTAAGTGTCCCACTGACTTTCAGAACTTCCATCTTTTCAGGAAACACACACAGCGACGCACGAACAGAATCAACCATCTCCCGATTAATGCAAATCACTGCAGAATTTGAATCTGATTTCACCCAACTCAATCCACATTTAGAAAATCCCAACACACCAACAAAATCCAAAATTGCTTTCTCAAGATTTTGTTTAAGATTTTTTCCTCTTATCAAAAGATATCTCTTGTTTTCTTTCATTGAAGGTTTGAGGGATTTCATAAAATATAAACAAACAAGCAAATAAAAATCTTCCTAA
>Ga0210018_1000907_pt1 | contig 15627 bp, 19 predicted proteins | sample CryGeyCG2014_010_2_FD_183967 | JGI IMG/M metagenome (GOLD analysis project Ga0210018, IMG submission 183967) | Groundwater microbial communities from aquifer - Crystal Geyser CG09_land_8/20/14_0.10 (SPAdes) (version 2) | ecosystem: Environmental > Aquatic > Deep subsurface > Groundwater | place...
TCATTTCGTTAAAAATAGGACGACCCGGAATTTTGGCTGATTGTTTTTCAATAAAAATATCAACAATTTCTAAATTTTCCTTTTCGGCAAAAGCGCGCAATTCTGCTATTTGGTCCTCAATAGAACGAACTTGTTTGTCTTCCACATCGGTGGACTTGCGGGCGTATAAAAAGAATTTTTGATTATTGTTGTTCATATATTTTTATTTGGCAAAGCAAATACTTAAAAATCACAAAGGATACGAACTTCTTTTTGGCGAGCCGCGCCGTGCGCGGCGAGCCAGTTTTCCCGTACAAGGCGGCGCAAAGCGCCGCCGAAACGCTCGGCAAAAAAAATGAAAGTTTGATACTGGAGCATTTATACAACCAAATCCGAACCTATTTTGAATGAAATTGACCGACTGCCGCGCCTGCGGCGCGGCAGGAACTCCGCCGGAAATTGCGGCGGGCGGGCAAAAAGGAAGGGGTTTTAGGGGAAGGAATTTTTGCCCGCCCGCCTTTGCCCGCTTCGCGGGCGAGCCACTAATTTTTAGAAAAGAAAAAAGGTAAATGCCCTTGTCCCAACCCGCCCATACGCGGGCATTTGGAATTTTTACTCCCTTATTCTTGTTGACTAAATTAAATTGATTGTGTATCATTATTATAGATAAAACTCCAAGGTGGTTAGGTTCATAACCTTATACTAATAATAGTATTAGACGGCTATAATGTCAAACGAAATTTCCACAATCGCCAAAAATATCAAGAAGATAAGGAAGAAAAGGGGCATTTCGCAAGATAAACTCTCAAAACTTGCCGAAGTTGCTTATAATACAATTATTAAGATTGAATCAGGGGCTATTCAAAATCCCACAATTGAAACTGTTCAAAAAATAGCGAAAGCCCTTAATATTTCTTTAGATGAATTAACTAAATAAAACTATGCCGTTGTATAAAATTTCTCAAAATTTAACAGCCGAGAGAATTAAATCACTAGGGTTAATACAGCCCGAAGAAAGATTACACGAATTAATAGAAAAGAACATTGGGATATTTTTCCCAACTTTGATTTTAATAAAGCACAAACCAATTTACGAAAATAAAGAATTTGATACTTTAGCCTTTGATACAGATTTAGAAGCACCTGTAATTTTAGAATTTAAGGTTTCTCAAAATAAGGCAGTTAGCGACCAAGTAGATAGTTATATTTCAATAATGTTAAAAAACAAAGAGTTAATTTCATACCAAATACGAGAAAAGTTACCAAAAACAAGAAACGTAAATTTTAATCAAGCACGAATTATAATCATTGCTAATGAGTATAGCGAAACCCAGATAAATGCTCTATCTTTAAGAACTCATTATGTTGAGATGTGGAAATATAATCATTATCAGAACCATTTACTTTTAGAAAATGTTCGGCCTCCAAAAGTAAGTGGCGTTAGGGCTTTTGAAGTGAAAAAAGTTAGCGATGTTAGTAAAGAAATAATTGAATATCAAACAATAGATCATTTTAGGCCTAGTCCGAAAACAAGAAAATTATACGAAGAACTTCATAACGGAATAATGAATTTGAGTTCCGGTATGCAGAGAAAAATAAACAAGTTTTTTATCGGTTACAAAGATACAGGGTATTACTTTGTGGCCGTCAAACCAAAAAGGAGTTTTATAAAATTAGAATTTAAAAGCGAGAAATCTATTAAATCTTCTATTATTGAAATAAGGAAATCTCCACCTAAATCAAGAAGAAGATTATATTTATATTTCAAAATATCTTCTTCCGAGCAATTACCATCTGCAATGAAAATTATTAAACAAATATATGAAGAATCTGTTTAAATTAACCAAATAATAATTATGAAATGCCAAGATTTAATAAAACTTTACGAGAAAAAGAAAGGGCAATATAAAGCCGATGCTTTTAAGCATATTTCGGAACTATTAAGAGAAGCCAAAGAGCTACATAAAAAAGATTGGCAGAAATCTCCAACACCAAATAAAGACCACGAGCAGTCTTGGCGAGCGTTCAAAGGTAAAAATTTAGAAAAACTTGTAATCCATATTATTAAAGACGAAGTAGAAAGTTTGGGTTTAAAAATTGTTGAAGGCAACACATTAGAACGAAAAAATAGCAATAATTTATCGGAAGAATTAAATCGCGTAAAAAGAAATCTTTTAATTGATTATGGAGAATTTGGCTCTCATCTACCCGATGTTGATATAATCATTTACGAACCAAAAACCCGTGAAGTTATTGCTGTTCTTTCTAGTAAAGTAACGCTACGAGAAAGAATTGCTCAAACTGGTTATTGGAAAATTAAATTAAGTCAAGATAAAATTACAAAGCACATTAAAGTTTTCTTTGTAACGCCGGATGAAGATAAAACTTTAAGTATTAGAAAACCAGCGAAGAAAGGTAGAGCAATAGTCGAAATAGATACAGATGGAAGTTATGTAATGAGTGAAGAAGAAATTGAAGAAAGCAATAAAGTTAAAAAATTTGATAAATTTTTAGTTGATTTAAAGAACTTAATCTATGCCAAAAGAAGCAATAAAAAATAAAAAAGTAGTTCAGCAGGAAGTAAAGAACCAAGAGGAAGAAAAACCGCCTTTTGAGACGACCACCCTTTGGGATTTTTCAAGACAAAGTTACGGCAAAAATCCAAAGGGAAATAATAAATTTCAGGGCGTTACACCAGCTTTTATTGTTTGGAATATGCTACAAAGATATACAAAGCCGGGCGATTTGGTAGTTGACCCAATGGCCGGGAGCGGGACAACGATTGATGTCTGTGAGGAAGAAGGAAGAAAAGCGATCGGGTACGATATAAACCCACAGCACCCGAAAGTCAAAAAAAATGATTCGCGTAAAATTCCCCTTGCTGATAATTCAGTAGATATGGTTTTTATAGATTCTCCTTATGGCGATAATGTCAGTTATTCTAACGAAGCCGCAGATATTGGAAAAATTTCTGCTGAAGACCCTAAATTTTACGAGGAGTTAGAAAAAGTTGCACAAGAAATTTACAGAATTTTGAAACCGGGCAAAGCGATGGGCTGGCTAATTGGCGACCAATGGGTAAAAAGAAAATTTACTCCTGTCGGATTTAAGATTTATCAGATGTTAGTTGATAATGTAAAATTTGAACCCATTGATTTAGTTTCTGTGACGAGAAGAAACCAAAGTTCAAATACTAGAATCTGGCATTATAGGGCCCAAAAATTTAATTTCTTTTTACGAGGATTCAAGTATTTAATTTTGGCGAAAAAACCCGATGGCAAGGTCGAAAATTCTAATACTGTCACAAAAGTAAAATGGCAGAGATATAAATAGTAAAGGTATGAGAAAATCACAAAAAAGAGGTTATGCCTACGAAAAAGCAAAAGCTTATCAGCGTGGATATCCACAGGGTGGCCCGGGCTCGCCTGATTATGTGAAAGGTGGAAGAAAAGGAGAAGTTAAGCGGTGGTCGCGTCCAGTTGATAGGGGTACACTGATTAAATTACATCGCAAGGGCATAAACGAAGTAGTTAGTAAAAAAGGATTTACTGACCCTGCAAAAGAATATGCGAAAGAAAAGAATATAAGATTGATTCAAGGCAAAAAAGTAGTTGTTAGAAAGAAATAAAATTTAAGTATGTTATTTGAGTGCCCGCATTGTAAAGCAAAATGTCAATTTAACGCAGTTGTAACCGACAATCAATGTCGAGTTGATGATGAATATCAAGCACCGTGGGTCTGCCAAAACTGCGGCGGTTTTATTATTACAAAAAGACCATACACGCACACCTGGCAAGATACCAAGATTTTTCCCCTAATTAAAATAAAGCCAAGTATAAAAATAGATAAACTCCCCGAAAATATAAGGAATGACTATTTAGAAAGTTTAGAAAATTATAGCAATGGTTGCTATACCTCTGCTGTTATTATGTGCCGTCGTGTAATCCAACAAAGCTGCCAAGATAAAGGAGCAAAGAAAACAAATCTTTTTGAACAAATTGAAGAATTAACTATTGATGAAAACTTAAAAAAGTTAGCACAAAAAATAAGATTCTGGGGCAACAAAGGAGCACACCCGGATATTTTACTTGGTGAAAAAGTTGTTGAAAAAGACGCCAAAATAGCAATTGATTTTATTGAGAAATTTTTGCAGTATGTCTATGTAATACCAAAAGAAATAGAAGAAATTGAGGACGAAGTTGGAAATACCGAAGGAACAGTAACGGAAAGTTAATTTTCAGCGGCGGCTCGCCTGCGAAGCGGGCAAAGGCGGGCGGGCAAAAAGGAAGGGGTTTTAGGGGAAGGAATTTTTGCCCGCCCGCCGATTTTGGCGGAGTTCCTGCCGCGCCGCAGGCGCGGCAGTCGGTCAATTTCATTCAAAATAGGTTCGGATTTGGTTGTATAAATGCTCATAAAGATTTAAACAGATGAAATCAAATAAAAATAAACGCAAAAAATCAATTATCGTTGCGGTATCGGGGGGAATGGACCCCCTGCATATCGGTCATGTCCGGTTATTCCAAGAAGCAAAGAAGTTGGGTGATAAACTAATTGTCATATTGAACAATGACAACTGGCTTCGGGCAAAGAAGGGATATGTTTTTATGCGAGAGCAAGAGCGTAAAGAAGTTTTGGAAGCATTGGCGTGTGTCGATGAAGTGGTGTTGACAAGACACTCTAAGAATCCCAAAGACATGAGTGTTTGTAAAGAATTATTAAAAATTAAGCCACATATTTTTGCCAAGGGTGGCGATCGGCATTTGGGTAATCTTCCTGGTCCGGAAATTAAAGCCTGCCAAGCAATCGGCTGTAAGATGGTTTTTAATATTGGCAAAGGCGGCAAAGTTCAATCAAGTTCCTGGCTTGCCCAAAATTTTTTACACCATTTCAAAAATAAAAACAATTTGCCGGGATAGCTCATTCCTCCCCTAGGAATAGATGGCGGCTCGACTCCGCCCACCCGCTCCACAATTTGACTTTAGCGCACTTTTAAATTTTACAGTGGTCTGCAAATAAGGTATAATATAAGCATGCCCAATCCTAAGAAGCCGAGATCAAAGTGTCTTATTTGTGGTAAGGAGCCAGCGCGCGCTTCTTATAAATATTGTAGTAATATTTGCCAGCAAGAGTATCAATACAGGTTATACATTAAAAAATGGAAAAATGGTGAGAAAAAAGGTTTAAACGCTATTGGATTGGTTTCTCCATACATAAAAAAATATTTGCGCAGAAAGTTTGCGGATAAGTGTTGTCTGTGCGGATGGTCAAAAGTTAATCCTAAAACCGGAAAGGTTCCCTTAGTAGCCGATCATATTGATGGTAATTGGAGAAATAATGTCGAAGAAAACCTACGCTTAATCTGTCCAAATTGCGATTCATTAAGTCCTACCTTTGCTGCGCTTAATAGGGGAAATGGGCGAGCAAACAGAGTCCGCAGTAAAAGAGCTCGAGCGGGTCGTTTGTTAATTATGAATACGCCGATGTAGCTTAGGGGCAAAGCAATGGTTTCGTAAACCATAGACGGCAGTTCGATTCTGCCCATCGGCTCTTTTATTTTTGTTCAAATTATGTTAAAATAGTTTAAGTATGGCAAATTCTTCAGAGAAAACTGAGGACTTACAAGCTAAACTCCTCCGGCTGGAGGACTGTCTTTGACATTGCTGGCAAAAGAAAGAAAATCAAAGAATTAGAGAAAGAATTGCAAAAGCCAGGTTTTTGGCAGCAAAAGGACGAAGCAATCAAAGTTACTCAAGAGTTACGTGAATTACAAGAAGAAATAATTGACTTTGAGCAATTAAAAAAAGAAAGTGATCCGGAAAAACTGGCCAGCAAAATAGCCGAAAAAGAGCTGCAGGTTTTTCTTTCTGGCAAATATGACAAAGGAAACGCTGTTCTTTCTATCGTGGCTGGTGCAGGCGGCCAGGATGCCCAGGACTGGGCCACCATGCTTTTGCGGATGTATCAAAGATACTGTGAAAACAAGGGATTCAAAACCAAGATTTTGCACCAGTCTTTTGGCGAGGGTGTGGCGGAAGGCAGAATCGGCACAAAATCGGTTACCTCGGAGATTAAGGGAAATTACGCTTACGGCTTTTTGAAACAAGAAAACGGCGTTCATCGTTTAGTTCGTATTTCACCTTTTTCAGCCCAATCGTTGCGCCATACTTCCTTTGCCTTAGTTGAAATAATGCCTGAAATTTCAGGTGACAAGGAAGCGGAGCTTCAAATTAAACCAGAAGATTTAGAAATTGACACATACAAATCATCCGGTCCGGGCGGTCAGAATGTCAACAAGAGAATGACAGCCATCAGAATCACTCATCTACCGACCAAGATTACTGTTTCTTGTCAGTCAGAAAGGCTGCAGGGCCAAAATAGAGATACGGCCATGAAGCTGCTTTATAGTAAGCTTTACCAATTAAAAGAAAAAGAGAAAGAAAAAGAATTAGCTAAGCTCAAGGGCAAGCCGGTCTCAATTGAATGGGGTTCTCAAATTAGATCATATGTTCTGCACCCCTACAAATTAGTTAAGGATTTAAGGACCGGCCTTGAGACTTCAGATGTCGAAGGGGTGCTTAACGGCGACTTAGATAAATTTCATGATTTCTTTTCAAAACATCACTAAAATCTATCAATTGGGTTCAAAGCCGATTACTGCTTTGGAGAATGTTTCTTTTGAGGTGGAACCGCAAGAGTTTATTTCAATTGTCGGTCGATCAGGAGCAGGCAAAACCACTTTGCTCAAGCTATTGCTTGCTGAAGAAAAACCAAGTTCTGGAGTAGTCTTTTTTTTAGACCAGAATGTTCATCAGATTAAACCTGAGAATTTACACAAATTTCGTAGAGAAATTGGCGTAGTTTTTCAGGATTACAAACTGCTTCCTTCAAAAACAACTTATGAAAATATTGCTTATGTGATGGAGGTGATGGGCGCTTCTGATGAGGAGATTAAAAATGATGTAGCTAAGGTTTTAGATATTGTTGAGCTAACTGATAGAAAAGATAGTTTTCCTGAAGAACTTTCCGGAGGAGAAAGACAAAGAGCCGCCATTGCCCGGGCTTTAATTCATCGGCCTCAGGTTATTTTGGCTGATGAACCAACCGGCAATCTCGATCCTTATCATACAAAAGAAATCATCCGTCTTTTGGCTAAAGTTAATGAAATGGGCACCACCATTATTTTAGCCACCCACAATCAAGATATCATTAATACTTTGGAAAAAAGGGTCATCACTTTAGAAGGAGGTAAAATAATTAGGGACGAAGCAAAAGCTAGGTTTACTTTATAATGATATGATTTCAGCTACTTTTAAACGTATTATCAAATCTGGTTGGAAAAGTTTTCGACGCAATGGGGGGTTATCAATTGCGACTATTTTCATTATGGTGATGACTATTTCTTTGGTGACTTCGCTTTTCCTTTCGCAAAAAACCTCTGACTTTTTGATTACTTCCTTAGAAGAAAAAGTGGATATGGCCGTTTATTTTACTGAGGAACCCACCAATGAAGAAATCCTAACCATCCAGGAAGAACTTGCTGGATTACCAGAGGTGAAAAAACTTGAATATATTTCCAAAGAAGAAGCTTTGGCCAAGTTTGTTGAAAGACATCAAGGCGAGGCGGTCATTATGGAGTCTTTAGAGGAGGTCGGCGGCAATCCTTTATTGTCTTCAATCAACATTAAAGCCTGGGAGGCTTCGCAGTATGCGGCTATTTCTGCTTTCTTGGATACGGCTTCTTTCCGCCCACTCATTGCCAAGGTTGATTATTCTCAGAAAAAGCCAGCGATTGAAAAGTTGTTTTCTCTGACTTCAAACATTAATACCACGGGCATTGTCTTAAGTATTATTTTGGCGATAGTGGCTATTCTAATTGCTTTCAATACGGTCAGAATAGCTATTTATAATTCCAAAGAAGAGATTGAAACAATGAGGCTCGTTGGCGCCTCTAACAGGTTTATTCGCGGTCCTTTCCTTGTTCAGGGAATGATTTCTGGCATTTTGGCGGTTTTAATTACCTTCTTGGTTTTTAGCGTAGCTGTTTGGTTTTTAAGCCCCAAAATCGACATCATTATTCCTGGTTTGGGCTTGTCTTCATACTTTTTCAGCAACTTCCTGGTTATTTTACTACTGCAATTAGCAGCCGGCGTTGGCTTAGGCGTTATGGCGAGCTTTCTCGCTGTCCGAAAGTATTTGAAGGCATAACAATATTCCGGGTTCGTCTAACGGTAGGACTATGGCCCCTGGAGCCATCAATCTTCGTTCGAATCGAAGACCCGGAGCTGTCATATGCTAAGTCAGGTGATTGAGACGCATACAATTTGAGTAAGGTTAAGCCTTCCTCAATTTTATTTATCGCCAAAGAGGCAATTTTTTGGTAGGATAAAATATGAAAATAGATTTTATGTCAAAAATTTATTATGGATATTAGACCCATATTTAAATATTATTGGCCGCATTTAAAGAAGTATAAAAAGAGCACTTTCCTTGTTTTTGCGTCTTACAGTCTTGCGGTTGTGGGTTCGGGCATGGTGGCTCCCATTCTGTATAAACGGATTATGGATATCGTATCGGGCGCAGAAAAATCCGCAGTCATATCAACCGCGCTTATCAATACGGTTTTGTTTCTGGGTGGAGCACTCCTTTTGTATAACCTTTTTTACCGAATTGCCGATTACGCGATGACGCACTCACAGAGCCACATGTTGAAGAATGTTGCTGATGACGCGTTTGCTAGAGTGGAGCGTCACTCGTACGAATTTTTCTCCAACACGTTTACCGGTACGCTCGTGGCTAAAGTAAGGCGTTATATTAACGCGTTCGAAACAATCCAGGACCAGTTTGTCTTTACAGTATGGATGAACGGACTTCGTCTCCTTTTCGGACTCGCGGTGCTCTCTTATTTCTCATTACCTCTCGGAATAGTTTTGTTTATATGGCTCGTTCTTTATGTGGGGATTACGGCGCTTTTTGTAAAGAAAAAGATCGAAAAAGATTTGTTAACGGCGGCAGCTAACTCAAGGACGACCGGGGTATTGTCGGATGCTATAACAAATATGCTGAATATAAAGATGTTCGCGTCGCATAAAAGAGAATTATCGTATTTTACCGACGCAACCGAATTAGAGGAGAAACGACGGAGAGACGCGGGGTATTTTCAGAATACGCAATTTTTATTTCAAGGATATTTTATCGCTCTCTTTGAGTTCGTTGGCATGTTTGCCGCGGCCCATCTCTGGTTGAATGGCTTGATTTCCGCCGGCACAATAATTCTTATGCAAATATACATCTTCACTTCATTCGAGGTCGTCTGGAACATTGGACGCAATTCCGCAAAAGTCATGCGCGCACTCGCCGAGGCAAAAGAAATGGTTGATATTTTCGAAAAACCGGTCGCGGTTAAGGATCCGAAAAATCCGGAGAAATGCAAAATTAGTAAAGGGGAAATTGAAATCGAGAACATCTCTTTTTTATATGGAGAGGAGGAGGGAAAGGGAACGGCGGTCTTTAAAAGACTTTCACTTCATATCGCATCGGGAGAGAAAGTTGGTTTGGTCGGCCCATCCGGCGCCGGCAAAACCACAATTACCAAACTTCTTCTGCGGTTTGCTGACGTGCAGGATGGAAAAATCCTGATTGACGGTCAGGACATCTCGCGTATAACACAGAACGATTTGCGTTCGCGGATCGCCTACGTGCCGCAGGATCCGATACTTTTTCACCGCACGCTCAGGGAAAATATCTCGTATGCGAGAACGGGTGCAAGCAAGGAAGAGATTATTGATGCTGCAAAACGTTCTCGCGCTCACGAATTTATCAAAGGTTTCTTAAAGGGCTATGACACATACGTTGGAGAACGAGGCATAAGACTTTCCGGGGGCGAAAGGCAGAGAGTAGCTATCGCTAGAGCCATGTTAAAAGGAGCACCTATCCTTATACTGGATGAGGCGACGAGCTCACTTGACTCAATTAGCGAACAGCATATTCAAGAAGCTTTCGATGAACTTATGAAGGGGCGTACAACTCTTGTCATTGCTCACCGCTTAAGCACCATACAGAAGATGGATCGCATTATCGTATTTGATAAGGGTGCGATAGTTGAAGATGGAACGCATAAGGAGCTAATCGCGAAGAACGGCCTTTACTACAGACTATGGAAACAGCAAAGTCATGGTTTCATGGGAGAGTAGTAGAACGGGAAAATGGGTTAACTCTATTTTAACTTCAAAACACCCCGACCGAGACGCGTCGGCGGGGAAGGCCAAAAATCGCGGCGAAATTCCTTTTAAATATGTACAGAATAAATAAAATCTGGTATAATTTACTAACAAACGAAAAAGGTCGCGATAATAATTTTTAAAAACAATATGGCAAAAGCTAATTCTGCGTTTATGAAGCCGATGAAAATCAGCGAGGACTTGGCTGCAGTCGTCGGCAAAGGGCCAATGCCCCGTTCCCAGGTTGTCAAAAAACTCTGGGTGTACATCAAAAAGAACGGCCTTCAGGACAAAAAGAATAGACGCAATATCAATGCCGACGCAAACTTGAAGAAAGTTTTCAAGGGAAAAGGGGTTGTAAACATGTTTGAGATGACCAAGCTTGTTTCCAGGCATCTTTCCTAAGGCAGTTATTCACGCAATAACCTGCTAAAGACCTGGCACGTGCCAGGTCTCTTTAGCTTATTCACGGAGGACTGCCCTCCGTTAATAATAATCGCTAATAGGGCGGTTTTTTTTCACTTCTACCACGCCCCGCAGCTAAGAGAAAGCGCGGCCTTGCGGCCGCGCTTTGGAGTTCTGTCTCAACAAATCTTACTTCCTTAACATTTTGGGCAGTGGCAAGCCAAGTTTTCCTAAATTATCCAGGATTGAACCAACCAAGGCAAGAAGAACCAAGTAATAAGCCACACTAACTACCCAATCAAGAGAGGGCAAGGCTTGGCCAACCAGGATTAAAACGGCGAAGCCAAAAACATAAGTCAGGATTCCTCTTTTCATAAAACCAGCTAATTTCCCCAAAGCAAATTCTTTGGTTTTCAAGGCGGCGAGAATTCCTAGCACAACATCAATACCGATCAGCATGACGATGTTTCTGATTTGAGAAGTGGCCAGAACGTTTAAAATCTCTTCCATATTTTTTAAAAATTATCTTGTATTAAAATTCGACCGTTATTCTATTATAGTTTTAACCAGAACAGTTGGCAAGCCGAGTTTTCCACCAATTTCCGGTTTTAGGAATAAGTGGTAAAATAAACATATATGGATGATAAAGTAATGATATTTGATACAACCTTGTGCGATCGCTAAAAAACACAGATTATGAGTAAAGTGTATTTTTTAAAGAATTTTGGAGAGTTGGACGACCAAACAAAAGAAATTCTTAATGGTTTCTATCCGGTTCATTCTAAAGTATTGATTAAAATTCATTTTGGCGAACCAGGTAATGAGTTTGCTTTTACGTCGGACGACATTAAACCCATTGTTCGGGCAATGAAATTGTTGGCATTAGACCCTGTTTTTATTGACAGCCCCGTGGCATATCATTCTCCAAGAAACTCAGTTAGGGAATACGAGAAAGTTGTCAAAGAAAAAGGGTATGATAAATTGGCGCCGTTTATTATTTCAAACAACGGGAAAAAAGTTAAAACTAAAGATTTTACTGCCGAAGTTTGCCAAGAATTAATTGAGGCAGAGAACGTTTTGGTAATTTCTCACGTCAAAGGCCATGCTCTTTCAGGTTTTGGTGGCGCAATTAAAAATTTAGGCATGGGCGGAGTGACTAAAGAAACTAAAAGCATTGAGCACGCTTTAGCCAAACCAAAATTTATTTCAGAGTGCCGGGGATGCGGTATTTGCGCAAAACTCTGTCCGGCAAGTGCCATTAAAATGGTTGGCAATAAGGCCGAACTTAATTTAAGCGACTGTTGGGGCTGTTCAATCTGCCAGATAGCCTGCCCCTATCAGTGTCTTGCTCCGGAAAAAGCACATTTTGACGATTTATTGGCGCAGGCAGCGGGGGCGGTGATAAATAATTTGTCTAAGAAAACTTTTTATATAAATTTTATAAAAAACATTACTCAATGGTGCGATTGCGAAAAAGACCCCCATGGCCTTATTTCAAAGGATATCGGCATAATGTTTTCAGACAACCCCGTAGCCATTGATAAAGCCAGCGTAGATATCATTAATGAATTTAATGGTAAAGATTTATTTAAGGAAGTTAATAAAAAAGATCCTCTATCGCATATAAAATTTGCCTCTAAATATACTGGAAAAGAATTGAATTACGAGTTGATATCAATTTAATAAATCGCCAAGCAGGCGGTTTTTTGGTAGAATACATCAAAGGTCAAATTAATTTTAAAATAAAAATAATATGACGGAACAATTTTTAATAGAAAATCAATGGCTTCTTGTTTTAGTTGTTTTATGGGTTTTGCCCTGGAAGGGCGTGGCACTTTGGCGGGCTAGTAGAAACAGCCAAAAGAAATGGTTTGTCGCCTTACTTATTCTTAACACCCTGGCTATTTTGGAGATTGTTTACATCTTCTTTTTCAGCAAGAAAAAACAAGTTCAGCCATTGACCTAACCCACTAACTGTGGATATAATTGAAGAAGGTGTTTTGGATTATGGCTAAGAAAAAACGAAAAATCAAAAAAACCCGTCCTTCGCTAAAACTACGGCGGGTAAGGAAAATAAAAAGAAAAAGAACCAAAAAGCAAGCTCAAACACTTGAGCCCGGTGAATTAATTCACCGGACACGAATTAGAATGATTAGTATCGGCGGTGGCGGCAGTTCGATTGTTTCTGAAATTGCTCCTCAAGTTAAGAAAGTTAATTTCGTTGTTGCTAATACTGATGTGCGAGCCTTGAAACAGGTAGGCAGAAAAGTAAGAACCTTCCATTTTGGTCAGGAGCTGACGCACGGTCTGGGTTGCGGCATGGATGCCAAAGTCGGCCAAAAAGCAGCTAAAGAAGCCAAAGCACAAATAGCCAAACTCTTTCAAGGAGTTGATTTATGTATTTTAGTTGCTTCTTTGGGAGCAGGTACTGGTTCGGGAGCAGCTCCCGAGTTTGCCAAAATTGCCAGGGAATTAAAGATAATGACCTTGGGTATTTTTACTTTGCCTTTTAAGTTTGAAGGAAGCAAGAAAGCTCAAATCGCCCGAAATAGTTTGAGAAAACTAACTCTTTATTTGAATGCTTTAGCGATTATTCCTAATGAAAACATCTTCCAGATTGTTGATAAGAAAACTCCGCTCAAAGAAGCCTTCTCAGCTATTAACAAAAGGCTGGCTGAAAATCTGAGGGGTCTGTGTGAAATGATTTATTTGCCAGGTTTGGTTAATATTGACTTTGCTGACCTGAAAACAATTCTGGAGGGCAAGGGTAAATTAGCCTATTTAAACAGCGCTATAGCCAAGGGCCCCAATCGAGCAGAGGAAGTGCTTAAACAGGTCCTTAAAAGCCCCTTAAACGAATACAGTATTCAGGGAGCGGAAAAGATTATCTTTAACATTACTGCTTCGCAGGATTTGGGTATGCAAGAGGTTGAGCAGATTTCGCAAACCGTTGCTGATTTCAACCGCCGAGCCAAGATTATTTTCGGCGTTTCCCAAAACAATAATTATCGGGATAAAATTAGAGTGACTTTACTGGCCTTAGGTTGCGGCAAGGAACCAAAACCCAAACCCAAACCAAAGCCTAAGCCTAAGCCTAAACCCAGACCGAAACTGAAACCAAAACCTGAACCCCAGCCCAAGGCTGGTCCGCCTCGGGTGGAAAAACCTAAAAAAAGAAGAAAAAAGAAAAAAACCAAAAAATCAAACCCTTCTTCTTCAATTCCTATTCCAGTTAAAGAAGAAATAGCCGATAAAACTTTAATTAGAAGGAATGCCCTTGATTTGAAAAAAGCGGTAGAAGAAGCCGAAAAAGAAATACTGGCTCAAGAAAAAAAATGGGATATCCCAGCCTTTTTACGTCGAGGAAAAGAAGAAAATGAGTAAAATCTACGATTTAATAATTATTGGTGGAGGGCCGGCTGGTATAGCCGCGGGAATTTACGCTGCACGACAAAAACTTGAAACCTTATTAATTACTAAAGATTTTGGCGGTCAGATGGCCAGAAAAGCCGTAGCTATTGAGAATTATCCGGGGTTTGAGAAAATTTCCGGCCTGGAATTGATTCAGAAATTGGAAAAACATCTGAAGAAGAGAAAAATCGAGATTATCATGGACTCGGTCAGCAAAATTGAGAAAATTGGTGAAAATTTTTCAGTTTTAACTGGCAGTAAAAAACAATTTCAAGCCAAAACTATTATTATTGCTTCGGGCGCCGACCCCCGGCCTTTGGAGGTTCCAGGAGAGAAAGAATTTATTGGCAAGGGAGTATCTTATTGCGTGGCTTGCGATGGTCCCTTATTTGTCGGCAAAGAAGTGGCTGTGGTGGGTGGTGGAAATGCTGGTTTTGAGGCAGCTTCAGCTCTTTCAAGCTATGTTAAAAAAATCTATATCTTGGAATCTGGCCCTGAAGTTAAGGCTGATGAAGAAAATCAAGAAAGAGCTAAAAAAAGCGACAAAATAGAAGTAATAACCGATGTTGCCTTGAAAAAAATTGAAGGCAAAGATTTTGTTGAGTCATTGCTTTATCAAGATAAAAAATCACAAAAACCCAGCACCAGAGCAAAGTTCGATGCTGGACCAGTCCCGCACCGAAACAAAGTTTCTGGTGCGGGGATTAATACTTTAAAAGTCAGCGGCATTTTCGTTGAAATCGGTTCTCAACCAGCCACCGCCTTTGTTAAAGGATTAGTGGAGTTTAACGAAAAAGATGAAATTGTGGTTAATCCTAAAACCGGTGAAACTTCAACGCCCGGTATTTTTGTTGCTGGTGACGCCGACGATGTTCCCTATAAGCAAATCGTCATCGCTTGCGGCGAGGGTGCCAAAGCCGCCCTTTCCGTGGCTAATTATTTACAAACCTTAAAATAAAATGGCTTCAAAAATTAAATCAATTAAAGCTCAAGAAATTTTGGACTCAAGAGGCTATCCGACAGTTGAGGTTGAGTTAGAGACGAATGTGGGGGTTTTTACTGCTTCGGTTCCGGCTGGCATCTCAAAAGGCATTTACGAAGCTAAAGAATTAAGAGACGGCGGCGAGAGGTATTTGGGCATGGGCGTTACTAAAGCAGTAAGAAATATTAATGAAATTATTGCCCCAAAACTAAAAGGAGAGGACCCGGCGAAGCAGGAGGAGCTTGATATCTTAATGCGCAAGCTTGATGGCACGAAAAACAAAGGAAAATTGGGAGCCAACGCCATTTTAGCTGTGTCCATAGCTTTGTGTAGGTCCGCTGCTTTTGCTCAAGGCGTGCCTTTATGGCAATGGATTTCGCAATTGGCCGATACCAAACCCGTGTTACCGGTTCCTTGCCTTTTATATATTGAAGGCGGTTTGCACGGCCGGGGTAATTTAGATGTTCAAGAATTTATGGCCGTGGTAGAGGCTGATACTTTTGCCGAGCGGTTAATGATCGGCACTGAGATTTATCACAACCTGAGAGAGCTTATCAATAAAAAGTTCGGCAAAGGAACCACTAATATTGGGCTGGAAGGAGGTTTTACTCCGCCGGTCCAGGAAACCAGCGA
>Ga0210018_1000912_pt1 | contig 15605 bp, 13 predicted proteins | sample CryGeyCG2014_010_2_FD_183967 | JGI IMG/M metagenome (GOLD analysis project Ga0210018, IMG submission 183967) | Groundwater microbial communities from aquifer - Crystal Geyser CG09_land_8/20/14_0.10 (SPAdes) (version 2) | ecosystem: Environmental > Aquatic > Deep subsurface > Groundwater | place...
TAATTACTAAGGTAGTTGAAGAATCGCTCCCGAGCGTTGTCACCGTTGGGATCATGAAAACAACGCAGGGACAGAGTTATTTACAAATTGATCCATTTAATCCATTTGGGGGGTTCACACAAATACCAGGAAAAAAACAAAAAATAGATCAAAATATCGGATCAGGCTTTATCGTATCTAAAGATGGTTTTATTATTACAAATAAACATGTGGTTGCTGACGAACAGGCCACCTATAAAGTGCTGACCAATGATAAAAAAGAGTTTAATGTGGAAAAGATTTATCGTGATCCACTAAACGATTTGGCAATTTTAAAAGTTAACGCAAACAATCTTAAAGCCCTTTCCCTTAGTGATTCATCAAAATTAAAGTTAGGGCAAATGACTATTGCCGTTGGGACTCCGCTTGGAGAATTTACTAATACTGTCACCACGGGTATTGTTTCTGGACTTGGAAGAGGAATCACTGCCGGTTCTCCTTTTGAAGGTTTTGTGGAAAAACTTGATAATGTGATACAGACATCCGCTCCGATTTCACCGGGTAATTCCGGCGGACCGCTTTTAAATTCATCCGGTCAAGTAATTGGAATCAACACAGCTATTGCTCAAGAAGGCTCAAATATTGGCTTTGCAATTCCTTCCAACGTGATAAAAGATTTGTTGGAAAATTTTGCTAAATCCGGTAATAGTTTTGAACGACCTTATGTTGGCGTACGCTACAAAATGGTTGATAAACAAACTGCGATTTTAAATGACGTGGTTGAAGGTGCGTATGTTACTGAAGTTTTGGAAGGTTCTCCTGCTCAAAAAGCCGGTTTGGAAACTGAAGATATCATCACTGAGTTTGACGGTAATAAGGTTAAGGGTGACGACGATCAAACTTTGGCCAAAATGATTTTGCAAAAAAAAGTGGGGGATACTGTTCAAGTTAAATATTGGCGAAACAAAGAAATCAAAACAACCAGTCTTAAAATTGAAGCATATCGGTAAAATCCTTTTTTATTTTGTGGTGTCTTTATTAAAAATTTATATGTTCCATTGAATTAAAGATCGTTTTGTTGTATTCAATTTTAATTATCCCACCCTTGGGAACATATGGTAAAACCGATAAATAAGAATGAATGGCATGCTGTTTATCAATTGGATTACCTGACTCTATTAGGGCTAAAACCATAATCGGGTCTCCATGCGAAACAATAATTACGTTTTTATTTTGATATTTAATAAGTATTTTTTTTAATAATCTTTTCATCCGTCTATATACATGTTCCACTGTTTCTCCTTTTTTCTGAAGATGATATGGTAGCTTAAAGGAATCTCCATATTTCTCTATTTCTTTTAGTACTAAAAAACTCTTCCCCTGAATTGGTGATGAAACTTCTATTATGGATTTTGAAAATATTAGTGGAATCTTTAATAATCTCTTCAATATTTGTGCTGATTGTTTAGTCCGAAGAATCGGACTTGAATAAATTATCTTAATATTTTTATTTCTAAAGTAATTTGCATTCCTTTCCATTTGCACGATTCCTTCGTTTGACAAAGGAAACCCCTTTAACCGAACTGGATTAATTTGTCTTGGATTTTCATATTCCCCATGCCTAACAAGATAAATGGTTGTCATACATTAATTCATAAAATAATAGATATTATTATACTTTAATATATTTTTTGCTATTCATCAAAAATATCTTATTAAGATAATCCAAAATTCCACAAATGTTGTTTATAGTCCGTTGACAAATTTTTATTGTATCTTTACTCTTAGAAAGAGTAATCAATATTGACGTATACTTCAATTAATTAATTTATTAAAGCATGACTAGAATTTCCAAATTTAAAGTCAAAGGGGAGTTGTTGGAAAAACTAGGAGTACTTGTTTTTGAAATAGTAGGAAACAGTTCAGATAAATCTGAGTTTGATTTAATTCTTACAGACCTACTTTCTCCAACTGAAAGAATTATGATTGCTAAACGGATAGCAATTGTCTATCTTATCCTTAAAAATATTGATTACCGCCAGATCAGTGAAACGTTAAAAGTGTCTCAAGCAACAATTTCTAAATTCAGATTATTAATGGAAAGAAGTGAAGGATTAATTCCAGCTTTTCAACGAATTTTAGCGAAAGATAAAATCGTCTCTATTTTGGAAAATATCTTTGCTGGATTATTTTCACCGGGAAGGTATGGCGTTAACTGGAAAAACGCATGGCGTTATCAAAAATATCTTGAGCAAAAGAAACTTACGGGTCTATAAAATCAATTTTATCTTAACTCTAACTTCTAATTGTAATATTTCTACTTAAATGACGTATGCTTCAATTAATTAATTTATTGAAGCATAAAAATTAAATGGATATTTATTAAATTAATTGTTATAATATTGTTATTATGAAACGAAAAAGTAATCAAAGTGAATTTCATCATCACCCTCTTTTCGGAGGGTAGTTGTTTGTGTAAAAAAGATACAAAACGCCCTCCAAACGGAGGGTTTTTTTATACTGTCACTTTTCGAATTTATGAGAGTTAGTGACAGTAAATCCTTCCGAAGTGAAGTTTCGGCTGCGTGGCTGTAAGCCTCGAGACGAACCTGAACGAAGGAGGATATTACTAATTAATTTAATATTATGAAAAAAACAATTGGAATCATCGGCGGTATGGGTCCGGAAGGAACAGCTGATTTGTATATGAAGATAATTAAATATTATCAAATTAATTTTGGTGCTAAGTACGACAAAGATTTTCCGGAAATTTTCATCGATAGTATACCAATTCCTGATGTAGTTGAAAGTTTGGAAAATGAAAAAATTACTCTTAGTATGCTAATTACTGCTACGAAAAAACTTCAAAATGTAGGCTGTAATTTTATTGTTATAGCGTGTAATGCGATTCAGTTTCTGCTCAAACTTTTGCAACGTGAAGTCAAAATACCTATCTTAGGAATTGCAACTACAACTGCTCAATATCTGATGAATAAAAATATTTGTAAAATTGGAATTCTTGCAACATCAACCACAATAACAAAACAAGTTTATAATCAGGAACTTAGAGAAAAAGGAATAACTCTTATTAAACCAGATAATCAGGAACAATTGATGCTAACTGAAGTAATAATGAACCAACTCGCTGGTAAAACTTCTCGACTTGACAAGGGAAAATTAATAAAAATTATAGTGAGCATGAAAAAACGTGGAGCAGAAGCGGTTTTAATTGCCTGCACTGATCTCCCAATGATAGTAAACCAAATAAATACAGATATTAAACTTATCGACTGCACTCAAATTTATGCTGATGAAGCAGCCAGATTTGCAAACAGTTCCTAATTAATTATTAGTTTTGTATAATTTCAATATGGATAATAAAAAAATTCCACTGCAGACACTAAAAGGCTTTCGAGATTTCCTGCCCGTTGAAGCAATGCAAAGACAATGGATAAAAAATAAGATGATAAAAGTATGTGAATCATGGGGATATGAACCCTTAGAAACACCAACACTTGAACCATTGGAACTTTTTGCCGGACAGATTGGAGAAGACGAGAAGCTATTCTATAAATTCAAAGATCAAGGAAATAGAAACGTAGCCCTTCGATATGACCAAACTGTCCCAACTTGCCGTGTGATTGGTCAATATTTTAATCAACTAATTTTTCCTTTTCGAAGATACCAAATACAACCGGCCTTCCGGTCGGAAAAACCACAAAAAGGTCGCTATCGTGAATTTACTCAATTTGATATCGACATTTTCGGAGTCTCTTCGCCATTGGCTGATGCTGAAGTTATTGCAGTTACTTTAGATATTTATCGTGAATTAGGGTTTAAAAACGTAACCGCGCTTATTAATAATCGCGATTTAATGAAAGATGTGCCATACACAGCGATTGCAACTATAGATAAACTAAAAAAGTCAGGTTCAGACGGAGTCATTAAGGAAATGGTTGCTAAAGGAATTGAATTAAATGCCGCTAAATCATATTTAGAAAAAGTTAAAAACATTAAACCAGATAATACAATCAAAATCATTTTTGATTATCTTTCAACATCAGGATTTTCAAAAGACTGGTTTAAGTTTGAACCGACCTTAGCCCGTTCATTTTCCTATTCACAAGGACCAATTTGGGAAATCGTTATTCCCGAATATGGAAGTTCGGTTGGTGGAGGAGAAAGATATGATGCGCTAATTGAAAAAATTAGTGGACAAAAAATACCTGGGACTGGTATTGGAATTGGATTTGACCGTACATTGGAAGCAGTGATTGCTTGTGGGTTAGTTCCCAATTTTCAAGCAATATCGAAAGTTCTCGTTACCGTCTTTTCTGGAGATCTTTGGAATAACTCAATTAACGTCAGTAACATATTGCGCAATAAAGATATAGCTGTTGAATTATATCCTGATCCTGCAGTCAAACTCGACAAGCAATTAAAGTATGCCAATCGCAAGGGAATTCCTTTTGTTATAATCATCGGTCCGGAGGAAGTGGAGAAAAATTTGGTTAAGTTAAAAAATATGAAGACAGGGGAACAGAAAAGTGGAAAGATTGAAGAAATTATTAAAATTATTAGTTCATAATAATTTTGTCATTGCGAGGAGCAAAGCGACGAAGCAATCCCGTTAATATAGACCGTCTTATTGGTAACGACCTGCCTGCCGGCAGGCAGGGATTGCCACGCTCCACCCGCTGAGCGGGTTTCGCTCGCAATGACATTGTTAGGTAAGGGTTATTCAAAAAACGTAAATTATTGCAATTTTTATTTACCTATGCAAGTCAATCCAAACTGTGCGATTTTAGAATGGCTTCCGGGTGTTGGAGGCGATGAGTCCAAGCTCTGGGCGCAGGAGTTATTATCGTCATATCTAAAGTACGCAACTAAAAAAGGCTATAAATTTTCTTATCTGGACGATTCAATCATTAAAATTTCCGGTGAAAACGCTTTTACTACATTCAGAAACGAAACCGGTGTTCATCGTGTCCAACGTATTCCGGCTACCGAAAGAAAGGGGAGAATCCACACCTCAACTTGTGTAATTGTTGTATTGCCTCAGATTATTCAAAGTGATTCTCGTATTAATCCATCTGATATAGAGTGGCAGTTTTATCGTAGTGGCGGACACGGAGGACAAAACGTCAACAAAGTTTCAACCGCGGTCCGCTTAATTCATAAACCCACCGGAATTACTGTTACGGCAAGCCGTGAGCGCTATCAGGAGGCAAATCGAAAAATTGCGATGGATTTACTGGTTGGAAAACTCTATCAGCTAAGAGAAGAAAAACGTAAAGGAATGTTATATTCTTATGTTAATAATATTGGTAGTGGCGAACGGGCAGATAAAATCCGCACCTATAATTTTCCTCAAAATCGTCTCACCGATCATCGTATTAACAAAAGCTATCATAATTTGGAAGATGTAATTGAACAGGGAAAGTGGGAGAAGATACTAAATTAAAATCAAAGTTCAAAGCTCAAATATCAAAGTTAAATTATTTTTGTTTTGTGTTTGGTTTTTTTGTGCTATAATTAAAAACTTATGAAATCCAAAATCCATCCACAATTCTTTGAAGACTGCAAAGTTACTTGTTCTTGCGGTAATACATTTTTAACCGGCTCAACCAAACAACATATCAATGTTGAAGCTTGTAACAAGTGTCATCCGTTTTTCACCGGAGAAGAACGCTTCCTTGACGTGCGCGGTCGCGTTGATACTTTCCAGAAAAAAATAAAGTTTGCAAAAACCATGAAAGATAAGGTTAAGGCTAAAAAAGATAAGAAAAATACCAAATCTACATACGAACCCAAAAGCCTTAAAGAACTACTGGGGGAATAAAAACTACATTGTTAAATTGCTAAACTGTTGTATTGCTTTAGCCACGTTTGACGTGGTTTCATTACTACATTGTTTTACGTTTTCGTCATGAGTATCACTTTAAGTAATGTCATTGCGAACCCAGCTCAGCTGGGTGAAGCAATCCCGTTAATATAAAAATTACTCTATTTCTTACACTATTTATTTGTACTCGGTTTTTTATTATCGTATTTTTTTTGAAACAATAATATTAAGCAAACTACAATGACTGCTAAAAACGTATTGATATAAGCAGAATTCATAACCGTTTCCCAACTAGTTTGACTCATATTAATTTATATTATATAAACAGGTGTATTAAAACAATGATATCATGATGTTGCCTAAATTATAAATGCTATACGTCATCCCCGCGCAGGCGGGTATCCAGTCTATAATTACCTTATAATGAATAAAAACTCTTACTGCGTTTACATTCTTTCATCCCAAAGAAACGGAACCCTTTATATTGGAGTAACTAATAATCTTGCTCGAAGAGTATGGGAGCATAAAAATCAAAAGGTCGATGGTTTCACCAAGAGATATGAGGTTCACCATTTAGTCTATTATGAAATTCACGAAAGCCCAGAGTCTGCAATAACAAGAGAGAAACAAATTAAAAAATGGAATCGTTTATGGAAAATAAGAATAATTGAAGAAAAAAATCCAGAGTGGAAAGATCTATATCAAAATATTTTATAAAAGGTATATTATGTCTGGATTCCCATCTGCATGGGAATGACAAAAGCAAATATTTCGTTTTACGTCAGCTATATCGATATAAACGTATAAGGAAAAACTATTGATCAATTTTTCTAATATCCAAAATCGAGGCACTGCAACTGTAACTTGATGGAATTGAAGAAATCTGTAAATTTAATGGACCAGAATAAGTTGTTTGAGTTTCTCGAGAAACCAATGCCCCAGAAGGGGACAGTTCAATTATTGGCGTGGGTACTGAATTAATTTTTAAAACTCCTCGATGCGTTCTTTCCCCGGGTAAAAATTGTAAGCTTGGATCTTGATCAGACCAACTGACATTTTCAGGTAAATCATTAATATTAATATAACCTGGTATAGCTCGATAATTTGCCTCTTCGAATGTAGTCAAGCTTTCTAAATTATCACCAACTAGTTGAGTTGCCGGATCAGCTGGAATCCACTCGCCATTACTTATTTGAAGCTCCACCCAAACATGAGGATCGGTTGTATTCCCTACATCATATAACTTAAATAAAGGTTGTCCGTTATCTTTTCGAATCACGTTTTTAATTCTTCCCGAATGAGAGGCACAAAGTGCTCCTTTCAGTCCAGCTACTTCTGCTAATGGTAACATTGCAACAGACAAATGCTTACAAACCCCAAAACCAGTTTCAATAATTTCAGATAAAGGAAGAGGTTCGTCTATATCATCGGCTCGAAGTACAAGAATTTGCTTTATGCGTTCAGCTAACGGTGGATCATTCACTTCAAGCTCTTTTATTTTTGAAGGATAAGCATATTGAACATTCGAACGGAGCAACTCAACAAGTTTTCTTGGTCTTTCTCTTTCGGGTAATTGTTTTAAAGCTCGCGCTTCCTCAAGCATTCTTTGATAACGGGGGCTTGGTTCATTAATTTTAATCATGTGTAATACCGTACCAACATCAACAGCAGTAGCATGTTTTTCTACTTCGATAACAAGTTCTAACGGTGGTTTGTTTGAAGCTAAATCAATTTTAGGAGAAGAAATATGAAATATTGGTCCATCTTTTTTAATATCAACATAATTGGTCGGTATAATTTGACCCTGTTCTTGAATATCCATTAATTGCAATTATAATATAAACTGATAGATAAATTGGCTTTATCATAACTTAACTTCAACAAATATTTTTCTCCCCTTGTTTTTTTAAATACAATCAGTATAATTATCAAATCACCAAGACATTAGGTACCCGCTTAGCGGGTTTAAAAATTTCCTGATGTAGCGTCTGATCCAAAAATCGGATAAAGTGAAAATTTATGGCAAGCGAAAAAAAACAAGCAAACGTCAAATCACTGCTCCAATTAATCAGCCGTCAAGAAAATATCCTGCTTTTAGGATATGGAAAAATCAGTCATCCTGCATTAGAAAAACTTAGATTTGAACTCAAAAAACAAAAAAGCATACTTCGCGTGGTAAAAAATAACCTGTTGGAAAAAGCCATCAAACGATTGGCGGAAAAAAATAAAAACATCAGAGAATTTGCAAAAAAATTTCTTCCAATCAGAAACTCAACCGCAGTTGTTTCGTTACCAAAAGATTATTCCGTCACATTAAAAACTTTAAGTGATTTTATTAAAAAAGAAAAAAATATTAGTTTTAAATGTGCGTTAATTGAGAATTTGACACATGATGATAAAGCAACCGGTCGTATTGCTCAACTTCCATCCCGAATTGAACTCCTTGGAAAAATTATTGGATCATTTAAATCTCCAACATCAAGATTGGTTTATGCGCTGAAATTCAATACAAATAAGATTGTTTATATTTTAAAACAGAAAGGCAAATAATTATGTCATTGCGAGGAAGTCACGCTTAGCGTGACGACGAAGCAATCCCGTTAATATAGAACGTCCTATTGATAACGACCTGCCTGCCGGCAGGCAGGGATTGCCACACTCCCAGGTACTATTCAGCACCTGGTCGCTCGCAATGACATTACTTAACATTGATTATTAAAAATTATCTATAAGAAGGCGGTGAATTAATAATGACTGATATAAAACTTACAGAAAAACTAGAAAAAATTGCAAAAGAATTGGAGAAACTAACAGTATTGGAAATGGCTGATCTTTCAAAATATTTAGAAGAAAAATTTGGAGTTAGCGCGATGGCAACTGCGGTTGCCGCTGTCCCAGAAGCAGCTCCAGCAAAAGAAGAAGAAGAAAAAAAAACTTCTTTCACTGTGATCTTAGCCGATGGTGGAACCAATAAGCTCGCCGCTATTAAAGCTGTGCGCGAACTTGTTCCAACACTCGGATTAATGGACGCAAAAAAATTAGTGGAATCGGCACCAAAAGCAGTTTTAGAAAACGTTAAAAAAGACGCTGCTGAAGAAGCTAAGAAAAAACTAGAAACTGCCGGTGCAAAGGTGGAATTAAAGTAAATCCAAAATATCAAGCTCAAATGACAAATCAAATCCAAAAGATAAAGAATAATTAAATTTGGATTTTGAATTTTGAAATTGACTTGATATTTGGATTTTGTTATTTGTATTTCAAATATATTTAGATGAAAGTTAGCCTTAAAACTGCTAATATATATTATGACTAAACAATCTAATAAATCTTCGTACGGTGCCCAATCAATTGTTGTTCTTGAAGGACTGGAGCCCGTTCGCAAAAGACCGGCGATGTATATTGGCTCAACCTCTCAGGTTGGAATAAATCATTGTCTAAATGAAATCGTTGATAACTCAATTGATGAGGCATTAGCAGAATTCTGTCGTAATGTTTCTATCACAATTGAAGAAAACGGTTATATGACGGTTTTTGACGATGGTCGAGGTATTCCGGTTGATATTGTCCCAAAATATAAAACTTCAGCATTGGAAATTGTCATGACCAAACTCCATGCTGGAGGAAAATTTCAAGAAGGAGCATATAAAATATCCGGCGGTCTTCATGGAGTTGGTGCGTCAGTTGTAAATGCCCTATCTACTCATTTAATTGTTGAGGTACGACATGAAAGAAAACTTTGGCGTCAAGAATATAAAAGAGGAATCCCATTATATGCAGTTAAACAAGTAAAAGAATCAATTCTTAACTTTAATTATACAAATGGAACAGCAGTTTCTTTTATAATGGATCCGGAAATTTTTAAAGAAACCACCGAAATCAACTATCCTGTTTTTAAAAAACAAGTTAAAGAACGCGCCTACTTAATCAAAAGCGTATATTTTAAAATTCATAATAAGAAAACGCACGATAAAATTGCATATTTTTTTGACGGCGGTATAATTTCTTTGATCAAAGATATTTCAAAAGGAAAACATACTCTTCATGATCCAATTTTAATTACTAAAAGTGTTGGAGATAAGGAAGTCGAAGTGGCAATTCAATATAACGATTCCATTTCAGAAAATGTTTATTCGTTTGTAAATGTCATTAATACTCATGAAGGTGGAACTCATTTAACTGGATTTAGAATTGCCTTAACTAAATCCATAAATAATTATGCAAAAAAGGTATTAAGTGAAAAAGATATTGGAGATGCCTTAACGGGTGATGATGTCAAAGAAGGATTGGCAGCTGTTGTTTATTTAAAAATGCCGGCAACTAATCTGCAATTTGAAGGACAAACCAAAGGTAAACTTGGAAACTCAGAAGCGCAATCAATTGTCCAACAAGCAGTTTCAGAATATCTAGATGTTTATTTTGAAGAAAATCCTCGCGTAGGAAAAGAAATTTTAAGTAAAATTCTTTTAGCGCAAAAAGCAAGATTGGCAGCAAAAGCAGCAAAAGAAGCAGTACTTAGAAAAGGAGCGCTTGAAGGAGCAACTCTTCCAGGTAAACTTGCTGACTGTTCGGAAAAAGATCCGGCTCTTTCAGAATTATTTATGGTTGAAGGTAACTCTGCAGGTGGCACAGCCAAACAAGGAAGAAACCGTAGATTTCAAGCAATCTTACCACTTCGAGGAAAAATCTTAAACACAGAACGCGCATATTTAGATAAAGTACTTGCATTCAAAGAAATCAAGGATCTGGTAATCGCCCTTGGAACCGGAATTGGAGAGACAATTGATTATAAAAAACTACGTTATCATAAAATTGTTATCATGACCGATGCTGATGTTGACGGTGAACATATCAGAACTTTGCTTTTAACTTTTTTCTTCCGTCATATGCCTCAAATCATTTTAAACGGACATCTTTATATTGCTCAACCGCCTTTGTATAAAGTCCAAGTTGGTAAAAAAATCAGCTATGCCTATTCTGAAGAGGAAAAGGACAAAGTTGTAGAGAAGTTAACCACTGATAATGCTAATGTTAATATTAATCTTCAACGCTATAAAGGTTTGGGAGAAATGAATCCGGAACAACTATGGGAGACAACCATGGATCCAGAAAAACGCACGCTTAATCAAGTTTCAAGTCCTGATGCTCAAGAAGCTGATTATGTCTTCTCAATGCTAATGGGAGATGAGGTCCCACCAAGAAAAAAATTTATTGTGGCGCATGCAAAACTCGCTAATTTGGATATATAACTGATATAACGATTATAATATTTATAATCATTATATTTTTTATAAATTTTATCAATTAATTAACCATGTTCAGTCTAATCACCCAAGCAGTTCCAGTTGCAATTATTATTAGTTTTTTATCACTCATTTATTGTATTTTCCTAATCACGCAGGTTCTTCGTCATCCTCGTGGTGATAAAAAAATGAATGCGATTTCCGATGCAATTCAGACCGGTGCAAATGCATATATGAAGCGTCAATACACGGTAATATCAATTGTTGGTTTGATTATTTTTATTCTTTTATTTTTCGGATTGGGAAAGCTCACAGCAATTGGATTTGCGGTTGGGGCAATCTTTTCTGCGGTTGCTGGAATCACCGGAATGGCACTATCAGTCCGTAGCAATATTCGCACTGCTCAAGCTGCAAAAAGTGGGCTAGCCAAAGCATTTAATATCGCCTTTGCCGGCGGATCAGTCACTGGTTTAATGGTTGCAGGATTAGCACTTCTGGCAATCTCTGGTTTTTATTATTTTATTACTTTGTTTAATAAGGGCGGAGTTTTAGATATTCAACCCTTAGTTGCTCTTGGATTTGGAAGTTCATTGATCTCTGTTTTTGCTCGTCTAGGTGGTGGTATTTTTACAAAATCGGCTGATGTGGGAACAGATATGGTGGGAAAATTGGAAAAGGGAATTCCTGAGGATGATCCAAGAAATCCTGGTGTCATTGCTGATCTAGTTGGTGATAATGTTGGCGATGACGCAGGAATGGCCGCTGATCTTTTTGAAACTTATGTAATCACAGCTGTTGCCGCCATGATTTTAGGACAGTTAATGTTTGCAAAAAATGTTTTAGTAATCTACTATCCATTAATAATCGGTGCGGTTTCCATTATCGCCAGCATTATTGGTTCACTGTTTGTCCGTCTGAAAGGGAAAAATATCATGGGAGCGTTGTACATGGGTTTAAGTGTTAGTGCAATTTTAGCATTAATAGGTTTTTACTTGACAACACAGGTATTATTTCCTCATGGTTTAATGGGTAAAACCCTCATTCCAACAGAGTTTTTGTTTTATTGTTCAATTGTTGGAATAGTTATTACCTTTGGAATGGTGGTTATCACTGAATATTTCACCTCAAAAAACTTCGGACCGGTCAAAACCATCGCCCAAGCATCAACCACCGGTCATGGAACCAATGTGATTGCCGGATTGGCAGTTTCCATGAAATCAACCTTGGCTCCAATTCTTTTAATCTCAGCTGGAATTTTAATTTCATATAATCTAGCTGGTCTTTATGGAGTTGCTATCTCTGCTATGAGTATGTTGTCATTAACCGGAATAATCGTAGCAATTGATGCTTTTGGACCAATCACAGATAATGCCGGTGGAATTGCAGAAATGAGTGGTTTAAGCGCAGCAGTTCGTGAAAGCACCGATGCGCTTGATGCGGTTGGCAACACCACAAAAGCTGTTACCAAAGCCTATGCAATTGGTTCAGCCGGACTAGCAACTTTAGTATTGTTCGCTAGTTATGTGCAAGAATTAATGAAAAATACAAAATTCGTGGAAATGCAAAATACTTTCTCTCTTTCTGATCCAAACGTAATTGTTGGATTATTCATTGGAGGAGCACTACCGTATATTTTTGCCGCTCTAGCAATGGAAGCGGTCGGAAAAGCCAGCACCGCAGTTGTTAATGAAGTCCGACGTCAATTCAAAGAAATTAAGGGAATAATGTCAGGAAAAGCAAAGCCAGATTATGCAAAAGCAGTTGACATTGTTACGCAGTCAGCTATTCATCAAATGATTCTTCCAACACTTATCCCAGTAATTACACCAATCATTGTTGGTTTTACACTCGGTCCAATTGCACTTGGTGGAGTTTTAATCGGAAGCATTATTACTGGATTATTTTTAGCAATTTCCATGACCACAGGCGGAGCCGCCTGGGATAATACTAAAAAATATATTGAAGCGGGTAATCTTGGCGGTAAAGGAAGTTTTGCTCATCAATGTGCGGTTACCGGTGACACAGTCGGTGATCCATACAAAGACACTGCTGGCCCGGCAATCAATCCTATGATTAAAGTATTGAATATCGTTGCGTTATTAATTGCAGCTTTTCTTGTCTAATGTCAAACACAATCCAAACTACCGAAATTAGTGGTGAAATGAAGCGTGCATATTTAAATTATGCAATGTCAGTGATTGTTTCCCGTGCACTTCCTGATGTCCGTGACGGCTTAAAACCAGTTCATCGTCGTATTTTATATGCGATGCATAAACTTGGTTTAACAACTAGCGCACGTTTTTCTAAATCTGCGAAAGTGGTTGGAGAAGTTTTAGGAAAATATCACCCACATGGAGATAGCTCAGTATACGAAGCCATCGCCCGCATGGCACAAGATTTTACGATGCGTTACCCACTAATTAAAGGACAGGGAAATTTTGGATCAATTGATGGTGATCCGCCAGCTGCAATGCGTTATACCGAAGTAAAGATGGCTAAAGTAGCTGAAGAAATGATGATGGATATTGATAAAGAAACTGTTCCTTGGATTGATAATTTTGATGGGACCCTTAAAGAACCGGTTTATTTAACTGCCAAACTTCCAAATTTATTACTGATGGGAGCTGAGGGAATTGCTGTTGGAATGGCAACAAAAATCCCACCTCATAATCTCGAGGAGGTGGTTGATGCAATCTGTGCAATGATTGAAAAAGCTAAATTACATAAAACTGAAGGAATAAAAACTGAAACAAAACTAACGGATGATGTAAAGATTCCCGCTCTTTCTGCGGCAAGAAATTTGACATTTGATATTACTCTAGATGAACTAATGGAGTTCATTAAAGGACCAGATTTTCCAACCTATGGCGCAATTTACGGCACCTCAGAAATTCGTCTCGCTTATGCAACAGGAAAAGGAAAGCTTATGGTACGTGCAAAGGTAGTTGATGAGGAGATTGATAAAGAAACACCTGGTCGTCAAGCAAGAATGGCAATTATTGTTAAGCAGTTACCGTATCAAGTGAACAAAGCTAACCTGGTGGAAAAAATTGCGCATTTGGTGACAGATAAAAAAATTGTAGGTATTTCTGATCTGCGTGATGAATCTGATCGGGATGGAATTCGCATTGTTATTGAACTTAAACGTGATGCGTCTTATAAAAAAGTATTAAACAATTTATATAAATACACCGAATTACAAACTTCATTTCCAATTAATATGGTTGCGCTTGCTGATGGAATTCCTCATACATTTTCTCTCCAAGGAATTCTAGAACATTATCTACGTCATCGTGTGGAAATTATAACAAAACGCAGTGAATTTGAATTGGCACAAGCCAAAGCTCGCGCTCATATCCTTGAAGGTTATCTAATTGCGCTTGATAATATCGATGAAGTAATTCAGGTGATTAAAAAAGCTGCTAATGAACCAGAAGCGAAAGTCAAGTTAATGAAAAAATTCGGATTTTCTGATCTTCAGGCACAAGCAATTTTGGAACTGCAACTGCGCCGTTTAACCGGATTGGAACGCAGTAAAATCGAAGATGAACTAACAATGCTTAAAGAAACCATTGCTTATTTGGAAGGACTTCTTAAGGATGTGTTTAAAGTTCTTAAGGTTATTAAAAACGAAATACTGTATTTAAAAGAAAAATATGGTGACGGACGAAAAACTCAAATTTTTAAAGCCAGACCAGGAGAAATCACTGATGAACAATTAATTGAAAACAAAGAAGTAATTGTTGTTATGACCAAGGAAGGATATATCAAACAAGTTGTTCGTGAAACATTTAGAGTACAAAATCGGGGTGGTAAGGGAGTAGCAGGAATGGAAACAAAAGACACGGACAATGTTTATCAAATTTCTACAGCCATGGCACATGATTATATTCTATTCTATACTAATCAAGGCCGTGTTTTCCAAACACGCGTATGGGAAGTGCCTTTGGGATCACGAATCTCAAAAGGAAAAGCCATGGTTAATCTTTTGACACTGCGGCCAGATGAAAAAGTCACATCTTTCTTAACATATACCGCTTCTTCTGACCTGGCAAAATCATTCGTTTTGATGTGTACAAAAAAAGGGACTGTCAAAAAAACCAAGTTTACGGATTTTGCCAATATTCGCACCAATGGAATAATCGCGATCAAGCTTGATGCAGATGATGAACTACTTTGGGTAAAAATCTCTCACGGTAGTAACTATCTCATGCTAATTAGTAGTCATGGAAAAGCAATTATTTTGAATGAGACGGAAATTCGCTCCACTGGACGCTCATCTCGAGGTGTGCGTGGAATGAATTTGGAATCAACAGATGAAGTTTCAGCTGCTGATGTCTTTGCCCAAGCAGAGTTTAAGAAAAATTTATTTGTTGTTGGTGAACGTGGCGTTGGTAAAAAAACCAGTCTTTCGCTTTTCAAAGGTCAACATCGCGGCGGAAAAGGCGTCAAGGTTGCATCAATGGATGAAAAAATCGGACAGATTGCCTTTGCACAAATCATCAATGATCCCAAAGCCACTGTCATCATCACCAGCAGCC
>Ga0210018_1000918_pt1 | contig 15561 bp, 16 predicted proteins | sample CryGeyCG2014_010_2_FD_183967 | JGI IMG/M metagenome (GOLD analysis project Ga0210018, IMG submission 183967) | Groundwater microbial communities from aquifer - Crystal Geyser CG09_land_8/20/14_0.10 (SPAdes) (version 2) | ecosystem: Environmental > Aquatic > Deep subsurface > Groundwater | place...
TAAGCGCTTAATATCCATAAATACATCCATGTACTGATTATCACAGATTTTTAAGCCTTCAATTTCACTCCGATTTTTCAATGAGCAATCGGGCTAATTAGAGTCCGATTATTGATTGGATAACACTCTTAATTGATATTTATCAATCAATTGGTTATAATTAACAATTAAACATGGATGATGATTTAGAATTTAACAAAGGCATTTTTTCAAAAACGATCTTTAATTTAATATTAAACCCCGCATCAGACGCGGGGTATTTTTTTAAACTATGTTTTATCCAGCTAAAGAAGCACCAATAATTATTTCAGTCGGCGGTAGTTTAATCGTCCCCAACGGTGGGATTGATAATAAATTTCTTTCAAGACTTAATTTTTTTATTCGTGGCGAAGTAAAACGGGGAAGATGTTTTTTTTTGGTTACCGGCGGCGGTCGGATCGCCAGGCATTATCGTGATGCCGGCAAGGCGGTCATCGGTAACGTTACCGATGAAGATTTAGATTGGATTGCTATTCACGCGACCCGGCTTAATGCCCATTTGCTACGAACAATTTTTGAAGACATTGCCCACCCGCGAATAGTGGAAAACTATGATAAGAAATTAAAAAACTGGAAGGAGCCAGTAGTGATTGGCGCTGGTTGGAAGCCTGGTTGGTCGACCGACTATGATGCTGTAAAACTGGCAATAGACTACAGAGGAAAAGTAATCATTAATCTTTCTAATATTGATTGGGTTTATGACAAGGACCCTAATAAATATAAAGACGCCAAACCGATTAAAAAAATGGTTTGGGAGCAAATGGAAAAGTTGGTTAAGCCAAATACCGGCAAATGGATACCCGGTCTTTCGGCGCCATTTGACCCAATTGCTAGTCAGTTGGCAAAAAAACATCAACTGACGGTGATTATTACTAATGGCCAGGATTTTAAAAATTTAGAAAGGATTATCGACGGCGACTGTTTCAAAGGGACGATAATCATGCCATGCAACATCGACGCCGGTTTTTATGACCATGAATATTACCGAGGACGCAAGGGTGAGTATCGGGTAAGCTTTGTAGAGTCATTTTTTGGAAGAATTTTTCACAACTTAATTAATTTTTATCGGGCGTTTTTAATTAAAATATTTATCAATCCTAAAAACTGTCTTGATGTTGGTTGTGGTATCGGTCAATTAGTCCGTTGGTTAAGATTTTTTGGCATCGATTCCTTTGGCATAGAGATTTCCAAGGACGCACTTGAGTTAGCCGATAAAAAAACTAAACCTTTTCTTAAACAGGGTGATATTACCGACATTCCTTACAAAGATAATCAATTTGATTTGGTCTTTACTTATGATGTAATGGAACACCTGGAAAGATCAAAGATAAAAAAAGCCGCCGGTGAAACGATCAGAGTGTCAAGAAAATATATTTTTCACAAGATTTACACTCAGGAAAATTTTTGGATTACCCTAACCCATGGTAAAGATTTTTCTCATCTCTCGGTTTTTACTAAAAGATACTGGCAGAGTTTGTTTGGTTCTTTTGAAAATATATCAATTTTACGCAGCTCATACTTCAGACTGCCTTTATTTTTTGAGACAATATTTTTATTGAAGAAAAAATAATCTCAAAACTCAAATCCTAAATGGCAAATCCAAATCTTAAATCTAAAATGTTTCAAATATTCAGTTTTAAGATTTTAGTTTTGGTTTTGAGTTTTAGGTTTAAGATTTGATATCTTAAAACATGTTGCTACAAAAAATATCGTTAATTAACTTCCGCAATTTTGATCAAAAAGAATTTAATTTCAGTCCTTTCTTAACGGTGGTTTTTGGTGAAAACTCTCGGGGGAAAACAAACCTTCTGGAAGCAATTTTTTGCCTGACTCATGGTGTGGGTTTTCGGGAAACCAGAGAAGAAGAATTGTTAACCATTAATAAAACAAGGGCAAAAATCACGGGATCTTTTTTTGATGATCAAACGAAAATAGAGTTGCAGATAAATTTCAATAAAAAAGATGGTTTATTCGAGAAAAAGTATTTAGTTAATAAAACAACTAAGAAACTGACCCAATATCGACCAGAGACGGTCAATACCATTCTTTTCTCACCTCAACAGTTAGAGATTGTCACTGGCTCGCCGGATGGTCGGCGACAGTACTTCGATAAACTGATAAGTTTTTATGACGTCGAGTATAAAAAAAGGGTCAATAATTATGAAAATGCTTTAAGAAAAAGAAACAAAATTCTTGAAAGCTACCGTGATGATAAACAATTAAAAGAAGAACTCTTTTTTTGGGACGATTACCTTGAAAAACAAGCTGGTTATATTAGTCAAAAAAGAGGAAACTATATAGATTTTCTTAACCATTACCAAAAAATCGACGATAAAAAATTTTCCATAAAATACTTAATGAATCCACTGACGAAAACAAGATTGGAGGAATTTTTAGAGCGGGAGAAGAGATATAGAAAAACCTTGATTGGTCCGCAGAAAGACGATTTTCAAATTAACATTGTTGAAAATAATTTCCAGAGAAACCTTCATCTCTTTGGTTCGCGAAGCGAGCACCGCTTAGGAATTTTTTGGTTAAAACTGAACGAAATTCGTTACTGTGAAGAAAAAATCAAAAAGAAACCAATTGTACTTTTGGACGATATTTTTTCCGAGCTGGATCTTAAAAACAAAAAGCTAATTTTAGATCTAATTAAAAAATACCAGACCATTTTAACAACGGCTGAGCCGGAAGTGATTAAGCTTTCAGATATTTCTAAAACAGTAATCAAACTTTAATTTTTAGGGAAATACTTCTGAAGTGATTTTGACTATTTGCGGCTTAACTAAATTTTTGAAGTCTTGGGATTTCATCGCTACCGAAAATCTTTGATCACCGGCGTTAAAAATAATTTTTTCATTCTCGAAAATTTCTGGATCAACCACGACTTCAAGGTCAAACAAATTGCCAAACGGCGGAACCCCGCCGATTTGAACGCCATCAGTTAATTTTCCTATTTCTTCCTTTGTCGCAAATCGGATATCTTTGACATTAAAAATTTTTTTAACTTTATGACTATCAAATCTTAAATCTCCAGGAATAACCAACATGATAAATTTTCTCTCTGTTTCTGTTTTTTTAATTCTAAGAATAAGGGCTTTTGCTCCTTGATGAAGAGAGTAATTATGGCGGATTTTAGCCGCTTCTTCGCTTGTTCTCACCGGATCATGCTCAAAGGTTTCATACCAACAATGGTTTTGAGACAAAAGACCGGTAATTTTTTTCGCCACAGGATGAAAGGTCATTAAATAAATATTATAAATGATTATTTTGAAATTGAAGTCGAAAGATTAAAACTTTAACTACACAGTATTAGAATAATTTGGTATACTAAGATATATCCCACCATAGACAATGATTAGGATATGCCAATATGAATAAAACTTACAGTAATCCTTGTCCACGCTGCGGAACGGAGCGGATAACAGTAAAAACATGGAAAGAAAAAATATATGGTTCCGTTATTTTAAATAAAAAAACAGCCTGTCCTAATAAAGAATGTCAAAAAATAGTCGATCGAGATAATAAAAAACAACAAGACAAAAATGATGCAATGAAATTAAGAAGTTTACAAAGAGCACAAAATAGAAAGGCTAATCGAAAGGCCAAAAAAACTGCTAAACACGCTTAATTTTTTTATGGAATATATAAAAAGAGAAAAGGCCTGCGAGATTTTAGAATCGGGTTTAACAGAGTTGATTGAAGAAATTGAACTAGGTTTCAAACAACTAGCAGAGGGTAAAGCAGTTTCTCCTCCGTTTATCAATTTTTCCACTCCGGGATTGGCTGGCCTAAGAGGCCACGTGCATTTTAAAGCTGGGTATGTAGAGGGAGATGAGTATTTTGTTTTTAAATATTCAGCTGGTTTTTGGGGCAACAAAAAAGCAAAGATAAACGAACCAACCAATACGGATTTTTTTATAATCTTCAATGCCTTGACCGGTAAACCGGAAGCGTTTATTGAAGGAGGAGATTTTACTCTTACTGATTATCGTACCGCAGCCGCAGGAGCTGTTTCGGCAAGATGGTTGTCTAATGAAAATAGTAGTGTAATCGGCGTTGTTGGAAACGGTGTTCAAGCCAGACTGCAAGTGATCGCTCTTCAAGAAGTAAGACCGATAAAAACTGTCAAAATCTGGGGGAGAAACCCTGAACATGTAAAAGAATATATAAAATGGATGGAAAAAAGGTTGCCAAATATAACTTTTCAATCCTGTAAGACAATTAAGGAAGCTGTAGAAAAAGTTGATATATTAATAACGGCAACTCCGAGTTCTCAAGCTTTGGTATTCCCCGAATGGGTGAATAAAGGAACACATATAACTGCTGTGGGCGCATGTGGACCAACGATGCAAGAACTTGATGCTACAGTTTTTGGTAAAGCGAATAAGATTTATGCGGATTCAATTGATGCCTGCGTTGTCAATGGTGATATCCATCACGCCATAGAAGAAAAAACAATTACCAGAAAACGGATCACTGGCGAACTCGGCCAGGTAATTGCAGGAATGGTAAAAGGTAGAGAGAATAAAGATGAAATAACCATTATTGATTTAGTTGGGCTTGGTGTTCAGGATGCTAAGGTAGGCAATTGGTTTTATAAAAAATATTTAAAAGCAAAGTAATTTTATTAAAATATTAATTTCTTCTTAAATTTAATCTTCTTCCTGAACTTTTTTAGGCATAAGCCGAACTGATACATCTTTATTTATAAGCGATTTTAATTTTTATATAGTTAATTTTGGGTATAATTATAATAAATCAAATGAGGTTTTAAAATGTATTTACCTAACAACTTCTTTTGAATAAAAAATGAAATTAGTAAAAACTGAACTCAGTATCAATGAACTTAAAAAAATGTCTTCAAGAATATTCGGCGGTTTAGTTAAAGCGGTCATTGATATCAAGAAAGAGGTGATGGTTGTCGACGCTTCTATGCACGCCGATGAAGAGAAATGTCTATTAGACACAGGATCAAAACAAGATGATATTTGGGGAATAAATTTATACCCAGACGCCAAAGGTAAGGACTTTATCGAATTTGATTCAATTATTAATGTCAGGCCGAGGTTAAATAATTTTTCTCGCATGATTGAAGATAAGACAATAAGGACAAAAATGATCTCCATTGTTAATAAATTAGTCAAAAAATGAAAATTTTTCACAAAGATTTAGTTAAAAGATGGAATAAATTTTCGATTCTTGAGCAGATGGCTAATATCGGAGCCGAAGTAGGGCGGGCGATTAATTGGAAAAAGAAACACAGGGCAGAAATGAGTAAAAACGCATTTTATCGAGCGCTTGAACTGATCGATTTTACTGTAGATGATCCAAAAAACAAAAATTCTTTAAAAGAAATTTTACGCGTGAGGGAGATGTTGGTCGATTATTTTTTCGGAGACAATATCTATCACTCGACCGACAACCAGTGGGAAAAATATTTTTATTACTTCAATTTCGCCGCCCGTATAAAAAAATGAACCTTATTATCTAAAAAGTGTTTTTTTAACAAAACCCCACCCGCGAGATGCATTTAACCATTCAACCATTGAGTCATTTAGCCATTGGAATCTTCTATTTCACTCCTGAGTGATATAATCATAATTGGCGTGTATGGCAAAAGAAAAAACTGTTTTTATAGGAATTCGTTTTCCATGGGCCAGGAAAGAACCGTACACAAGAGAATCAACAGAAAATACTATACCAACACAAATCCGACCGAAGCGGTCGGGAACGGGTGGCTATCGTCTCGGGGTTTTTTCAAACCGTGGTGCACTTCAATTTAGAATGTAGGCACTTATAATTGTTAATTAATTAATCCTATAGTATAATACTGGCATGGTGGAAAACCCTACTCGCGTGATCGACCCCGAACAATTGCTAAAAAGCTGCCCAGAAATATTTATTGTTCCCATAGAAGATAGAAGTTTTCCCAACTGGTTATTTCCTTATTTTTTATCGTTGTTTAATCCAGTGCTGTATAAACAAAATGATGAAATTTTAAGAGTTGTCCGTCAAATCCATAGAGCTTTTAGTTTACCTTTTGAGTATTCGATTACGAGCACAGCTTATCCTGTTACCTCAGTTAACCCAAACAAAGTCATACAAATTATGGAAGAGTTATCTTCAGCCCAACCAATTGGAAAAACTATTACTGATAGGGTTGATCAACCGATGGCTGTCCCGATACAGTTAGAGGAAGCTACCTATTATATAGGCAAACGTTTAAGCAACCTAAGTCAAGCGATTTGCTTAGTCTCCCCCACTCATTTAATTGATCTTCCCTTGATACAGTCGTTAAAAGAACATGGCGTTAGACCCGAAGAAGTAGGAATTATTGTTTTAGATCAACATTTTGATGCGCAAACCAATTTAGATAATAACGGAAAACTTACTCCAGCAAAAACTAATTTTTTGCTACATCTTCTTGATATTGGAATAGGAGGAATCTCGCTGTTTGGAATAAAAGATGATCACATCAAAAGATTCAGGACGGGGGTGATGAATACAAATCCAAATGGTGCAAAACATAGCGGAGACGATTTAGTCAAATTATTAAAAGAAAAAGGAATAGACGATGATTCTATATTGATAACTGTTACCAAAGGGACAGACGAATTGCATAAAGTATATAAAAAATATAATGATCGAGTATTTTTCGGTGATGGATATTTTGTTTTCAGGCGAAGAATAATTAATAATCCTGGAAAACTAATTAACGCTGTCAAAGAACAAGTATCTCTTTTAAAAAGCAAAGGAATTAAATATGTTTTAATGTCTGTTGATATGGATTCGTTAAATTTATTTAAAGAACAAATTACTGCTGTCTCATATAATCCGTATACAATCTTACTTTCTTTAGGATTGCAGGATTTAAATATTGCCTTACAAATGCATAATGTAGATATCAACTGGCTAAAACAACAAGCTAAGACCTTAACTTCTTTAAGAAAAGAGATTTATGCTTTAGAAACAATAAAAAGCAGAAAGGGGGCCTTAAGCCCAAAAGAAAGTCATATGTCAGAGCATAAGAAAAAAGAATTATTAGATTTGTTCAGTCAGACTTATCCTATTACATACGATCTACTCAACTCAACGTCGCGTATTGATTTCCCCACAGGAAGAGCCGCAGAATTAATCGGTCTTCCAACTATTCAGTGCGAAGAAGATGGTTTTTCTTTAAAAGAAATTGAATTAATAATTAGAGCAGTCAAGGGTGCTTGTCATGATAATCATCTTGAATTTGGAGTACCCATGGGACAAGGAAAAATTTCAGGGACAATAAGCGAATTGGAAGGAATCGATCTTCATGGAAATACTGCTGATGCGGTGCTTAGGATTTCTCAAGCTTTAAATTCAGATTCATTGTAGATATGTCTATCTTCCTCACCCGTTTCCATCTCCAACGTCTAGCCTCTATCTTATAACAGATTTCCAATCACGAAGGTTAGATTTTTGATGAGGCATAATCGATATTTGACAAGGACTAATTTTTTGATACATTATTATTAACAATGATTGATGTTTCTGAAGAAACTATTAAAAAAAATTGCCCACATTGCGATCCAAATTCTTTTGCGCTAAAATATCCTCTTGAAAAATATGAAAATTTTTGGATTGTTTGCGATGTTCATCCGCTTATTGAAGGGCACATACTTATTATTTCTAAAAAACATCTGTCCTGTATCGGAGCATATCCAGAAAATATTTTTCAAGAATTTTTATTGATATATAAAAGATTTATAAATTTTCTTAAAATTCAATATGGTTCTGTGGCCGTATTTGAACACGGCAGATTAGGTCAAACAGTTTTTCATTCTCATATCCATTTATTTCCTTTTAAAGGTTCGTCTTCTACTATTGTTCCTGAAGGGAAAGATAAACTTAAACAAATTTTAAATCTTTCTGAATTGATAACAATATATGAAAAAGATGGTGGTTATTTATTTTTTGCAATTAATAGTAATCTTTTTCTGGTGGATAAAACACTTTCTGCTCCTAGATTTTTTAGAGACAGATTTGCTCGAGTCTTAGGAAGAGTAGAAAGAGGTAATTGGAAAGAAATGAGAACTGATAAAGCAATTATGAAAAAAGCAACTAAAGAAATTCATAATCTTCAAGATAAGTGGAGGAAGTTCACTAAATAAATACTTTAATGAATTGATTTATAAATAACTTATTGGTTTTGGAAAAGTGTATAGATAATCTAATTAACAAAACTTACTCTGGTTTGTCCTGCTTAGCATGATCAAAGCCGCTCAAATGGTATATACTGGATAACGTAAATTGTAAACTTGAGTTTTCGAACTAGACAATGGATAAACAAAAAAAGCTAACATCAAATGTTTATAAATACTATTTATTTCAGTTTTTTAACAATCTGGCTTTTTTCTCTCCGGTAATAGTTTTATTCTGGCAGTCAAACGGATTAAATATGACGAAAATTTTACTTCTCCAATCAATTTACTCTTTAGGAGTAATTATTCTTGAATTACCTACGGGAGTGTTCGCAGACTATTTTGGTAAAAGGAAAAGCTTAATATTAGGGGCTTTATTTTGGACCATCGGTACATTCTGGTACGGATTAAGCCACCATTTTTGGCAGTTTGTTATCGGCGAACTAACAGCGGGTGTGGGAGCAGCCTTTATCTCTGGAGCAGATAGAGCCTATATACATCAACTGTTAAAATCGGCTGATCAAGAAAATGATTTTAAAAAAATCGAAGGGAAAGCCCGAGGTATTATCCAAATAGCCCAAGCAATCGGTAGTTTATTAGGAGGTTTTATCGCCTCAATTTATCTTGGATTGACGTTAATCGCCACCAGTTTTTCTACTTTTGCCAGTTTTATCGTGGGATTATCATTTCCAAAAACAAATTTAGAGTTACCAAGAGAAGAAAAAACAAATTACATTCAAATGATAAAAAAAAGTATTAAATTGGTGAAAAATCAAAAGAGATTATTGTGGCTGACACTATTTTTTGCTTCATTCAATGGATTGATCTGGCCCCTAATTTTTTATTCGCAGCCATATTTAAAGATGCTTGGCGTACCAATGTTTCTTTTTGGAGCAATTTTTATGCTGTTTAATTTAATCACTGCTTTGGGTTCGGCCTTAACCCACCGGTTTGAAAACTTAACTAAAGACAGTTCATTTTTGGTAATCAGTATAGTTTCGGTTATTTCTCTATTTCTTCTTGGAAGTTTCAAAAGTATTCTTGTTTTTCCTTTATGGTCTTTATTTTTAACCTTTGCCTTTATGAATCAAACAATAATATCGGGTCAGGTGTTAAAAATAATACCGGCAGAAAAAGCGGCCACGGTACTTTCTTTCCAAAATCTGGTGAGAAGATTTTTTTATGCAATAATCGGACCAATATTGGGAATGGTTAGTGATTCTTTCGGAATTAATAAAGCCTTGGTTTATTATTCTCTATTTATAGCAATTATTCTGGGGATTATTTTGTTTCAAAGAAAATCATCGTTTGCCTAGATTATAATAGATTAAATGGATCAACCGAGCATTCAAAACACAGGAAAAAACAACACCGAAGCATATCGAGCTCTTTTGGAGATTGATCAGAGCGAACGGACTTTTAAATCAAGACAAAATTATAGCCATGCTTACATATTGAGTCTATTTATACCGCCATTTGGCATCTATTTTTTTATTAAGTATGTTTTTTTTGGGGACGGGTCGGTGGAGGATACGAAAGCAGGTTATATCTCACTGGTTCTTACTATCATATCAACACTTATATCAATATGGACTATGAGAATGTTTTTCAAACAGGCAACTTCAACATTACCTAATCATGGCAACAACATAATTGAGGAGCTGATCACCCCAGAAAATCAAAAAAAGTTTAAGGAGCTGTTACAGTAATATCTAATAATTTTTTGTCTGAAAATCAATCGAAGTCGCCTTACTTATTGATAGGATAAAACAATCTATACAACCGTTCATCCAATAACTTCTATAATAAACTTCGGTTTTTTTTGAAGAAACGATATCTCTTTTACAAAAAGGGCATTGATACATCGTCTGATTCTTTTGGATTCTTTTATACATTGATCATCACCTGAGCTAAGTATAGTCTTTTAGTCAAACTAAACAACTGTAAAAAACCTAAACGCAAACTCCTTATGTTGTTGCAAGCTGACCACAGGCTGCTTTGATATCATCACCCATGATGACACGAAATGTGTTCTGTATCCCGTGGTCTGTCAGTATTCTTGCAAATGCATGGACGGACTTTAACGATGAACGCTTAAAAGTAACCCCGACAACAGAATTATAAGGAATAAGATTTATATGAACAAGGTCGGGGTTTCCCCTGCCGATAAGCTGGACGAGAGAACGCGCGTGTTTTGGTTGATCATTTACTCCACTAATAAGAATATATTCATTGATCACCTTCAGCAAGGAAAGTCTTTAGTTAAAATTTAAACAACCTCTAAGTTAAAACGACAGCTTTTTCGACTTCTTTTTTAAGTTTTTCAATTCCGTAATCGGTGGTGGCGGAGATAAACTGAGGAGAGAACCTGGAATAGTTTTCACCGACGTCTTTTAACATTTTCTCACCGTCTCCGGTAAAAGCGTCAATTTTATTGAAGACAAAAATGATTTTTTTGGCATGTACCCGAAGTTCCCTCAGAATTTTTTCCACGGTTTCAATTTTTTTAGTCATTTCCGGATCGCTGATGTCGATGACGTGAAGTAAAATATCGGCATAAATTGATTCCATCAAGGTTGATTTAAAGGAATCGATTAGGGATGACGGCAGATCTTTGATAAAGCCGATTGTATCGGAGATGATGGCTCCTTTTTGATGTGAGGGAAAGTAGATTTTTCCCGTAACACTGTCAAGGGTAGCGAACATTTCATTCCTGACAATTTTGTTTTTTCTAGTTAAAAGATTAAAGAGTGAGGTTTTACCGGCATTGGTGTAACCGACAATAGCTACAGTAAGAACATTGTTATCATGTCTTCGTTCAAGTTGGATCAGATGTTGATTGGAAATTTTTTCTAACTGATCTTTTTTCTTTTTTATCCGATCCCGCCAATGGCGCTTCATCAACTCAATATTAGTTTCTCCCAAACCTTTTGTGCCGATGCCGCCGCCTTGACGGGAGAAATAAGTTTCTCCAAGACCATAAATCCTTGGCCCCATATGGCGCATTCGAGCAATTTCTATCTGCAGTTTTGACTCGGTCGTATAGGCATGTTTATCAAAAATATTTAAGATTAAGTCAATCCTGTCCCAAACCTGGATTTTCTGGTTAACTGTCCAAAGGCTTTGCGTCAGGTTAAATAAAACGCTCAGGTTAACAATGGCGTTAATGACAACAATGTCTATTTGTTTTTTAGCAACGATTTTTACCAGCTCGATAACTTTTCCTGATCCGATAAAAGTAGATTTATCAGGACGATTCCGGTGTTGGATAATATCGACAATGTCAATACCGTTGTAAGTGGTAACTAATGATTTTAGTTCAAGTAAATTTTTTAGAGCGTCTTCTTTGTTATGGTGCGGATCAATAATATCGATAAGGACGACGCGATGGACTCTGTTCATAACATTAACCCGATTATACTCAATAAAGTCATAAAATTGTTCCCGGTAGACAATTTTCAGTATGTTGTTCAAACTCCTATAACGCAGTAGAATTTTTTACCCACAAATTTAAGTAAATAAATAATTTTATCTTTAAGTTATTTTTACATCAATAATACCGTTACCGATCTTACTCCATTTTGATGGAAACTCTGTTGGATTAACAACAATAGCAGTTATACAATCTATCCCGATTCCGTATTTAGCATTTGTTTGTTTCATTTCATCTTTAAGGAGTTGCTGATAATTCCGTTCAGTATAATGGGGTTCAATAATTGTGTCTTTAAGGATTCCTAATCCGTGAGTTATTTTGCCTCCTTCTTTACCTTTTCTCATATATTCGCCAACTACCATTGATCCCGAAGATTCTCCTACGATATATTCTGCATTTAAAACTAAACTGAGGACTTTTTTATTATTATTAATTCCATTAATTAAATCAGGTCGTCCATGACCACCATTGATAAAAATTAAAGGGTTAGTTACTTTTTCCACATCTGCTTGATTTCTAGCATCAAGAATCTCAATACCGGTATCTTTCATTGTTTCTTTAAACCAACCCTCTTTCCACTCTTCCTCGGTCGGATTTGGTCTGGCGTATGGGATATGCAGAACTGACTTTGGATTTAGTTGTAAAATAGTTTTTTTAATCAGATCTTTAAGAAGTTGAGCCTGGTTAAGTTGGATTTCTGCGCCTCCAAATAAATAAAGTTTCATAAATAGATTTTATCAAAAAAGGTCCGGATTTCCCCGGATTTAATCGAAAGGTTAGAACTTTTATATACGTTTTAAACAATTAGTGTTTAAATAAATAAAAAGTGATTAGCCAATCCCAAATCATACAATTGATAAAAAAGAAGGTTTGAAAATAGCCCGTTACTTTGTTTTTAAGAAAAACATATAAAGTGGATAAAGACATAGAAATGACGATTATAAAACTTACCAAGGAAAAAATAAGATTTTTTGATAAAAAAAATAAACCAAAAAATATTATAAAAACGACAGAAAAGATCGTCATCCCATAAGCAAACAAATTGTGTATTGTTTTGTTCTGGTCCCAAGGAACAAAACTGACTAATATTAATAACAAAGGGCCACCAATTGTACAAAATACTATCAGGAAGTTTTTCCAAAGCGATAGTTCATTAATTACATTGGTTAGAAAAATTAACCTGATAAATGAATAAATTATTAAGACAATATTAAAAGTTTTCTGAGTTTTTTTGTTAATGCCTAAATAGCTAAAAGCTTCTTTATCCATCCGAAAATCTTTTTCTTTAAAACCCAAGAACAAAATAGCCGTGATAAGAAAAATTTCGCTAAAAATTCCTGAAAATCTAAGAAGGGTTGGTATTTCTTTATATTTTACCAAAGTTCTATGTCTATGGTCGCTGTGCCTTTCCGACCCGTCCCTCGAAATAGGCCATTGGCGGACGAAGTAAGAAATACGTTAACGTATATTACCTGAGAATAAATATGAAATAAACCTATCTAATGTATAACTAACTATAGTTAAATGGTATGAAAAATAAATGTAAATGGTTTAATATTTGTCCGTTACGGAAATTTGAGAAAGAGCGTAAATTGAATTTAGTTTGACGCAACAAATATTGCCTAAGTAGTTTTCAAAAATGTCAGCGATATATTGAAGCTTTAAAAAAAATTCCTCATCCGGTGAACATGCTTCCTGATGGATCTATTAATAAGAGCCTAATAAACTAATTTGGTTTTTTAAAAAGCTAAATCTTAACTCCTGGACTAGTGGTGAGCGCTTCGACGAGCTCAATGTAAACGAAGTCAAAAGAGAGTCAAATCCAGGATACTAGTCCGCAGAGTGGAAACATAACTTTTTTAGTAGAATATTCTCAATGCTTAATGTTTTTTTATTTACATTGATCTTCCTAATTACTGTAAACCGAGTTGATAATCCCAGAGGAGTGATCACTGCTCAAGATAAATTCAGGAAGAACTATTATAAAAATCCTTTTAATGATGAAAAAAGTATATTTCGTTTTTTACTTTACTGGAATATAACTTATTCCCAAAGAATCAAAATGGCGAAAGAAATATTTCGTGCTATAATTTAAAAGTTAACCAGAGGTGACAGAGTGGACAATTGTACGAGTCTGTAAAACTCGCGCCGTAAGGCTACGGAGGTTCGAATCCTCCCCTCTGGACAAGGCACAATTCTGCGCCTTGCTACACCATAAAGCAGAATTGGGCCGCAGGGAGATACCGTCTGGTATCTCCCCATAAAAGTATTAAAATAAACTCACGGTATTCTCTTACGTTTACATTCTTAAAAGCTTAAGTCATGATTTTATTTATATTGGTTATACAGACAACTTAACAAGAAGATTAAAAGAACATAATTCTGGTTTAGTTTTATCAACCAAACACTATTATCCATTAGATTTAATTCATTACGAAGCATATAAAAACCAAAAAGACGCTAAACGAAGAGAAAAATATTTAAAAACAAACAAAGGTAAAACAACTTTAAAGACAATGTTAAAGGAATATTTTATTGAAAAATCTTGAAGGAGGCACCGACTGATACCTCCTTAACATCCTCCACCAGCCTGGACTTTGTATAGGTAAGACGCAAAAGTGTTATTTTAGACCTTTATAACAATATAAAAAGGTTCGAACATGAAATGATATAATTACTCTATGTTAAAAGCGGTTATTTTTGATATAGATACTACTCTAACTTATGAAACTTCCTGGTGGAAAATCACTAGAGACTTGGGGGCTGACGTAAAGGAACATGAAAGGGTATTCGATCAATTTAAGAAAAATATTATTAGTTACTTCGATGCTAAGAAACATCTGATTAATCTTTGGAAAAGAACAAGTAATAATAATAAAGATTTTTTTAAAAAAATATTCGAATCGGTCAGATTAAAAAATGACGCCGAAGAAATTATAAATATTATTAAATCAAAAAATATTATTGTTTGTCTTATTACTGGCGGAGTTGATTTATACGCACAAATTATTGGAAAAAGATTAAAAATAAGTGAATACTATGCAAACACAAAATTAATCTGGGATGAGAACAACATATTAATTGATTTTGAATACGATAGAAATCAAGGAAACAAAAAATTAAGTCAGCTTAAGGAATTCTGTATTAAATACAAAGTAAACCCAATAGATTGCTTTACTGTAGGTGATGATGAAAATGATATAGAAGTTTTTAAACTAACTAAGCACGGAATTGCTGTCAAATCTCCTAATTCTTATATAGTAGAACCTTATGCTTGGAAGGTTATAAAAACTCTTTCGGAGTTAAAAGAATTGATATAAAAAGTTCTGACATCCTCACTATAAACAGGAAATTTACAGTGTAAACCACGAGTCTGGACTCAGGATAGGCAAAACATAAAAACACTACTTTAGCCTTTCATAATAATACAAAAAGGTCTGAACTTAAGAGTGATTTTATGCAAGGAGACTGGACTGATTAATAATCAGTATAAGACTTAGCTTGTTGTTACAATGTAAACGTCCAATTATCAAGGGTTCGAACCAAAATTGGTATAATATATAAAATGATCACTCAATCCCTTATCGATGGTCCAAATTTGTCTTTTGAACAACGGATAAAGCTTTTGAAAGATAAAGCGGATGAAAAGTGGAATCTTATTACACTGGACTCTGTAAAAAAAGAGCTAACCCCTCAATATCAATCAATCAAAAATCTTCTCGATCAAAATAAATAACTGAAAATTCACCATACTAAATTTGAGCATAAAAGGTTCTAACGTCCTTCACGAGTCTGGACCAGGCACCATTCGGCGCCTGGCTTCGACGGGTACAGTACTGTACCCGTCTTCGCCCCAAACTATGTAGGATAACAGATAACTTTTATAATCTGCATTGAGAGCCGCCAGGCGGG